>Ga0315327_10000132_pt1 | contig 32387 bp, 29 predicted proteins | sample M110032315metaG_FD_203460 | JGI IMG/M metagenome (GOLD analysis project Ga0315327, IMG submission 203460) | Ammonia-oxidizing marine archaeal communities from Monterey Bay, California, United States - M1 100m 32315 | ecosystem: Environmental > Aquatic > Marine > Coastal | place: USA: California... | reverse complement strand
TCCTCACTACGGACGAACCGGGACCGCATGCCGGGCAGCCCGTCATCGGGTACCCCATAGCGCTGGCGCATCGACGACACGAACTCGACGTGTTCCGGTGGCAGGGTCGACTCGATGGTCGGCCGATTGTCACGCTCGGGCATTCCCGCCGGGATGACCAGGTCCACCCCCCACGGAAGGTCCCCGAGTTCGGCCTTCATCCGGCTGACCCCGACCTCGATCTCGTCGGGGGTCTGACGTGTACAGCCCCAGATCCCGACGCCACCAGAACGCGACACGGCGATCGCCACGTCAATCGACGACCCGAAGCCGAAGCCGAAGATCGGGTGGGAGCACCCCAGCAGATCCTGTACTCGGCCCATCGACCGAAACTAGCCGTCAGCCGAGAAGTTGGCCATATGGCTAAGGAGGCGGTGGCCCCTCAACGAACAACTAGGCGAGCGACCCCACCACCACCGCCAAACCCCCAAAGCCAGATAGGCACAACAGGACCGGCCGAAACCATGTGGCATCCACCCAACGACGAACCGGCGGGGCGAGCGTGAGGCCGATAAGCGTCGAACCACACACCAGCGCCGTCCGACCCAGGTCGCCAGCCTGCACGTCACCCGCCAAGAACATCACGCCGAGGATCACCCCGGCATTCGCCATGTTCAACGCGGACATGTTCGGACGGATCATCGACGGCGGCTGGTCGTGGTTCAGGATCATGAAGGCCGGACCGGGGAGGGCCGCCACCCTCGTCCCGAAAGCCACCAAAAGGCCACAGATCGGATCGGTCCAGCGCCCGCGCGGCGGTGATGCCCCCACGGCGACAAGGATCGCTGCCACCACCACCAGGAGGCCCACCGCCAGCTTCAGGTTCTGGTCTGAGAAGGTGGAAGCTGCGATCTGTCCGGCCACCACCCCGAGCGGCATGCCTAGAAGGCACCGGCCGAGGACGGCCCGGTCCACGCCATGCCACTCGCGGACCAGATGGCGGGTCCCCACGAGAAGCCCACCGACCATGAGGGGAAGGGGCATGAAATCCGGGTCGACGGCTACCAGTGCCGGGCCGGCGATCAGCGCGATGCCGAACCCTGCAGCTGCCTGGGCCAGGGAGCCGGCGACCACGGCGACCACGACCACCACGACCTCCAGCCAGCCCATCGGGCGACCATACCCGGCCCGATTCAACGGTTAGCCGGACGGCTAACGTCGGCGGTCCACGGCCCATGTCCACCCGAAGGGAGACCCTCATGCGAGCAGCCGTCCTACACGAAGCCCCCGGCGACCTCGTCGTCGAGGACCTGACAGTCGCTGAACCCGTCGGACGGGAAGTCCTGATCCGCACGAAGGCGTCAGGGCTCTGCCACAGCGACCTCCACGTCATCGAGGGCCTCCTCCCCCTGCCGTCGCTGCCCGCGGCACTCGGCCACGAGGCCTCGGGCATCGTGGAGGCCGTTGGACCCGACGTCACGGCGTTCACCCCCGGCGACCACGTCATCACCTGCCTGACCCAGTTCTGCGGAGTGTGCCCCGAATGCCATGCCGGCCGGGTGTTCATCTGCCCGAACCGTCACGGTTTGGCCCGCGGACCCGAGCTGCCTCCGACCCTCTCACTTGGAGACACCCCGGTGCTGCCCATGACCGGGCTCGGTGCTTTCGCCGAGCAGATGCTGGTGCACGAGAACGGCGTGGTAGCCATCGACCACTCGGTGCCCTTCGACGTTGCCGCCCTCATCGGCTGTGCGGTCATGACCGGGGTGGGCTCGGCCGTCAACGGCGCCCGTATCAGGCCCGGAGAAGCAGTCGCCGTCATCGGCTGTGGGGGCATCGGCCTCAACATCGTGCAGGGATGTCGCCTGGCCGGGGCCGGACGGATCATCGCCGTGGACCTCAACGCCGAGAAGCTAGATGCGGCTCGCGGCTTTGGCGCCACCGACGTGATCGACGCCTCGACGGACGACCCGGTGGCCGCCGTGCACGCCCTGACCGGAGGTGGCGTGGATGCCGCCTTCGAGGCCATCGGGCTCACGACCACCGCTGACCAGGCACTGGCCATGATCCGACCGGGACGCACCGCCTACCTCGTCGGCGTGCCTCCGATCGATAGCGCCATGTCGGTTCCCGGTGCCTTCATGGTCCTCCAGGCCAAGGGGCTCCAGGGACTGTTCATGGGCAACTCCAACTTCAAGGTGGAGATGCCCAACCTGGCCCGCCACTATCTGGAGGGCCGTCTGGAACTGGACCGACTTGTCTCGGCCCACATCACTCTCGACGAGGTCAACGAGGGCTACGCCGAGTTGAAGGCTGGCGCAACCCTGCGCTCGGTCATCATGTTCGACTGACGGTCCGAAGCCGTCGGGACGATCAGCGCCCGGTGCCGAAGTCGGGCAACGACCCAGGCAGCGTGGCCAGTCGGTCGATGACCAGGTCGGCCTCGTCCCCAGGCTCGTTGTCATCCAGCGCACCGCGGAACCGCACGGTGCCCATGCCCATGGCCCGGGCCCCAGCCACATCAGTCCGCTTCAAGTCGCCCACGTGGACCACGGCGGAAGGATCGTCCACGTCGAGACCCTCGAGGACCGCTCGGAAGATGGCTGGGTCCGGCTTGTAGACACCCACCTCGTCCGAAAATGCGGCAAAATCCACGTGTTCGAGGATTCCATGCTCTTTGAGGTACGTCCTGAGGTGCCGTCCTATCGCCAGGTTCGTGTCGGAGACGATCCCGACGGCGACACCAGTCCCCGCCACAGCGGATACGACGTCCGCCGCATCGAGCACAGGCATCACCTCCAAGCAGTAGGAAGCCCGGTCGAATGCATCGGCAAGCGCCTCCCGATCCCCACCGTCGATCCGATCACCAAAGGCGGCGAAGCACTCCTCAAGCGCCCGGTCCGGCCCATAGTGCCTACCCGCCCTCCACTCGGTCTCGAAGCGATCAGGAAGGATCGACAGAACGCCCCGTAGGAGATCCTCTGGCACGGCGAGGTTCCGCGCTGCGATGACCTCCTGCCAGGACCGGTGTCGAATCTCCAGGCCTCCGGGGACGCTGGTGAGGAGGGTGTTCCAGAGATCGAAGGTGACGGCGCGGATCGACACGATCCTGGTACCGATCCGATCCCGGAATGCCGGCCGGATCAGGCCCGGCAGACGCCGTCGGCAACCGCGGCCGCTGCAACCGCCTCGGCCACCCGGTACGGAACCGATTTGTCGAACACAGACGGCACAACGAACGATGGCTGGAGGTCAGCCGGTGAAACCGAGTCGGCGATGGCCTCCGCCGCCGCCAACTTCATGTTCTCAGTCACGTCGGTGGCCCCGGCGTCCAGGGCGCCCCTGAAGATCCCCGGAAAGGCCAGGACGTTGTTGATCTGGTTCGGGTAGTCGCTGCGTCCGGTGGCCATAACCGCGGCAAGCCCGTCGGCCTCCTCCGGGTGGATCTCAGGCTCCGGATTGGCCATGGCGAACACGATCGGCTCAGGGTTCATGGTGCGCAGATCGGCAGCATCGATCAAGCTTGGGCCACTCAGGCCCACGAACACGTCAGTGCCGGCCAGTACGTCCTGCAGGGTGCCCATCTTTCGATCTGGGTTGGTGTGCTCGGCGAACCACTCCTTGGCCATGTTCAGCTTCTCGCGCCCCGTGTAGACCGCACCGGCACGGTCCACACCGACGATCTCACCTACCCCCGCATCCAAAAGGATCCGACCCACGGCCAACCCGGCGGCGCCCATGCCGGCGATCACCACCGACAGGTCGCCGATTTCGCGGCCGGTCAGGCGACAGGCGTTCCACAGGGCAGCCAGAGTGACCACGGCGGTGCCGTGCTGGTCGTCGTGGAACACCGGAATGTCCAGTGCCTCGCGAAGGGCTTGCTCAACCTCGAAGGCGGCCGGCGCGGCGATGTCCTCCAGGTTGATCCCGCCGAAAGTGGGGGCGAGGCGGATGACGGTGTCGATGATCTCCTGCGGATCGGTGACATCCAGGCAGATGGGGAAGGCGTCGACGCCGGCGAACTCCTTGAACAGGAGGGCCTTGCCCTCCATCACCGGCATGGCGGCCGCCGGTCCGATGTCACCCAGGCCCAGCACAGCGGTGCCGTCGGTGACGACGGCCACCGTGTTCTTCTTGATGGTCAGGTCATAGGCACGTGCTGGATCCTCGTGGATAGCCATGCAGACCCGGGCCACCCCCGGCGTGTACGCCATCGACAGGTCATGTCGGTCGTTGACCTCGGCGAGGGATACCACCTCAATCTTGCCGCCCTCGTGCATGTCGAAGGTCCGGTCGTGCCAGTGGAGGATCTCCACCCCGTCCTGATCCTTGATGGCACTGACTACGGCTGACGCGTGGTCCTCGTCGCGGCAGTTGACCACCACATCGTTAACCAACAGGTCACCGCGGACGTCGAAGCCACCCATCGACATGATGTTGGCGCCCGCCTCGCCGATGGCCGTAGCTAGGCGGCCCAGGGTGTTGGGCACGTTGTCCAACGCCACCTGAAGGTGGATCGAATAGGCCGCGGTGGGGAGGAATGGCATCGCCCGAGCCTAGGAGTGACGTGCCGAAACACCCCGATCGAAGCCAGAGGTCCCGCCACGGGCCGGGCTGGACCGGATCAGGGACCCTCGTAGGGGAAGCCAAGGTCGGGAGCTGTGACCAGGGGCCGGAACTTGATCCCCGCCTCGCCGGCCGCCGCACCACACGTGCCACCCCGGTCCACGATGGGGAGTACGGCCACCGCCTCAGCACCCAGCGCACGCACCACCGAGGCGGCCTCTAACGGCGAGGTCCCCCGGGTGACCGTGTCCTCGGTGATGACCACCCGGTCACCGGGCAGCAGGGCGCCAGCGAGGCGGCCCTCCACACCGTGGTCCTTGGACTCCTTGCGGATGCTGAACGACCGGAGGAAACGCCCACGGCTGGCTGCCACCGCGGCGATGCCGAAAGCTACCGGGTCAGCTCCTGCCGTTAGCCCGCCGATGGCGGTGATCGGACCGACCCCCTCGTTGGCCGCCGTGGCATCCAGGGCCTCGATCTCGACCAGGGCGGCGTCGGCCACCAACAGGATCCCCTCGGCCCGGCAGGCCGTCTGCTTGGCGTCACAGAACCAAGTGCTCTTCCGGCCCGACTTGAGGGTGAAGTCCCCGGTCCTGATGGAGTGCTCCAGCAGATGGGCGATCAGAGCGTCCCTGGTGCTCACGGTTCCATCCTGACCTGACCGGATCCGGTCACCAACTCGCCGATCACCCGAGCCGGGCGGTCATGGGCAGCCAAGGTAGCCACCACGCCATCTACGTCGATGGCAGGCACGACCAGCACCATTCCCAGCCCCATGTTGAACACCCGGTCCATCTCGTCGTCGGACACGTCGCCGATGGCCTGTAACTCCCGGAAGATCCGCGGCACCTCCCACGTTGAGCGCCTGACCACGGCGTCCAGCTTGTCGTCCATCACCCGCGACAGATTGCCGGGCAGGCCTCCACCGGTCACGTGGGCCACGGCGTGGACCTCATGATCGGCCAAGGCGGCCACCACGGCCGGGGCGTAGATCACGCTGGGATCGAGCAACTCGTCGGCCAGAGTGGTCGCCGATCCCTCCCACGCCGGATCGTCGAGGTCATGTCCAGCCACGTCGAAGGCCAGTCGGCGGGCCAACGAAAACCCGTTGGACCGTAGGTTCGGCGACTCGATCCCGACCAGCACGTCACCGACGACCGCTGCGCTGCCGTCCAGCACTGCGCCACGTTCGACTGCCCCCACAGCGAAGCCCACCAGATCGAACTGGTCGGTAGCCATCACCCCAGGATGCTCGGCCATCTCGCCCCCAATGAGGGCACACTCCGCCTCGACGCACCCGGCGGCGATGCCCGACACCAGCCCCTCCACCGCATCCGGGTCCAGCCGACCGACAGCGAGGTAGTCCAGGAAGAAGAGCGGTGCCGCACCCGCACACACCAGGTCGTCCACACACATAGCCACAAGATCCCGTCCGATGGTGTCCAGCCGGCCGGTCTGGCGGGCGATCTCGGCCTTGGTGCCCACCCCGTCGGTGGCCGAAACCAACAGGGGGTCCCGGTAGCCGGACCGGCCAATGTCGAACAAGCCGCCAAATCCCCCGATATCGCCGATGACCTCCGGCCGATAGGTACCGCGCACCAACGGACCGATCCGGCGCACCGCTTCTTCGCCTGCATCCAGGTCAACCCCGGCTGCCCGGTAGCTCTCGCCCTGCCCGCTCTCCTCCACCGACGTCACGAGCCGCGCCCGAACAGGCGGTTAGCGGCCTCGGTCGGAAGCTCTGCTTCGCCATCGTCGCCCCGTATCGGCATGGTCCTCTCGGGAGCGGAGATGCCCTCCGGTCCCTCCAGCACCGCCTTGGAGAGATTCACCGGAATCTCGATGGGGTAGGTCCCGGTCAGACAGGCGTCACAGAAGCCGGCACCCACCGTGCCGGTGGCCTCCAGTAGGTGGTCCAACCTCAGATAGGTGAGGCTTTCCACCTCGAGGTACTCACGGATCTCGTCCACGGTGAGGTTGGCGGCCAGCAACTCGCCGCGGGTACCAGTGTCCATCCCGTAGAAGCATGGCCAGCGATAGGGCGGCGAGGAGACCCGCATGTGGACCTCGGTCGCGCCAGCGTCGCGCAGCATCCGGACCATGGCCCGCGTGGTGGTGCCCCGCACAATGGAATCGTCGACCACAACCAGACGCTGACCCTCAATGTTGTCGCGCAGGGGGTTGAGTTTCATGCGTACCGCGGCGGACCGCAGGGCCTGGGTGGGTGCGATGAACGTACGCCCGATGTACCGGTTCTTCACCAAGCCCTGGCCGTACGGAATGCTGCTGGCCCGTGCATAGCCCTCGGCCGCTGGGATCCCGGACTCAGGCACCCCCATGACCAGATCGGCGTCCACCGGAGCCTGAGCAGCCAACATCTCACCCATGCGAATGCGGGCATGGTGCACGCTCTGGCCGTACAGGACGCTGTCGGGTCGAGCGAAGTAGACGAATTCAAACAAGCAGAGCCGCGGGTCGACGGCTTCATCGTCGAACGGCCGTAGCGACCGCCAGCCGGTGTCGTCGATGACTACCACTTCACCGGGGTCCAGCTCACGGACCATGTGGGCCCCGATCACGTCCAAAGCTGGCGATTCAGACGCCAGCACCCATCCGTTGTCGAGTCGACCGAGGCACAGCGGCCGGAACCCGTTCGGATCACGGACGCCGATCACCCGCTCATGGTCGGCAATGACTAGCGAAAACGCTCCGTGCAACCGGGGCAGCACGGCGGTCAGGGCGGTGTCCATGGCCTCGGCCTGGGGGAGGTCGCCGTGGCGGGCTAGTTCAGTGACCAGTAGTTCGGCCATCAGGTCGGTATCGGAGGTGACGGTGCCGGGCAGCATCCCGGCCTCGGCGGCCAGATCCTCGGTGTTGACGAGGTTGCCGTTGTGGCCGAGGGCGAATTCGACGTCGTCCACGCCCCGGTAGACGGGCTGGGCGTTGCGCCACGTGCTGGACCCAGTGGTGGAGTACCTGGTCTGGCCGATGGCCAGGTTGCCGGTCAGGGCGGCCAGCGTCCGGTCGTCAAACGCGTTGGATACGAGGCCCATGTCCTTGACCACCGTCAGGGCCTCACCGTCGCTGACGGCCATGCCGGCCGACTCCTGGCCACGATGCTGCAGGGCGTAGAGACCTAGGTAGGTCAGATGGGCAACGGGTTGGCCGGGCGCGTACACCCCGAAAACACCACACGCCTCCCGAGGGGTGTCGTCATCCGCACCGGCCACCGGGAGGTTCCCTCGGTCGACAGCCGAACCGGTCATCGGTTCGTGGTGCCGACGCCGAGGGCCCCGGGCAGTCGGTCACGGTGGGCGTGACCTACGTCATCGACAGCCACGTTGAGGAGGCCCTTCACGATGAGGCGATCACCGGTGGCCAGGCCGATCCTGGTCGTAGGTACACCAGCGGCCTCAGCGGCCGCCAGCACCTCTGTGAGACGCTCCGGGTCGACGCAGCACACCACTCGGCTAGGCCCCTCGCCAAATAGGGCTCGGTGGTCGGGCACCCGGGCCAGGTGGGCACCCACACCGGAGCGGGCCACCATCTCGGCCAAGGCCACGCCCAACCCACCGGCTGATACGTCATGCACGCCATCTACCAGGCCGTCGACAACCAGCGATCGGACGAAGTCGGCCACCCGCTGGTGCAGGTCGAGGTCTAGCGAGGCCAACGAACCGCCGGGAGCTTCGTGGGCTGACCCCCAGAGAGACCCACCGAGGGAGACGTCGTCGGGACCCAACAGAACCAGTCGGTGCCCGTCCACCAAGGTCGCCCCGGGAGGGCGCCGATCCAGCGCGTCGACCACGCCGAGCAGACCGATGACCGGTGTGGGGTCGATGTCGGTACCGGCCGACTCGTTGTACAGGCTGACATTGCCGCCGATAACCGGCGTACCGAAGGCCTCACAGGCCTCGGCCATCCCGTCGACGGCCTCAGAGAGCTGCCACATGACCTCAGGGTGCTCAGGGTTTCCGAAGTTCAGGCAGTTCACGACGGCCAACGGTCGGGCCCCGACGCAGGCGAGGTTCATGATCGACTCGGCCACTACCTGAGCCGTTCCCCCACGGGGATCGACCGCACACCAGCGGTGGTTGCCGTCGGTGGTCATGGCTAGGGCCCGCCCGGTCTCCACCCCGGTAGCGGGATGACGAAGCTTGAGCACCGAGGCGTCGTCACCTGGACCGACCACGGTGTTCAGGAACAGTTGGTGGTCGTACTGGCGGTACACCCATGCCGGATCGGCCAGTAGGTCGAGGAGGTCGGCACCGGGATCGGTCGGAGCGGCCAGATCGTCGGCAGTGGGGCCACGGGACTCAGCAGGTGCGGCACAGGGGCGGTCGTAGAGCGGAGCGTCCTCATGGAGCGAGACAGCAGGCACCTCTGCCAGTACCTCACCGTCGAACCCGTCAAGGATCCGCAGGGCACCGCCCTCGGTGACCCGGCCGATCACCGTCGAGGCCACCTCCCAGCGTTCGCAAATGGCCAGGACTCGATCAAGTCCCTTGGGCTCGACGATGGCCAGCATCCGCTCCTGGGACTCGCTGGTCATGACCTCGTGGGGCTCCATGCCGGGCTCGCGCCGCGGCACGGCCGACACGTCGACGTCCATACCCACTCCGCCACGCGACGCCGTCTCACTGGTGGCGCACGTCAGTCCGGCACCTCCTAGGTCTTGGATACCGACAACCAGACCCTCGTCTAGCAGCTGGAGACACGCCTCGATGAGACGCTTCTCCTCGTAGGGGTCACCCACCTGCACGCTGGGCCGCTTGTCGCCGTCGTTGGCGGCCGAGAAGCCAGCCGAAGCCAGCACGCTGACCCCGCCGATGCCATCGCGGCCGGTGCTGGAGCCCAGCAGGACGGCCAGGTTGCCTACCCCGGAGGCCTGCCCGAGGACTAGACGCTCGGTGGGTAGGACGCCGAGGCAAAGCACGTTGACCAGCGGGTTGTCCTGGTAAGTGCGATCGAAGACCACCTCACCACCGACGGTCGGCACGCCCACGGCATTGCCGTAACCCGACACACCGGACACCACGCCTTCGGCGATCCACCGACTACGAGGGTCGTCCAGCGGCCCGAAGCGCAGCGGGTCCATCAGGGCGATGGGCCGAGCGCCCATGGTGAATATGTCGCGCAGAATGCCGCCGACCCCGGTGGCCGCCCCCTGGTAGGGCTCGATGGCCGACGGGTGGTTGTGGGACTCGATCCGGATGGCCGCCGCGATGCCGTCGCCCACGTCGACCACGCCGGCGTTCTCACCCGGGCCGACGAGAACCCACGGAGCCTCGGTGGGTAGGCGCTTCAGGTGGATGCGGCTGCTCTTGTATGAGCAGTGCTCGGACCACATCACCGAGTACATGGCCAGTTCCAAATCGTTGGCCGGGCGACCCAGGATCGAGTCGATCCGCTCCGCCTCGTCGTCGGTGAGTCCAAGGGCTCGGTGGAGGGGCTCGCTCACGTCGGGCACCGTAGTCCCCGACGACAGCCCGTCAGGCAACCTCCCGAATGCCTACAGAGAGGTTCAGCAGGGCCTCGCATACAACACTGTTAGAACCTCTTTTGATCTGGGACAAAACTACAAATCCGTAGATGTAGACCCCCGTCTAAATCGCGGCAATACCAAACCTATTGAGGGACGATGTAATACTTAATAAGATCGTTCTGGAATCTTCCTTATCCGATCGACCATCTAGAAAACAAACTAAGAAGAAGGTACATGCGATGACACGCCCGAAGATGACCGATGCCGAAAAAGCCGAGGTGGCCGGGGTCCGCGAGTACCTCAAGGCCCTGGAGCAGAACGCCCCCCGTCGGGGACGTAAGCGCACCCCCGAGAGCGTGGGCCGCCAGATTGCTGCCATCGACGCCCAGATGGCCGAGGCCACCGTCACCAAGCGTCTGGACCTGATCCAGCAGCGCATCGACCGCGAGGCCGAGAAGGAAGCACTGGCCGCCGCGGGCATGATCGACATGACGGTGCTGGAGCGCAACTTCGTGCGGCACGCCGCGGCCTACGGCAACCGCCGGAAGATCTCCTACGCCGCGTGGCGGGAAGTGGGCGTCTCGTCAGCCACCCTCAAGGCCGCCGGAGTGCGACGCAGCAGATAGCCCCGAGAGCTGGCCTCAGGCCGCGACGACCGGCGAGGAATCCAGTAGCGAGGCGATGAGCACCTCACCGTCAACGCTGCCCAGCAACTCATCACAGGCTCGCTCCGGATGGGGCATCAACCCGACCACGTTGCGTTCCTCGTTGCACACCCCGGCGATGTCATCCACCGACCCATTGGGGTTGTCCACGTAGCGCAGGACGATCCGGTCGTCGTCCCGAAGCCGGGCCAGGGTCTCGACATCGCACGTGTAGTTGCCCTCGAAGTGGTTAATGGGCACCGAGAGTTCAGCACCGGAAACTGCTCGACGAGTCAGAACAGAGTCAGTGGAATCCACCCGAAGCACCGTGGGCTGGCACAGAAACTTCAGGCCACTGTTCTTCTGCAGGGCACCGGGCAGCAACCCCGCCTCGGTCAGTACCTGAAAGCCATTGCAGATGCCAACCACTGGCCCACCGTCGGCAGCGAATCGGGCGATAGCGCCCATCATCGGCGAGAAACGGGCAATCGCACCGGGCCGCAGGTAGTCGCCGTGGGCGAACCCGCCGGGCACGATCACTGCGTCCACCCCAGCCACGTCATCGTCCGCATGCCAAAGCAGGCGTCCCTCTCCTCCCAGCCGCTCCACGGCGATCACGGCATCCATCTCGCAGTTGGTGCCGGGGAAGACCACGACCCCCACCGTGGTCGACATCAGGCATCGGACCCGTCGTCAGCAAGGGTCACCGTCACCGTGGCGTCCTCGATCACCGGGTTGGTCAGAAACGAGGCACACAGATCCTCGGACCGGGACGTCGCCTCAACCTCGTCGGCCGCCTCGATGGTGAACCGGACCGTTTTCCCGACTGTCACCTCCACTACGCCGTCGTATCCCAGGGCGGGCAGGGCCCGCTCGATTGTCGCCCCGGCCGGGTCGGCAATGCCGCCCCGCAACCGCACATCCACCAGAACGTCATACCTCACAACCAGTACCTCATAATCCGTACCCCACCTCCATCTGGCTTCGGTGCCCGTCGGACCTGGTCACGCGCCCACCCCGGGCCAGTCGGCGAACAACCGGCCGGTGATGCGTTCATAGGCCTCCACGTACCGAGACGAGGTGGCCGACACCACTTCGTCGGACAGTGGCGGAGGGGGTGGCTGCTTGTCCCAGTCCAGACCGTCGAGGTGGTCACGGACGGGTTGCTTGTCGAATGACGGAGGTGTAGCCCCCGGCGCCCACCCCTCGGCAGGCCAGAACCTCGAGGAGTCCGGGGTGAGGACCTCGTCGGCCAGCACCAGGCGGTCGTCGACCATGCCGAACTCGAACTTGGTATCGGCGATGATGATCCCCCGCTCGGCAGCCCACTCGGCGCCCCGCAGGTAACAGGTGATCGATGCATCCCGAACCGCCTCGGCCACCTCGGTGCCCACCAGGTCAACGGCCTCGGCGTACGAGATGTTGACGTCGTGACCCTCGTCGGCCTTGGTGGATGGGGTGAAGACCGGCTCGAAAAGACAGCTGGCCTCGAGGAGGTCGGCGGGCATCGGCGTGCCATGCATGGTCCCGGAAGAGCGGTACTCCTTCCAGGCCGAACCGGTGATGTAGCCCCGGACTATGCACTCGATGGGCAGCATCTCAGCCTTGTGGCAGAGCATGGTGCGCCCGGCCAGACCAGCCAGTACGTCAGCGCCGCTGCCGACCGCGATGCCCAGTACGTCACCGAGATCGGCGGTGTCCGTGGAAATGAGGTGACCGTCAACCAGGTCGGCAAACTGCTCGAACCAGAAGGCGGTCATGGCGGTAAGGACCCGACCCTTGTTCATGATGGGTTCGGCCATCACGACGTCGAAGGCCGAGATGCGATCTGAGGTGACCATAAGCAGACGGTCGTCACCGGCTTCGTAGACGTCTCGCACCTTCCCCGAGTGGAGATGGGGAAGCGGGATCTGGGGCGACATGTGACTCCGGCCAGGGACGGGAACTAGAGGATCGGTTCGGGATCGTAGGCGGCGGCCTGTGGGCGGGCGGCCACCACCTCGGCTACCCGTTCGACCACTGCCGCCACCTGGGCCGAGGCGTTGCCGACGAGGCCCGCCCGGTCATCCAAGAGCTCGTCCAGCGTTGTCCGGTCCAGCGGCAGACGATCATCAGCGGAGAGTCGATCCAGCAGATCGGTCTCGGACACGCCCTGGTCCCGACGGGCCAGAGCGGCGTCCAGCGCGTGAGCCTGGATGACCTCATGGGCCTCCTCGCGGCCCATGCCGGCCTGGACTGCGGCCACCAACACCCGGGTAGTGGCCAGGAACGGCAAGTACTGCCGGAGCTCGCGTTCCACGACGGCCGGGTAGGCACCGAACTCGTCCAGCACCGTCAGAAAGGTCTGGAACAACCCGTCGGCGGCCAGAAAGGCATCAGGCAGGGCAATGCGGCGCACCACCGAACAGCTCACATCGCCTTCGTTCCATTGGTCGCCGACCAGACCACCAACCATGGCCAAGTGGCCACGTAGCACGACCGCCAGGCCGCCGACCCGCTCACACGAGCGGGCGTTCATCTTGTGGGGCATGGCCGAGGACCCGACCTGCCCGGGACGAAAGCCCTCGGTGGCCAGCTCGTTGCCGGCCATCAGGCGGATGGTGCGGGCGAGGTTGGCCGGGCCCCCCGAAGTCTGGACGAGTGCCGAAACCACGTCGAAGTCCAGCGACCGCGGATACACCTGCCCCACCGAGTCCAGGACCCGTTCGAAGCCAAGGTGGCTGGCCACCAACGACTCGAGGTGATCCAGCTTGGCGGCATCACCGTCGAATAGGTCCAACTGGTCCTGCTGGGTACCGACCGGCCCCTTGAGCCCCCGCAGCGGGTAGGCAACAAGCAGGTCGGCCACCCGGCGATGGGCGACCAGCAGCTCCTCGGCCGCTGTGGCAAAGCGCTTGCCCAGCGTGGTGGCCTGGGCAGCAACGTTGTGACTACGACCCACCATGACCAGCCCGTCGTATTCAGCGGCCAGGCGAGCCAGGCGGGCCAGGGTGGCCACTACCCGGTCGCGGACCACCTCGAGGCTGCGCCGTACCTGGAGCTGTTCAACGTTCTCTGTGAGGTCCCGGGACGTCATACCCTTGTGGATGTGCTCGTGGCCAGCCAGGGCACAGAACTCCTCGATCCGAGCCTTGACGTCGTGTCGGGTGACCCGTTCCCGTTCACGGATCGAGTCGAGGTCGACCCGGTCCACCACCGACCGATGGTCATCGACCACGCCGTCGCCGATGTCCACGCCCAGCTCCTGTTGGGCCTCCAGCACCGCGATCCAGAGCTCGCGTTCCATGACGACCTTGGCCTCCGGGGTCCACAGATCGACCATGGGCCGGCTTGCGTAGCGGGAGGCGAGAACGTTCTCCATGAGCGAGATCCAGCGGGGTTCAGGGTCTACTTCGGAACCATCTCGGCGCGGTGCGCCTCGAGTTCAGCCACAAGCACCGGATCGTTCACGGCAAGCATCTGGACGACCAGTAGGGCGGCGTTCATGGCTCCGTCCACGGCCACGGTGGCCACCGGGATCCCCTTGGGCATCTGAACGGTGGCCAGCAGTGAATCCCAGCCGTTGATGGCACCACCCGAGAGGGGCACCCCGATGACGGGAAGCGTGGTGTGGGCGGCGGCCGCCCCAGCCAGGTGGGCCGCCATGCCGGCTCCGCAGATGACCGCCTGGTAGCCAGCGCCGCGGGCCCCGGAGATGAACTCCGACACCAACGCCGGGCTGCGGTGAGCCGACATGACCCGTACATCAGCCTCTATCCCGTAGCGCTCGAGGGTCACCGCAGCGGGTGCCATCTTGTCGCCGTCGTTCGGCGAGCCCATCAGCACCGCCACCTTGTAACCCATGTCCTGCTCCTAGTTGCTTCATAACACCGGCAACTGCCGGTACTAGTGGATTCTGGCCGCTATCGGCCCGTCGATGAGGATGCGATGTCCGTCCGATACTGCATTCCAGGCCACGAGAGCCTCGACGCCGCCTCGTAGGCCCGCATCTGCGCATCGGCGACCGTCGGGCCCTGCCCGGTAACGGCTAGCACCCGACCCCCGGCCGTGACCAGCCGTTCCCGGTCGCCGGTCACCCCGGCGACAAACACCGTTACCCCGTCCACAGCCGACGCCGCCGCCAGCCCATCAATCGGATCACCGGTCCGGGGTGCTGTCGGATAGCCCTCAGATGCGCAGACCACGGCCAAGGCTGCTCCGTCATCGAAGGTTGCAGTGGTCCCTCCCAGGTCTCCGCCGGCTGCCGCTGCCAGTAGGACACCCAGGTCGCTGGTCAGCCTGGGGAGCACCACCTGGGTCTCCGGGTCACCGAAGCGGACGTTGTACTCCAGCACTCGGGGACCGGTCGGGGTGAACATCAGCCCGCAGTAGAGGACGCCCCGGTAGTCGATCCCCCGGGCCCGCAAGGCGGCCAGCGTGGGTTCCACGGCCCTATCCATGAGGTCGTCCACCGCATCGTCGGTGGCCACCGAAACCGGCGAGTAGGCGCCCATACCCCCGGTGTTGGGTCCGGCGTCACCGTCACCGAGCCGCTTGAAGTCTTGGGCAGGGGCGAGGGCGACGGCGTCGGTCCCGTCGCACACGGCCAGTACCGACAGCTCGGGACCGGTCAGACCCTCCTCGATGACCAGGGTTCGGCCGGCGTCGCCGAAGGCCTCCCCGGAAAGGTACGCGCGTACGGCATCGACGGCCTCGGCCCGATCGGTGGTGACCACCACGCCCTTGCCGGCCGCCAGACCGTCGGTCTTGACAACAAACAGGTCGCCCATGGTGTCCAGGAAGGCCAGCGCCTCGACCTCGTCGGTGAACGTCCCGTGGACGGCGGTCGGGACCCCGGCGTCGACCAGGACGTCTTTCATCCACGCCTTGGACCCTTCCAATCGGGCACCATCGGCTCCCGGTCCGAAGACCAGCCGTCCAGCGGCCCGTAGGCGATCGGCTAAGCCTGCGACTAGCGGTGCCTCGGGACCGATCACGAATAGGTCAGCCTCGACCTCTTCTGGAGGAGTGGCGACCGAACCGGGGATGCCCGGATTGCCAGGAGTAACCACCACGTCATGGTGGCGACCCAGCACGTGGGCAAGGGCGTGCTCGCGCCCTCCGGACCCGACGACGCAAACCTGCATCCAGCTCTTCCGCTCCGTGCCCGGCCTGCTCAAGCGGCGAACCGCAGGACCTGATGTCGACCCGGTCCGACGCCAACCATGCCGACGGGCACACCGACCTGTTGCTCGATGAAGGACAGGTAATCCTCAGCCTCGGGGGGCAGTTGCGACCGCTCAGTGAGCCCAGTGAGATCGACCCCCCAGCCGGGAAGGTCCTCGTAGACCGGGGTGACCCGATGTAGTACCGACTGGTGGTACGGCAGTTGATCGTGGCGTTGACCGTCGGCCTCGTAGGCCACGCAGACCCGGATGGTCTCGAGTTGGTCGAGCACGTCGAGTTTGGCGATGGCCAGCTCGGACAGGGAGTTGACCCGGGCGGCATAGCGAAGCATCACGGCGTCCAGCCAGCCGGGTCGGCGGCGGCGTCCGGTATTGGTGCCGTACTCGTGGCCAACGTCGACGAAGTGGTCCCCCACCTCATCGAACAGTTCGGTGGGGAACGGGCCGGCACCCACCCGAGTGACGTACGCCTTGGCGATGCCGATCACCCGGTCGATGTCACGCGGTCCGATACCGGCTCCGGTGCAGGCCCCGCCGGCCACCGGGTTCGAGGAGGTGACGAAGGGGTAGGTGCCGTGGTCGAGGTCCAGGAAGGTGGCTTGGGCGCCCTCCATGAGGACCCGCCCTCCACCATCCAGCTCATCGTGGACGAGACCGACGGCATCGCAGATGTGCGAAGCAAGCCGGGGGGCACAGCGGCCCAGGTACTCCTCGATCACCTCGTCGGCGTCGACGGGCAGCCGGTTGAAGACCCGGGTCAGCACCTTGTTGGTGTGCTCCAGTGCGGCGCGGATCTTCTCGCGGAAGATCTTCTCGTCGAGGAGGTCCTGAACACGAATGCCGACCCGCATGGATCGGTCGGCGTACGCCGGACCGATGCCCCGCTTGGTGGTACCCAGCTTGTTCTTGCCCAGGTGGCGCTCGTGGAGGGCATCCAATTCCTGGTGGTACGGAAGGATCAGGTGAGCGTTGCCGCTGAGGCGCAAGTTGGCCGTGGCCACGCCGCGGGACTCGAGCATGTCCATCTCGGCAAGCAAGACGCGGGGATCAACCACCACGCCGTTGCCGATGACCGGCGTGACGTGCGGGTACAGGACACCACTGGGGACGAGTTGCAGGGCGAATGACTCACCGTCGACCACCAGGGTGTGTCCGGCGTTATGGCCGCCCTGGTAGCGAACGACCATCGACATCTCACCAGCAACGAGGTCAGTGAACTTGCCCTTACCCTCGTCGCCCCACTGCGTCCCGACAACGACGGTCGCGGGCACGGCACCTCTCCTGAATCGGGTCCCTTACGGGACGACCCTATCCTCCCCGGCGACCTACCGATCTCGTCATTTCAACCACCGGCAGGTGGCTGACAGGGCCCTCACCACTAAACGATCGGGTGCTGATCCTGCGCGTCTACCGCGCATGATCCAGAGTTTCCCCAACCTCCTGTGGACAATCCCCAATCCCTAGTGGAGACAAGGGCTCGGCTGTGGACCGAAAGGCGTTCTCGCGGACTCGAACCAAGCCCCTCCACTTCGAGAACTACTGGGAAAGCGCAGGTCAACGGGTCCGGCGCCCCCGATAGATGGTGACGCTCTGGTTCATCGGCACGAGGTCCCGGCGGTACTGGCGGTGCACCTCGGCGACCGCCTGGTCCCCCTCAGACCGGGTCGTGGCCAACTCAGCCTCCAAGCGAGCCACCTCGGCCTCGAGAGCCAATACCCGCTTCACGCCGGCAAGGTTGAGCCCCTCCTCGGTGAGTCGGGCAATCCGCAGCAGCAACGCGATGTCGGCCTCGCTGTAGCGCCGGTTACCGCCGGTCGTACGAGCCGGATCCACCAGGCCTCTGCGCTCGTAGATCCGCAGGGTCTGGGGATGCATGCCAGCCAGCTCGGCGGCAACCGAGATGACGTAGACAGCCTGGTGGGGTCCGGGGCGGGGCAAGGTGTTCATGGCGTCTCCTCCTCGATTCTGTCAGGCGACGGATCCTCGTGTTTCCGTGGACGGGCCATTGCCTCGGCCAGCGCCTCGACGGCCGCCCTCTCGGCATCGGTGGGGTCGGAAGGCACGTCTACCTCGATGCTGGCCAGCAGGTCGCCAGTGCCACCCTTAGCGGGGACACCCCGCCGCTTGACCCGGAAGGTCTGGCCGCTGCGAGTGCCAGCCGGGACCTTGAGCGTTACCGTCCCACCCTCCAGCAGCGGTACCTCGATCTGGGCACCCAGCACCGCCTGCGGGTAGGAGATCGGCACCGACACCGTAAGGTGTCGGCCACGGCGACCGAACCGCCCATCGGAATCCACGGCTACTACGACGAATAGGTCGCCATCGGGCCCACCCCGACCCGGTTCGCCTCGGCCCCTGAGTTGGAGCCGGTAACCATCGTCCACACCGGCAGGGATCCGAACCTTCACCTTCCGAGGTCGACGCTCCATGCCGGAGCCCCGGCATGGTGCACACGGGTCCTCGATGTGGTGACCCCGACCACCACACTGGCCACAAGGTCGACTGAACGAGAAGGGGCCCTGGTCCTCGGCCTGCACGCCACGACCTCCACACGACGAGCAGGGCATCGGGCGGGTTCCCGGGCGGGCACCACTGCCCGAGCAAGTACCACAGGCGGCATCGCTGACCAGATGAACTGACGTGGTGACGCCATTGACAGCCTCGGTGAATGAGAGGGTCAACCGGGTCTCCAAGTCGGCACCGCGCTGGCCACGGCCACCGCCGCCATGCCCACCGCGGAACATTTCGCCGAACAGGTCGCCGAGGTCGAACCCACCACCCGGAAAGCCTCCACCGCCCGTACCGCCACTGAACCCCCCCATGGGGCCCATCTGCCGTACCTGGTCGTACTCGGCCCGCCGAGCCTCGTCGCCCACCACGTCGTAGGCAGCCGACACCTCCTTGAACCGGGCCTCGGCGGCCTGGTCACCGGGGTTGGCATCAGGGTGAAGTTGACGGGCCAGCTTCCGGTAGGACCGGGTGACGTCCTTGGCCGACGCATCTTTCGAGACGCCGAGCGTGGCGTAGTAGTCCTTCTCGAACCACTCGCGCTGGGCGGTCACCGGAGGCTCCTCGTCGAGATCGTGACGGCGCGCACCGGCTGGTGCGTCAGCCCCGTACCCGGACCATGGCCGGACGGAGAACTCGGCCATCCCAGGCGTAACCGCGTCGCAAAACCTCGACGACCACCTGTCCGGTGTCGTCGCCCTCGTCGGCTGACTCGTGGAGGACCGCTTCGTGTCGATTGGGATCGAACGGTTCGTCCATCGGATCGAGCACCTCGAGTCCGGCGGACTCCAGAACCTGGGCTAAGGATGCCCGGATGGGGGCCACGTCGTCTACACCGTGCTCGAGGGCCAGGTCACAGGCGTCGAACACCGGCAGCAGCTTTTCAACTAGATCTCCCCGCGCCCGGCCACCCACCTCGACGGTGCGACGGTCGGCCTGCCTCCGGTAGTTGGCGAACTCGGCCGTCATCCGCTGTAGGTCCAGAAGGTGCCCGTCACGCTCAACCTCAAGAGCAGCCATGACATCCAACACCGGGTCACCGGCCTCATGGATCTCGTCGAAGTCGTCACCCACCGGAGCCTCCGAGTCGTCAGGTACCTCCGGTGGGGCGTCGGCCGACGAAGAGGAGACGTCGGTCGACGAGCCAGTATCAGTCGGCCCGTCGGCCCTGGTATCGGAGTCGTCGGAGCCGGAACTGGCGCCGTCGACAGCCGGTTCGCTCATGACTCGTCGACGATCTCGGCGTCCACGACGTCATCATCGGACCCACCCTCAGCACCTCCACCGGCTGCGGCCGACTCGGCCTGCGCGGCCTCGTAGAGCCGCTGGCCGAACTCCTGGCTGGCCGCCATGAGCGCCTCGATGGCCGTCCCGATGGCCTCGACGTCGTCGTCGACCAGGGCCTTCTTCAGGTCCTCGAGCTTGCCGGTGACGTTGGTGGTCTCATCCTCGGTGAGTTGGTCACCCTGGTCGGCTAGCAACTTCTCGGTCTGGTACACAAGGTTGTCGGCGTTGTTACGCACCTCGGCCTCGGCCTTGCGCTGGCGATCCTCATCCGCGTGGGACTCGGCGTCACGCACCATCTGGTCGATGACGTCCTTGTCTAGGGAAGACTGGCCGGTGATGGTCATGGACTGCTCGTTGTCGGTCGCCTGGTCCTTGGCCGACACGTGGACGATGCCGTTGGCGTCGATGTCGAAGGTGACCTCGATCTGTGGGGTGCCTCGGGGGGCCGGTGGGAGGTCAACCAGCTGGAACTTTCCCAGGGTCTTGTTGAACTGCGACATTTCGCGTTCACCCTGTAATACGTGGATCTCCACGGACGGCTGGCCATCCTCGGCAGTGGTGAACACCTCCGACCTCTGGATCGGGATGGTGGTGTTGCGCTCGATGAGTCGGGTCATGACTCCACCCTTGGTCTCGATACCCAGCGACAGCGGAGTGACGTCCAGCAGGAGGACGTCCTTGACCTCGCCGACCAGCACGCCGGCCTGGACCGCGGCGCCGACAGCCACTACCTCGTCCGGGTTGACGTTCTTGGACGGGTCGCGGCCGGCGATCTCCTTGGCCAGGTCCACTACGGCGGGCATCCGGGTGGAACCCCCGACCAGGATCACATGGTCCACCTCCCCCTTGGAGAGGCCGGCGTCCTTCACGGCCTGCTCGAACGGGGCCCGACAGCGGGCCAGTAAGCCGGTGGTGAGCTCATGGAACTTCGCCCGGGTCAGGGTGTAGTCGAGGTGCAGAGGCCCGGAGTCAGTCGCCGTGACGAACGGCAAATTGATCTGGGTCTGTTGGACCTGGGACAACTCGATCTTGGCCTTCTCAGCAGCCTCCTTGAGGCGCTGCGCGGCCATGGCGTCCGCACCCAGGTCGACACCGTGGTCATTGCGAAACGAGGTAACGAGCCACTCGATGACAGCGTCGTCCCAGTCGTCGCCGCCAAGGTTGGTGTCCCCGTGGGTGGCCTTGACCTCGAAGACGCCGTCACCGATCTCCAGCACCGATACGTCGAACGTGCCGCCACCAAGGTCGAACACCAGGATCGTCTGTTCGGATTCGTCCTTGTCGAGGCCGTAGGCCAGTGCGGCAGCCGTCGGCTCGTTGATGATGCGCAGCACCTCTAGGCCCGCGATCTGGCCCGCTTCCTTGGTGGCGGTGCGCTGGGCGTCGTCGAAGTAGGCAGGCACGGTGATGACGGCCTGGTCGACAGTGGTCCCCAGGTAGGCCTCGGCGTCGCGCTTGAGCTTCTGGAGGGTGCGGGCCGAGATCTCCTGCGCGGTGTAGTCCTTGCCGTCGACATCCTGGAACCAGCTGGTGCCCATGTGACGCTTGACAGACCGGATGGTGCGCCCGGGGTTGGTGATGGCCTGTCGTTTCGCCACCTCGCCGACCAGCACCTCGCCGTCCTTGGCGAACGCCACCACCGACGGGGTGGTGCGCGAGCCCTCAGCATTGGCGATGACGACAGGGTCGCCACCCTCCAGCACGCTGACGACCGAGTTGGTAGTTCCGAGGTCGATGCCCACGGCCTTGCCCATGATTGGTACTCCTTAGTTCCTGTCGCGTTCCTGTTTTACATCTCGGGGCGGGTGGACCCCGTCGACCCGGGTGGGGGGAGGGTTCCCGGGACCGACGGTGCAGGCTATGGACTGCCTGTCATGGCACCACCCTTCATTGCTGGTACCCACTATAGAAAGTTGAGTGTGGTATTAGCAACTTCTGACCATGAATTCCTCCAAACCCCGGAAATCTCATCCAGTACGGTGGTCAAATGCCCACCCTGATCCTTCTCCGGCACGGCCAGAGCACCTGGAACGCCACCAACCAGTTCACGGGCTGGTACGACTGCAACCTCACCCCCCAGGGTGAAGCCGAGGCCCGGGCCAGCGCTCGCCTATTGGCCGAAGCTGAGCTGCTCCCCGATGTGGTCCACACCTCCCTCCAGGCCCGGGCCATCCGCACCGCCGAACTGACCCTCGCTGAACTGGGGCGGTCGTGGATCCCGGTTCGCCGAGACTGGCGCCTCAACGAGCGGCACTACGGTGACCTCACCGGCCTCGACAAGGCCGAGACCCGCGAGCGCCACGGTGCCGAACAGCTACTGGCATGGCGGCGGAGCTATACCACCCCACCGCCACCCATCTCGGACGACAACCCCTTCAATCCCAACGGAGACATCCGCTACGCCAGCATTGAGCCGCCGCTGGCAGAGTGCCTAGCCGATGTGGTGGCACGGATCCTCCCCTACTGGGACGCTGCCATCGCCCCGGACCTCCGGGCCGAACGAACCGTGCTGGTGGCCGCCCACGGCAACAGCCTGAGAGCCCTGTGTAAGGAACTGGATTCCATCTCTGACAACGACATCGCCGACCTGAACATCCCCACCGGAACCCCCCTGCGCTACGAACTGGACGACGACCTCAAGCCGGTCCAGGCCAAGGCTGTCCTTGAACGCTCGCTGGACCCCGAGGCCGCGCGAGACGCCGCCGAGGCCGTGGCCCATCAGGCCGGCTAACCGGACGAGTGAGCACGACCCGACGAACAGGCGGCCAGTAGTCTCCGGTCGCCATGACTGACACCGCTGCAAACAACGAGACCGCCCGCCGGCTCCGCCCCAACCATGCCGTCATCGGGCTCGGGGTTCTGGTTGCCCTGTTCACCGCAGCATCCGGCGTGGCCTCGGTGGTCAACGAGTTCCACGACGACTCGCCGATCACCCGTGAGGTGTTTGCCAACGTCCCGGGCCCGTTGAAACTGGCCTTCTACTCGGTCATCCCGCTCCTGATCATCTACGGGGCCGTCCTGTTCTCATACCGCGTCCAGAACTGGCAGCGGGGTGTCCCCGACGACCGCTCCACCAAGCCGGCTAACGCCAAGCGGCGGTTCGGCGACTTCCGATCCGGCGTCTACATGCAGACCCTGCTGCGCGATCCCGCAGCCGGTGTCATGCACGCCCTTATCTACTTCCCGTTCCTGATCCTGATGGCAGTGACCACGGTCCTGGAGATCAACCACCAGGTCCCGGAGGCAATGAAGTTCCTACATGGCGACGTCTACCGGGCATACACCGCCGTAGGCGACATCGCCGGCGTGCTCTACCTAGTCGGTGTGGTGTGGGCCATATTGCGACGGTACGGCCCTCGCCGGTTCCGGCCGTACCGCATCCGCATCAAGTCCAAGCCCGAGCACGCTGCGGTACTACTCATCTTCCTGGCCATCGGGGTTACCGGCTTCGGTGCCGAAGCATTCCGCATCGCCCTGCAGGACGCCACTGCTGGCGGCCACGGAGCCGACCCCGAGACCTGGTCGGTGGTCGGTTACCCGCTTGCCATGGCTATCGGTGAGGCCGACTGGCTGGTCGACGACGTAGCGGGCTGGCACCAGGGCTGGTGGATCGCCCATGTGGCCTCCTTCATGGCCTTCCTGGCCCTGCTGCCCATCACCATGATCCGGCATATGTTCACCTCGCCGCTGAACATGTACCTGAAGGACAGGTCCCGCCCCAAGGGCGCAATGAAGCCGATGCCGGACCTCATGGAGACCGAGTTGGAGAGCTTCGGCGCGGCGACCATCGAGGACTTCACCTGGAAGCAACTACTGGACACCGACTCGTGCACCATGTGCGGCCGCTGCACCAGCGTCTGTCCGGCCCACGCCACCGGCAAGCCGCTGGACCCCCGTGAGATCGTGCTCAAGACCGGCGAGATCATGGCCGCCACCGGTAACCCAAAGGTATCTCCCCCCATTGGAACCGACGCCGAGATCACCGTGCCTGCGAACTGGATGTTCGACCGGATCACTAACGACGAGTTGTGGTCGTGCACCTCATGCCGGGCCTGCGATGAGCACTGTCCAGTCAACATCGAGATCATGGACAAGATCCTGGATATGCGGCGCTACCTGTCGTTGATGGAGTCCGACTTCCCCAGCGAGCTGGGTGCCGCCTACCGGTCGATGGAGAACTCGGGCAACCCGTGGGGCCTGTCCCAGAGCGAGCGGGCCGACTGGGTGGGCGACCTGGAGGGCATCGAAGTACTCGACGGTGGCGACCCGTTCGAGGCCGACTACCTCTACTGGGTGGGTTGCGCCGGCTCGTTCGACGACAAGAACAAGAAGGTGTCCCGGGCCATGGCCACGCTCATGCAGAGGGCCGGCGTGTCGTTCTCGATTCTGGGTCCGTCGGAGATGTGCACCGGTGACCCAGCCCGACGGTCGGGCAACGAGTACATCTTCCAGATGCTGGCCATGCAGAACGTCGAGACCCTTGACGGCATGGGCGTGAAGAAGATCGTCACCCAGTGCCCACACTGCTTCAACACGCTGGCCAACGAGTACCCCCAGTTGGGCGGCCACTACGAGGTGGTCCACCACAGCCAGCTCCTGGAGTGGCTGATCGCCGAAGGGAAGCTGGATATGAGCGAGGCCCGCCTGGACGAACGGGTCGTCTACCACGACTCCTGCTACTTGGGTCGCCACAACGACGTGTACTCGTCGCCCCGAAACGTCATCGGCAGCCTGGCCGGCATTGACCTCGTGGAGGCCGACCGTCAGGGGACCAAGGGCATGTGCTGCGGCGCGGGCGGCGGACGGATGTTCATGGAAGAGCACATCGGTAAGAACATCAACGTCGAGCGCTCACAGGAACTACTTGCCACGGGAGCCGGACGCATCGCCACGGCCTGCCCGTTCTGCTACATCATGATCGACGACGGGGTGAAGGGTGAGGGCGTCGAAGACTCGGAGGTGAAGGTGGGCGACATCGCCCTGCACCTGCTCGAGGCGCTCGACGCCGGCAACAACTGATCAACCGGCCAGAGCGGCGCCGGCCTCAGCGGTCGAAGTTCTCCCAATACCGGCTGGGCCGCGGGCCCTCCTGGCCCCGATACTTCGACCCCAGTTCACTAGAGCCATAGGGTCGGTCGGCCGCCGTTGTCATCCGGACGAATGAGATCTGGCCGATCTTCATCCCCGGATAGAGGGTGATGGGAAGACTGGCCACGTTGGACAACTCCAGGGTGAGTTGACCATCCCATCCGGCATCCACGTAGCCCGCCGTGGAGTGGATGAGCAGCCCGAGCCGACCGAGGCTGGATTTGCCCTCCAGACGAGCCACCAGATCGTCGGGCACCACCACCCGTTCGGCGGTGGAGCCGAGCACGAACTCCCCGGGATGGAGGATGAACGGATCGTCGTCGGCGGCCTCCACCTGCTCGGTGAGCTCGGTCAGGTCGGTCCGGACATCGATGTGACCCATGGTGTGGTTGCGGAACACCAGAAACCGATGGTCGAGGCGGAGGTCGATCGACGAAGGCTGCACGCTGGCCTCGTCGAACGGCTCAACCACGATACGGCCGGCGGCGATCTCCTCAAGGAGTGTGTGATCGGAAAGGATCATGAGTCGCCGATGCTACCCAGCGGTCCGATCGGCGATAAGCGAGAGGATCTCGAACATCACTGCCATCGCCCGGTAACTGGTGATGGCGTTCGGTGAATCCACGGTCGGCATCAGGCACACCACGTCACCGCCGATCACGTTGCGACCCCGCACCGACCGGAGCAACTGGGTCACCTGGTCGATGCCAAAGCCTTCGATGCCCGCCTCGATATTGGCCACCCCGGGTGCCACCGTCGGGTCCAGACAATCCAGGTCGAAGGTGATGTAGAGCGGCCGATCGCCGATGCGCTCGGCAATGACCTCCATGACCCGCTCGGGGCCCATCTGGTCGTAGTCGGCCTTGCGGATGACCTCGTAGCCCAGGGCGTACGACGGGTCGGTCCAGCCAAGCGACCGGACGTTGCCCCGGATGCCCACCTGGACTGAGTGGTGGGGGTCCACGTGCCCGCCCTCGACGAGGTAGCCGGCCCAGTGCGCGGCCGACTTCACCGCCCCGAGGAAGTGGGGAATGTTGTGGTAGGCGTCTGTGTGGGCGTCAAAGTGCAGCAGACAGGCCTTTTCGCCGCCGGTCAGGCGCGCACCCTCTCCGGCGATGCCCTGCAGGATCCCACCGGTGATGGAGTGGTCCCCACCGATGGACACGGGCCGACAACCCGCCTCGCCGACCTCTCGGTAGAAGTCGGTGATGGTCTCGATGCAGGCCTCGTTGTCGTTGGCGCGCGGCAGCGGCACATCACCCAGATCGTGGATGCGGCACGTGTCCCAGGGGTCGATGGCGAACTGGTCGTGGACCCGCCGACCGAGGGCCGAGATATCCCTGACAGCGCGCGGGCCGAGGTGCTGGTCGCGTTGGGTCGTGCCGTTGCCGGTGCTGTGGGGCACCCCGATGAGCCCGATGTCGGCATTGGTCGGGTCGGGGTCGTGGTCGCACCGAAACAATGTGGGGATGCCATGCCAGAAAAGGCCCTCCATCATCCGGTCCTCGTCGGAACGTGCCATTCCCTGCCCTTCCTCCCGTTCTCTCGTTCGGACGTCTCGCCGGCCGGTCAACGCCAGGGGTTCTGGCCGAACACGTCGCGGATCAGCGGTAGGTAGTGCTCGAAGGGGTTCGAGTCGTAGGCCGGGTCGAAGGCGGGAGCGTCATACTCGGCGCAGAACGTGGCGCAGTAGTCATAGTGCTCGTGGCTATCGAAGCGATCGCGAGTGTCGCGATCCATGCCCAGATGGTGCCAGAAGTAGTACCCCTGGAAGATGCCGTGGTGTTCGACCATCCAATGGTTGGCCGACGATACGAACGGCTTGAGGATGGCCGCGGCCACGTCAGGATGGTTGTACGGGGTGAGCGGGTCACCGATGTCGTGCAACAGGGCGCACAGCACGTACTCGTCGTCACGGCCGTCGCGCTCAGCCCGGGTGGCCGTCTGGATGCTGTGCTCGAGCCGGTCCACGGGAAACCCCCCGTAGTCGTTCCGGAGGTGCTCGAACTGCTCGATGATCCGGTCGGGCAGGCCCTGTTCGAGTTCGGCCCGCTGCTCCATGATCACCATCCAGTCCTCCTTCGTGGAGGTGGACATGTCGGTGAACGAGGCCCGGGGGCCTGGGTCGATCAGATCGGTCATGGTGTCGATTCCTCTTCTGATGCGTCGGATGCTCCACCGACTCCGAGGTCGGAAGGGAACCCGATGGGCATCGCTACGCTGGCCGCTCACCGCGGGTGTAGTTCAATGGTAGAACCCCAGCTTCCCAAGCTGATGACGGGAGTTCGATTCTCCTCACCCGCTCGCAGCCGAGCCGACCGGTCAGCCTCGAGGATGATCGTGCTCAGCGGCGGCGTCCTCCACGGGTCGCCTCGGCCTCCCGTTTGATTCGGGTCAGCTCCACCCGGGCGGGCATGGCCTTGTAGTAGTCGTCCAGCGGAAAGCATCCCGATACCAGCCCATTGCGAGGCGCCGTGGTGCAGTCGCTGAACGTACGACAAAGCCGACGTCGGTCCAGCGGCCTACCGACCAATACGTCGGCCGGTAGGCTTGGGTAGCTCAGCACCATGCGACCGATGCCCACGGCGTCGACCCGGCCGGCCCGCACCTCGGCCTGGGCCACATGGGGCAGCCACTCTTGGAGATACGAATAACCCGATCCCACGAAGGCCAGCTCCGGGTGGCGGACTCGAAGTGCAGCGGTGGCACCGAGCATCCGGGCCACTTCGACCAGAGGATCGTTCAGCGGAAGGTAGCCATCCGACGGCGGGAAGTAGGCTGGACGCTGGACATGGGGGCAGTAGTAGGGGCTACCGGCCGTCGTGCACACCATTGACACCCCGGCCCCGGCCAGTAGGTCGAGCAGGCGGTCGGGCTCGGACAGATCGATCCCCGTCCCGGTGCCGTCGCCTCCGAAGGCGTACCGGTAGGGCGGAGTTACCACCGGTCGACCGACTCCATCAGGACCAGCCTCATGTGGTGCCAGGTCGTAAATGCTCAGCCGCACCCCAAGGCCCAAATCGGGAACCCGGTCGCGGATGGCGGTCAGCGTGCGGAGCTGGAACCGTGCCCGATCCTCCAACGCACCGCCGTACGGGCCGTCGCGGTCCACACCGCTCAGCAATTCGTGCAGCAGATAGCCATGACAGGCCTTGACGTCCACGAAGTCGAAGCCCGCCTCGGCAGCCACCGCGGCAGCATCCACGAAATCGTCGACCAGGTCGTCCAACTCGCCGTCGGTCAAGACTGAGCCGTCATCAACGGGCACCCGGTCGTCGAGCACCGGATGGCGGTAGGCGAGCCGGGGGGCGAGCGCTCCGTCCGGGCGCGACCATCGACCCGAATGGGTGAGCTGGAGGCCGACCACCAGGTCATCGGCGCGTCCATGCCGGTCGGCGTGGGCGGCCACCAGACGCCGACGCAGGTTTCCAAGGTCGACGATGCTCTCCGGCCCGATGCACAGCTGGTTCGGATTGGCCCGCCCGTCGGGCCGGACGGAGACGGCCTCGCCGCCCCACACGAGCTTGGCCCCACTGGTCCCGAACCGTTCCCAGCGCCGTAGCACCAGGTCGGTGGGCCGACCGTCGGTGGTCCCGTCCCAGCCCTCCATGGGCAGCACGGAAAATCGGTTCCCCACCGTCCGCTCCCGGCCCTCGGCCAGGGTCACCGTCCATGGTTGGGCAAGCGGAGCGTCCGGACCGGCATCAATCTGATCGTCGAGGGACAGGTCCAGCCCCAACTCGTCGAATCGGGCTCGGACGACGTCGACATCAGCCAGCCTCCGGACCTGGGGGATCCGACCCGACGCGCTCACCACAGTCGCTTGAGACGTTCGGCGATATCACGGAGCACCTCGACATCGGACCCGGGGCGGAGGGGGGCGCCCTCGGGGATCCGGCTAGAGCCGATCAGGCCCCGGATCTCGAGGAACATCGCCGCGTCGTGGCGATACCCGGGGACGGGGTCACGGAACGTGAAGAACCCGAGGTACTGGAGAAGGTCGTTCAACTCATGGAAGCCGGGGTCACCGGCCGCCCATCGACGGTCGCGTTCGGCGAAGGCATCAGGAGCGAACGTGGAAAGGCCCAGCAAGTAGTCCGACCCGTACATGACCATGTCGATGGCCAGGTCGTTGCCGGTCAGGACCAGGAAGTCGGGTCGCACCTCGTCACGCACCATCAGACGGTCCCACTCGAGCATCCGGTCCAGTGAGGAGTGCTTGGCCCCCACGCAGGCGCCGACCTCCAACAGGCCCCGGTAGTCGCCGAGGTCGTAGATGCGCCCGTAGGGCACGAACATCGGGCCCAGTTCGAAGGCCAGGAACCGGTCGCACTGCTCGGCGATCGCCGCATGGGCGCCCACCCAGTCGTCACCGTCTAGCGCGGTGAGCCCGTGGGTCGGGAAGACGATGGGGGTGCCACCGTGGGTGGCGATGCGGTCGACCTCCCGGCGGTAGCCGTCGAGGTCGAACCGGTCGCCTGACCGATCGTCGAGGTGGGCGCCGGCCACGAAGCCGTCACAGTGGTCGGCGGCCACGGCCAGCACCCGATCCTTGGTGGCACCGTCCAGGACCTGCACGAACCCGGTGTCCATGTTGACGGCCGGGGTGAGCCCAGCAGTGGCGGTCCGGGCCACGTGTCCGGCCAGGCCGTCCCAATCGACCGAGCCGTCGTCATGGTGGGGTAGCAGGATGGCCGACATCCCGGTGATGGTCCGGCGGGGACGGATGCGGGCACCGGGGTGCACGAGTTCCGAGTACATCACCCCTTCCCTCCGAAGCGGAGTCGAAACATGGCTTGCACGTCCATCTCATCGTTGGGTTCGGTGACCCGATCACGGAGACGTTCCAACAGGGCCCGTGCCGTGGCAGGCGGTGACGGGAGGTCAGCCGGATCCGGGGTCGACCCCACCGGCCCGGCCCACACGGTGCAGGTCAGGACGTGCTCCCCCGGTTTGAGCTCGCCCCGGAGTACCGGAACGGCGGTGGACGGGTCGACCATCCCGGCGTTGGGCGGCAGGGGCTTCACCTGCCCCACCCGTGAACCGTTGTCATCGACCAGACCACTGTGGTCGCGCAGTGTCCGGATCACCGCGGTGCCGGCAGACGCCTCGACCTCCACGACAGACGGCCCTTCGGTCAGACGGATGGAGTCGACGGCCACCGCGAATCCGGTCTCGATGGCGGTCAGTGCCCGATCGGTCCGGATCAGGTGCAAACGGTGGTGGCAGCCGGCACCACCGGCCAGCACCGTGTCAACCACCACATCGGGCCACGGCCGCCACCGCGACCACAGCATCGGCCCCTCATCCTGGTCGACCCCGTTTCCGTTGATCAGGCCCTCCTCCACCCGGGAGCGGCTCCGGCGATCGGCACCGTCGGCCAGCACCAGGGTGGAGTCGGTCATCGGCGCGCCGAAGTGGAACTCGACCTCCCCGGCGAACCCGTACCGCGACGAGTAGGCAAACTTCTCGTACTTGGCCGATGTCTGCTCGAGGAACCGGACGCTCGGTGACCGCTTCCCAGACAGCGCAACTGCGTGGGAGTCGTCCCGGTCCACGATCCAGCCGGCCACCGGCTGGGCCACCGGTCGGCCCAACGGCGCCTGAGGTTCCTCGGTAGCGGTCCAGAACGGGTGGTCGTCGGGGGCGGCCAGTGCGACGAAGGCCTTCATGGCCCAGTAAGGCGATCCAGCCGAGTTGTAGCCCTCGGCGAGACGTCGGTTGTCGTAGCCGTAGCCGATGGACAGCACTCCATCGCGGTCCGAGACCGGTCGGTCGGCCCACCAGCGGAGGTGCCGGGCCCAGTGGCCACGGGCCCCACCCCACGGCACGGCCTCCACGTCGGCCAAGGCGTAGGCCCCCCAGAGGCTGGACTGGGCGAACCGGTAGGTCATGGACCGTCCGTAGGGGATGCCCGCACCGTCCGGTCCGAACCAGTGGTCGAATTCGGGACCGAACGCCAGGGCACGGTCCCGGTAGCGGTGGGCCGCCTCGCGGTCGCCGAGGCCCGAGGCGTGGAGCACCAGCCCGTAGGTGTGGAAGGCGAAAGGCAGGTACCAGTCGACGTTGCCCAGGGCGCCGTCCCGGTACCAGCCATCGGCCACGTGGTAGCCCTCGATCCGTTCGATGGACCGCTGAGCGGCTGCCGGGTCGCCCGGTGCGCCGATCCGCTCACGGCCCATATGCACGAGTAGGCGGAAGAACTGCCAGTTGTTCCCACCCGGCTCGAACTCGTCGATGCCGTCAAGCCACGCCAGCACCCGCTGACGAGCCGGGTCGTCGAGGGGCTCCCAGAGGTGCTCGGGGGTGAAGGCCAGGGCGAAGCCGACGGCCGCCATCTCGACCATGCGTTGGTCGGCATCGCCGGTGCACGACCCCCAGTACTCATCACCATCGGGATCAGTTCCGGCGGCCAGACCCTGGCACCAGCGATCCCAGTGGGCGAAGTGCCCGCCACCAGCCACCAGCGGCACGATGCCGTAGAGAGGACGAGCCCACCCTTCCAGCTCGGCCACCCGCTGTTCGAAGAACGCGGAAGCGCTGCCCAGTCGGGCTCGGGCCCCCCCGTGCGACAGGTGCCCGACCAGCGGTGCGACGAGGTCACGAACGGCCTGCTGGGCGTCGGCCTTCGTGGCGAACGGGTTGGCGGCCATCGGGTTGGCTCGTGGATCAGCCATCGTGAGAATCCTTTCGCGCCGCGGTCTGGGCCACGGTCTGGGCCCCGGTCTGGGCCCCGGTCCAGCTCCGGAGGGTCTCGGCGTCGCAGGCCAGATTGGCCGGATTGTCGTCGACCACGTATTCCAGGAACGCCCACCGCTCGTGGCCCGCCTGAGTCCAGGGACTCCCAGCAGACACAGCGGACAGAGCGGGCTGCCACAGGTCACCCCCGGCGGCCAGTGGGTGACGGTCGGTGAAGCCGGCGCCCCACGAGAACACGTGCAGGTGCGAGAGTCGGTCAGCCACCCGGCACAGTTCAGCCACGGCCTCCCCGTCGTCGAGGCCCGGGTCAGGTTGCCAGTAGGTGAACAGGTCGGGGTGGTCGACGTCGGCCAAGACGGCCAACGTGGAGGACGCGGTTTCGGTGAGCGTCCCGGGGTGGAACTCAAGCGAGGCAGTCAGGCCCCGTTCGGCGGCCACCACCGCAACCGCCGCGACGCCCGCCACCACGTCGGCCCGCTCTTCGGCCAGCGCATCTGGCCCAACACCGAACGGGGTCCAGACCCGGAGGTTGGATGCCCCGAGGACCACCGCGGTGTCGGCCACCCGAGCCACCTCGTCGATCGGGGTTCGGCCGGCCATGACGTAGGTCCCATAAGACGGACAGGCCAGGCCAGCGCCGTGGCACCGATCCGCGACGCCCGCAGCCACTAACTCGTCGCCGGCCGGCACGTGCACGTCGGATCCCCATTCGACGCCGGCCAGCCCGGCGGCCGCGGCGAGGTCGATCACCGCGACGGCCTCCAGGGACCGGAAGGTGATCGAGCAGAGGCCGGATCTGATCATGCGATGCGGTCCAGATCGGCCCGGACCACCGGATGCAGCGGAGTCTGGCCGGCGACGAACCGTTCCACCTCGCTGACAGCAAGGTTCCCCATGCGGGCCACCTCGCTTCCCAGCGACCCAGCGATGTGGGGGGTCAGCACGGCGCCTTCCAGGTCGTAGAGG
>Ga0315327_10000131_pt1 | contig 32392 bp, 25 predicted proteins | sample M110032315metaG_FD_203460 | JGI IMG/M metagenome (GOLD analysis project Ga0315327, IMG submission 203460) | Ammonia-oxidizing marine archaeal communities from Monterey Bay, California, United States - M1 100m 32315 | ecosystem: Environmental > Aquatic > Marine > Coastal | place: USA: California... | reverse complement strand
ACCGCGAGGAGCCGTTGACGGCCCCGGTTGCCCCTGCCCCGCTGGCGAAGGTGCCGGCGTGATGAGAAGGGAACACACCTATGAGCGAGAACGAGGGGGCCCGCACAGCCGGGTCCGGAGACGCCGGATCGACTGATTCTGGACCACTGGCTGGTGAGAGTCATCCTGCACCAGGTGCGGGAGGGCACAAGCCTCAGATCGGTGATAGCCGTCCTGCACCCGACCTAGGAGGGCGCAAGCCTCAGATCGGTGATAGTCGCCCCGCACCTGACGCCAGCTCGACTGGTGGCGATCAGGGCGGAGGCGGTGGCGAGCCGGGTTCCAGTTCGGGACGTCGGCGTCGACGTCGGCGCGGAGGCCGTGGCCGGGGTCAGGGCGGTGGTAGCCAGGGCCAGCAGTCGGGCGGTGGCCAGGGTAGCCGGGGGGGTAGGAACCGACCCGTGGAGGCGGTGACCGACGACGCTCCGGTAGAGCTCGACGAGGACACTCTCAAGAGTCGCCGTGGCCGGGAGCGCCGAGGCAAGCCCATTGGCCGTTACATGATGTGCGTCAGTGTTAGTGATGGGGTTACCCAGATCGCCGTGCTCGAGGGCAGACAACTCATCGAGCACTACCTCTCGCGTCCCGCTGACGATGTATCCGAGATCCACGGCAACGTGTACCTGTCCAAGGTCCAGAACGTCCTCCCCGGCATGGAGGCCGCCTTTGTGGACATCGGAACCCCGAAGAACGCTGTGCTGTACCGGGGTGACGTCCAGTACGACGAGAAGGAGTTTGGGGGGAAGGGGCGGCCCCGTATCGAACAGGTCCTCAGGTCCCGTCAGACCATCCTTGCCCAGGTCACCAAGAACCCGATCGCCCACAAGGGGGCCCGCCTGACCCAAGAGGTCTCGCTTCCCGGACGGTTCGTGGTGTTGGTGCCCAACAGTTCCACGTACGGGATATCCAAGCGTCTCTCGGAGTCCGAGCGCAAGCGTCTCCGTAAGATTTTGGATCGGGTGAAGCCCAAGCAGCACGGGGTCATCGTGCGCACGGCAGCCGAGGACATAACCAAGGAAGAGATCGAGCGCGACGTGCGTCGACTCCTGACCCAGTGGAATGAGATCGAGAAGCTGGCCGGCCGTTCCGAGGCTCCCAGCCTCCTGTATCGCGAGCCTGAGATGGCCTTCCGTTTCATCCGGGAGGAGTTCAACAAGGACTTTCGCGGAGTGGTAATTGACGACCCCGACATGTTCGAGCGGGTTCGAACTTACGTGGAGAGCGTGAACCCGGCCCTCGTGGACCGGATCTCGTACCACGATCCGGAGATCGAGTCGCTGCCGTTGTTCGAGCGCCACCATGTGCACGAACAGTTACGTAAGGCTTTGGACCGGAAGGTCTGGTTGCCGTCTGGCGGGTCGCTCATCATCGAGCACACCGAGGCCCTGACGGTCATTGATGTCAATACGGGTAAGAACGTAGGTCGCTCCAGCCTCGAGGAGACGGTGTTTCGCAATAATTTGGAGGCGGCTGAGGAGATCGCTCGCCAGCTGCGCCTTCGGGACATCGGTGGCATCATCGTGATCGACTTCGTGGATATGGAGATCAAGGCCAATCGGGAGGCGGTGGCCACTACGTTGCGAGATGCACTGGCCCGAGATAAGACCCGGACTCAGGTGTTTGATATATCAGATCTCGGCCTGGTGGAGATGACTCGAAAGCGCATCGGTGAAGGACTCCTCGAGTCGTTCGCCAACGCGTGCGCCGACTGCGGCGGCCGCGGGGTGAATCTGGACGACGACCTCCTGGCCGGCTCGGGTCGAGCTGGGCGACGATGAACATGGGATCGACCAGAGTCTGAGCAGTCGACGGTGATGACCGATGCCAATCATCGCCTCGATGTGATATGTGGGCCGGTGGGGCCCCTATTGCTCACCGGTAGCCTGTGTCCACTATGTACGCAGTGATCGCCACGGGTGGAAAGCAATACCGGGTCGAGGAGGGACAGCGCGTCCTCGTCGAGCGCCTGGGGTCGGTGGACAGCGAAGTTGAGTTGAGGCCGGTGATGGTCGTCGACGGTGACGACGTTCTGGCCACTCCAGAGGCCCTATCCGGAGCCAGCGTGTCCGCTCGTATCGTCGGTGATGCCAAGGGACCGAAGATCCGTGGCTTCACATACAAGAACAAGAGCAACCAGCGTCGCCGGTGGGGGCACCGTCAGCACCTGGCCGAGATCGAGATCACCGGAATCACGAGGGGCTGAGGGAATGTCAAAGACCAAGGGTGGCGGGTCGACCCACAACGGCCGCGACTCCAACGCACAGCGTCTGGGTGTCAAGGTCTACGACGGTGGCCAGGTGACCGCTGGCAGCATCATCATCCGCCAGCGGGGCACTAAGTTCCACGCTGGCGAGAATGTGGGTCGCGGGGGCGATGACACGCTGTTCGCTACGGCTGATGGTCGGGTCAAGTTCGGTCGCCGCGGTGGCCGGAAATTGGTCGATATCATCACCGACTGACCGGCCCTACTCCGGATCTCCCGCTGATGGTCGGGTTGCGGCGCACCGTTTCGGCGGTGTGTCGTTCTGATTTTTGGCCTAGCTCCTAGGCCCGGTCCGGGGCGGGTCCAGTGTGGGCATCAGTCCAGACCCAGTCCGTCGGGTAGTTGTTGTCGGGTCCAGCCGAGCAGGTTGAGGCCAGATCGACATGCGAACCGGTCGGTCATACCACCCACGTAGCACACTGCAGCACGGATCATCAACGGACTACCGACAATGTCGTCCCTCTCCGGTCCGTCGCCGATGACCCCGACCGCGGTGGGTGGGAGGTCTCCGGGGTTGGCCACAAAGTGGTCCACGAGAGCCCGGAGGAGGTCGATCACCCGTCTGGCCTGCTTGAGGGACTCTGGCCGCAGGTAGATCCGCTCGTAATCAAAGGACCGGAAGCCGGCGAGGGCTTCCGCGGTGTCGGAATCCATTCCGATGTGACCTGAAGCCGTCGAGGCAGATACGACTCCGTCGATGAAGGCGGCCAACTGCTCCCGGCGGGTGGTCCCGCAGCGTTGGACGACTCCACCCGGGAGGTCATTAGCGGTCACGATGCCGGTATAAACGGCATCCTCAAAGTCATGGCACACGTAGGCAATCCGGTCGGCCCAACTCACAACCTCTCCCTCAGGGGTGGCTGGAGCGGGTCGGGACCAAGAGTGGTTGCGGATCCCGTCGAGGGTCTGGGCGCACAGGTTCAATGGCGCCAACGTCACATCGGCCCCCCACTGGGCATGGTCATACCCGCCGTCCACATAGGGCGATAGGGCGTCTTCGCTGGCGTGGCCTCCGGGTCCGTGGCCGCAGTCATGGCCAAGGGCGATGGCTTCCGCTAGGGCGACATTCAGTCCAAGGCGGGCGGCAATGGCCCTCGACACCTGAGCTACCTCCAGAGCATGGGTCAGGCGGGATCGCTGGTGGTCTTCTGGGAAGACGAACACCTGGGTCTTACCGGCGAGACGCCGGAAGGCCGTGGAGTGCAGGATCCGATCTCGGTCCCGCTCAAAGCAGGTCCGGAATTGGTCCGGCGCCTCTTCGACCGCCCGGTCGCCACCACCGTCGCCTCGGGTGGCGCCCTCGGTGAGTGGAAGGTGGTGGCCCGCATCGCGCTCCGGCCGGGCGTGCGCAGATACCTCTCCTATGGCGGCGTGGCTGTCGTGGTGGGCGGTCCGGAGGTCACCACCCCGGTCGGGCCAGTTCCCTTCCATGGTCGAGGCCCAGATTCGGGCTCGGTCCGTTGCACCTTGACTGCTCATCGACCCACCCTACGGAGCCGGAATACGAGCCCGTGACGCGAAGCGACCCTCAGTAGGCTCCGGCCTATGTCCCAGGGTTCGGGGTCGCAGTTTGTCGACGAGTGTGGACTAAACGTCCACGGTGGGGACGGGGGCGCGGGAGCAGTTTCATTTCGCCGTGAGGCTCACGTTCCCAAGGGTGGTCCCGACGGCGGCGACGGTGGTGACGGAGGGAGCGTGTGGCTGGAGGCCGACCATAACGTGGCCTCCCTGTTGGCCTTCCGGGATCACCCCCACCGTCGAGCAGGAGACGGTACGCATGGATCGGGAGGCAAACGCCACGGCCGAGCCGCTGAAGATGTCGTGGTGAAGGTCCCCGAGGGCACTACGGTGCACGACCTTTATTCGGGCGAGGTACTGGCCGATCTGTTGCAACACGGGGACCGCTGGTTGGGCGCGGAGGCGGGCCACGGCGGCCGCGGGAACGCCAAGTTCCTGAGCAACCGGCGTCGGGCCCCCTCGTTTGCTGAACAGGGCGAGGTGGGCGAGGAGCGGTGGCTGCGGCTTGAACTTCGACTGATGGCTGACGTGGCCCTAGTGGGGTTTCCCAACGTGGGCAAGAGCACGCTCATTTCGAGGATCTCAGCAGCCAAACCGAGGATTGCCGACTATCCGTTTACCACTCTGGAGCCGAATCTCGGGGTTGTGAACCCCGACGGGCGCCCCGGGTTCGTAGTCGCTGACATTCCTGGCTTGATTGAGGGCGCCAGCGAGGGACGGGGTCTGGGTCACCAGTTCCTCCGCCACGTCGAACGAGCCCGGGTGTTGCTCGTCCTCTTGGATTTGGCGCCCAACGCGCTCGACAACCCGAGACGCCAATTGGAGGTCCTGCTAGGCGAGTTGGGTGCCTACCAGCCCGACCTACTGGACCGACCCCGCCTAGTGGTCGGGTCACGGGCGGACGTGGCTGAGCCATCCGCCATCGGGGCGCTTCCCCCTGATGCCGGGTCGTCTATCTCGGCGATGACGGGCGAGGGACTGGACGGTCTCGTCCACGCATTGGCTGACCTGGTGGTCCAGGCTCGGGAGGCGCCGATGGAACGGCCGGCGATGGTGGTTCACCGGCCCGCCACCGAGGACGTGACCGTGGAACGTGGCGAGGACGGCACATGGGAGGTAGCCGATCGACGGGTAGCCAGAGTGGCAAATCTGAACGACTTAACCAACCTCGATGCGCTGGACTATCTCCAGGACCGCCTGAAGCGCATGGGGGTGAACCGCGCGCTGTCCCGGGCCGGGGTCCGCGATGGGGAACCGGTGCGCATCGGTCGCCTCGAGTTCACCTACGAGCAGGATTGATCAGATGGCCGGACGACACGACACCGTCGTGGTCAAGATTGGGACCTCGTCGATCACTGATGACGAGGGGGTCATAGACCGCGCCTCGGTTGGGCGCTTCTGCGATGGCGTGGCGGCACTTCGAATCTCTGGCCGACGGGTCGTAGTTGTGACCTCCGGGGCCATTGCCGCAGGGCTTCCCGAGTTGGGCCTGGGAGGCGCACGTCGCCCCAGGGATGCCGTAACCCTCCAGGCCGTCTCGGCTGTCGGCCAAGGAGGCCTGATTCGCACCTACCGGGCGGAGTTGGGTCGGCACGACTTGATAGCCGGACAGGTGCTGCTGGCGCCACTCGATTTTTTTGTACGGGCCCAGTACTTACACGCCCGAGGAACTCTCACCCGTTTACTCGACCTCGGCGTGGTGCCGGTAGTCAATGAGAACGATGCCATTGCAGATGACGAGATCAGGTTCGGTGACAACGACCGGATCGCGGCTCTAGTAGCCCACCTGGTTGAGGCGTCGACGCTCGTATTGTTGACCGACACGCCGGGACTCCTGACTGCCGATCCCCGGCTGGACGCCGGTGCCTCCCTCATCGAGGAGATCGTGGAGATCGATCAAGAACTCGAGGGTTTCGCCGGATTGAGCGCGTCAGCGCGGGGGAGCGGCGGCATGGCCTCGAAGCTGGCGGCCGCCAAAATTGCCAGTTGGTCGGGGGTGCGGACGGTCATCGCCGACGCGGCCCGTGACGGGGTGATGGTCGACGCATGTGACGGTAGGGCCGGTGTAGGAACGGTAATTCGCCCGCGGGAGGCCAACCTTGGCGCCCGCCGCCTGTGGATCGCCTTCGCGGTTGGGTCTTCTGGTCGGGTAACCGTCGACGCCGGTGCCCGGCGGGCGCTCGAGGAACGGCGGGTGTCGCTTCTGCCAGCCGGGGTTGTCGCCGTGGACGGAACCTACGAGGCGGGATCAGCCGTCGAGGTCTGTGACCCATCTGGTTCGGTATTCGCCAAGGGGATCGTGCGGCACGATTCGGTGTTGTTGCGGGCCAATGCCGGCCGTCGAACCGGAGACCTGCCTGACGGGATGGCCCATGAGGCCATCCACGCTGACGACTTGGTTGTCCTACCCTGACAGGGGGGGTCGTCGCTGCCTGCGAGGGTAGATGTCAGCGGCGAAGGAGTCTTCGGGCGACGCCCCTGAGGGAGTCCAGCAGGTCGTGGGCCTCGGACACCCCGATGGCAGCCGCCACGGTTACGTAGACGGTACCGGCTGTCGTGAGGGAGATCGTAGCGGTCGCCAAGTCGGGTAGCGAGTCGGTGAGCCAGTGAATGGTCACGGCGGCGACCACGGCCGCCGCGACCGGTGAGGCCAGGGGTCCCATCACCGATGATGGTCCGGTCGTCCCTCCGAGGGCTCGTCTGGTTCGGCGGGCCAGCAGCAGCAGTTCGGTCCAAGCTGCCATCGCGGAACCTAGGGCGAGGCCTACGGCTCCTAGGTGCGGATCCGGTGTCCCGGAGCGGATGCCCTGGCCAAGTGGCCCGAACCAGCCGTGGTTGCCAATGGTCAACAGATCGCCGGCGTGCACGGTGACGCGGTCCAATGGGAACATAAGGACCAAGCCGATCACCGCGGCCAAACCGACCCGCACAGTGGCGATCCGAGCTGGACCGGCCGTATCGCCCATCGCGAACAAGGTGTTCTGGTGGATGCGCGAGGAGGCGGTGGCCGGTAGCCCTATGGCGTAGGCCCCAAGTACGAGGGCCACTGCTCGGGCGTCGTCACCGTCAAAGGCCCCCCAGCCGAAGAGTGCGCCGACGATGGGTTCTCCCAGTACCAGAAACGCCACCGTCGAGAAGGCCACGAAGAAGGCCGTACGTCTGCGGGCCAGCAGGGAGGTGGTGGCTAACTCGGATGGGGTGCTACGAGCCATCCCGGGTAGGGCCGCAGCGGCGACGCTGGTAGCGAACAGGGCGACAGGAAGGCCATAGAGCATCTGGGCCGAGAGCAGGCCGGCTACCGCTCCCGTGGCTAGCAATGAGGCCAGCATCAGATCCAGGTACCCCGACAGTTGGAGGACACCCCGTCCGAGAACGGCCGGGCCGAACCGGCGACGAACGTCGGCCACCGACTGATCATCGCGGCCGAGGGTCCGTCCTATCCATGGTCGAAGTTCTGGGGCGAGACGGTGTACAGCCACGGCCTGCACGCCAAACTGGAGGGCACCTCCAGCCACCAGTCCCCAGGCAAGGCCGGTGGCCGCCCGGGAGGGGGACCAGTTCCCGACCAGGGCGGCGACCAAAACGGCGATCTGGGCCACGTTCCAGAGCACGGGGGCTACGTACGGCAGGAAGAACCGGCCGTGGCTGTTGAGGACGCCTAGGCACCATGCGGAGAGGACCAGCAGTCCCAGACCGGCTGTGGTGATACGTATGAGATCGATGGTCAGGTCGAGGCGTTGCTCATCGAATCCGGGAGCCAGCACTCTGGTTAGGGGTCGGGCAGCGACCATAGCCACGACCACTAGGAGGCCGGCTACGGCGGTAAGCAGACCTGCAACAGCGGCAGCGACCCGGCCGGCCTCCTCGCGGCGGCCTTCACCGAGGAGGCGGCTGTAGACGGGGATGAATGATGCCGAGAGGGAGCCCTCACCCAGCAGGTTCTGGAGCAGGTTCGGTATACGCAGCGCGGCGGCGAAGGCATCGGCGGCCGGCCCGAGGGCGAGGACCGACCGGAGTAGCGATTCGCGGAGCAGGCCAGCCAGTCGAGAAAGCAGTATTCCGCCGGCCACTGCGGTCGATGCACGGGCGCCCGACGGGCGCACCCTCGGGTCCACGGCCATTCGGTCCACGGTAGGCGATGGCTAGCCTCCATCGGATGCAGCATGCACCCTCCGCCGGCGGCTCCGGCTCCTCGATTCCCGACCTGGCCCGACGGGCCAAGATCGCCGCTCCCGCACTGGGCCTTGCCGGTACGACCACCAAGGACGCTGCCCTCAGGGCGGCAGCCGACCGACTGGAGGCTGATGTGGCGGACATACTGGCGGCCAACGGCGACGACTTGGCCAGCGGTAGGGCCGCCGGCATGGCCATCGGAGTGCTTGACCGTCTCCACCTCGACGAGGGTCGCGTGGCCGGTATGGCCTCAGGACTCCGCGAGGTGGCCAACCTGGATGATCCGGTGGGTCGAACGACGGCGGAGTGGACTCGCCCCAACGGCCTGCACGTGTCCAAGGTGCGGGTGCCGCTGGGGGTGGTGGCCATCATCTATGAGAATCGTCCAAACGTGACCAGTGACGCCTTCGGTCTATGTCTGAAGTCGGGCAACGTGGCCTTCCTGCGTGGATCTTCGGGGGCACTGGCCTCCAACCGAGCCATTGCCACGAGTATCCGTGCTGCACTGGTCGATGTCGGCCTTCCGGCCGATGCACTGGTGCTGGTGGAAGACGGGAGCCGTGAGGCAGCAGTGGAGTTCATGCAGCAACGGGACTTCGTGGACTGTCTCATTCCCCGGGGTGGACCGTCGTTGATCCGTTCGATCCTGGACAACGCCACTGTGCCGTATGTGATCGACGGCGACGGTAACTGCCACGTGTACGTGGATGAGACCGCCGACCTGACTATGGCTACCGACATCATCGTAAATGCCAAGACCCAGCGGCCGTCGGTCTGCAACGCCGCGGAGAGTCTGGTGGTGCACTCAGCGGTGGCTGAGCGTTTTCTCCCGATGGCCGCAGCCTCTCTGGTCGGTGTCGAGTTGGTGGGAGACGAGCGGGCCCGTGCCGTGGTGCCCACCATGGGTGAGGCGGTCGAGGTCGATTGGTCGACCGAGTACGGCGGCCTCAAACTCTCGGTCCGGGTTGTCGACGACTTGGACGAGGCCATCACGCACGTGAATGAGACCGGCTCGGGTCATAGCGAGGCCATTGTGACGACCGATGAGGCCGCGGCAGCCCGGTTTACCAGCGAAGTTGATGCCGCTGCGGTGTTAGTCAACGCGTCTACTCGCTTTGTGGACGGTGAGGAGTTCGGGTTCGGAGCCGAGATCGGGATCAGCACTCAGAAGCTCCACGCTCGGGGCCCGATGGGCCTCGAACAGTTGACCACCGAGAAGTACGTCGTTCGCGGGGACGGTCAGACGCGAACCTGACTCTGGAAGCGGCCCTGATGGCGGGCTGAAAGTGACCGCTCGGTAGCCTCCCGGTATGACCTCCCACGACCTTCAGTTCGCCGATCTGGACGGGGTGCGCAACGCCCTGGCCGACGCCGACTACCTCGCCGATGCCGGTATTGCCGGCATCGTGTATCTGGCTGAGCGGCTGGGTAAGCCCATCTTGGTGGAAGGTCCAGCCGGTACCGGTAAGACCCAGTTGGCCAAGAGCGTGTCTGAGATCACCGGAGCTCGACTTATCCGACTGCAGTGCTACGAGGGACTCGACGAATCCAAGGCTCTGTACGAGTGGAACTACAAAAAGCAACTCCTGCGCATTCAGACCGAAGGCTCCGACGCGGCGTGGAACGACGTGGAGGACGACTTGTTCTCCGAGGACTTTCTGTTGACGAGACCTTTGCTGGAGGCCATTCGAGCTAAGGACCGCGTGGTGCTCCTGATCGACGAGGTGGACCGGGTCGAGGTCGAGACCGAGGCATTGCTGCTGGAGATCCTGTCGGAGTATCAGGTGTCAATTCCCGAGTTGGGCACCGTGCAGGCCACTCAGGTTCCGATGGTGTTCTTGACATCCAACGGAACCCGGGAGCTCTCCGAGGCGCTAAAGCGCCGTTGTCTCTACCTCTACATCGACTATCCGGATCTCGAACGGGAGCGCCAGATCGTCACGGCGAAGGTGCCCGGGATCGACGCCAACCTGGCCGACCAGGTAGCTCGTATCGTCCGGTCTATTCGCCAACTCGACCTCAAGAAGGATCCATCGGTATCTGAGACACTTGACTGGGCCCGGACTTTGGTGCTTTTAGGGGTCAAGCAGATTAACGCTGAGGTGGCCACCGAGACGGCCAACGTCCTGCTGAAGTACCGGACCGATATCGAAAAGGCAGTCAAGGAGTTCGCCGACAACCCTGACGAGCTGGCCGATTCGGCGAGTTGACGATCCGATCGACCAAGGGACCCGTCGCGTGACCCTCACCGACCAGCCGGCGGTCACTGGCAAGCCGCAGGCTGACAGGCCCCTGTTGGACCTGATCAGCGGTTTCATCGAGGAACTTCGTAACGCCGGACTGCCGGTCAGCCTGACTGAAAATCTCGACGCTATGGAGGCCGTGACTCACATCCCCTTAGAGGATCGAGAGGCGTTCAAGTACGCCCTCGGGGCGACACTGGTCAAGAACCACAGCCATTGGCGGGCCTTCGAGGTGGTGTTTGAGGTCTACTTTTCGCTACGGGGACCCGAGTATGAGATTCTCGACGGTGACGCGCCCAATGGCGAAGAGGGCCAGCCTCCGATGCCCGGCGACGGGCAAGCGAGCGGAGGAGGCGGCGGCGGCATGTCGGCGCTTACTCCGGAACAATTAGCTGAGATGTTGTTCAAGGCGCTGATGGGCGGCGACGACGCCATGCTGCGGGCCCTGGCTCGACAGGCGGTTATGCGTTTCGCCGGAATGGAACCAGGCCGGCCGGTAGGTGGTACGTACTATCTGTACCGAACGCTGCGGAATCTGGACCTAGACGGAATGTTGGAGCGGCTGATGGATGCCGCCCGCGACGAGGCTCCCGAGGACCTGTCATCGCTGGAAGAGCGCCTCGAACGGGACGAGTTCAACGACCGGATGGACCGCCTCAAACAGGAGATCGAGGCTGAGATCCGGCGACGCCTGGTGGCCGATCGGGGTGTGGAGGCCATGGCCAAGACGCTGCGGAAGCCTCTTCCCGAAGACGTCGACTTCATGCATGCCTCGCGAGAGGAGATGGCCAACCTACGCAAGGCCATCTATCCCTTAACCCGAAAGCTGGCTGTGCGACTAGCTCGTAAACGGCGCCACGGCCGGAAGGGCCCCCTGGACTTCCGCAGCACCATGCGCCACTCGTTGAGCTATGGCGGTGTCCCGGCCGAGCCGAAGTTCAAGTTTCCCCGTCCGGCCAAGCCGGAGATCATGGTGGTGGCTGATATCTCCGGCTCGGTGGCGGCCTTCGCCCGCTTCACCCTGCACCTCGTCTACGCCATCAGCGGCCAGTTCTCCAAGGTCCGGTCATTCGTTTTTATCGACGGTCTAGACGAGGTGACTCGCTTTTTCGATGGAGTGGAAGACATCGGAGAGGCCGTGCACCGGGTTAACACCGAGGCCGATGTGGTCTGGGTCGATGGGCACTCCGACTACGGCCATGCCTTCGGTGTGTTCTGGGAGAAGTATGGCAAGGAGGTCGGACCCAAGACCACGGTCCTGATCCTTGGCGATGCGCGGAACAACTACCACGCGTCACAGTCGTGGATCGTCAAGGAGCTGAAACAGCGGGCCCGCAAAGTATTCTGGCTGAACCCCGAACCAAAGGCTTACTGGGACACCGGCGACTCCATCGTCGGGGAGTACGGCACTTGGTGTGAGGGCGTGCACGAGGTGCGTAACCTTCGCCAGCTCGAAGCCTTTGTGGAGAATTTGGTCTGAGGTAGACGGGTCCCGTCGGCTTAGTGGGCGCCGTTGCGGAGCAACTCGGCGACCCGGAAGGCGAGGTCCACGCTTTGGCTGCCGTTGAGGCGGGGGTCGCACATGGTCTCATACCGGCTGCCGAGGTCGGCAGTGACCACTTCGGCACCACCACCCAGACACTCGGTGACGTCGTCACCGGTGAGTTCCAGGTGTACGCCACCGGGATGAGTGCCGGTGAAGCGGTGGGCGGCGAAGAAGCCGGAGACTTCGGCCAGTACATCTTCGAAGTGGCGGGTTTTGCGACCATCGTCGGCGGTGAAGGTGTTGCCGTGCATTGGGTCGCACACCCAGACCACCGGGTGACCGGCATCGGCGACCGCTGCGAGTAGGGGAGGTAGACCGTCGACCACCTTGGTGGCCCCCATGCGAGTGATGAGGGTAAGCCGCCCTGGGGTACGAGTGGGGTTCAGTGTCTCGCAGAGAGCAAGGACGTCGCCTGTTGTGGCCGTTGGCCCGATCTTGCAGCCCAGCGGGTTGGCCACCCCACGGAGGAACTCCACGTGGGCGCCGTCCAACTGGCGGGTTCGTTCACCGATCCAGAGCATGTGGGCCGAACAGTCCACCCAGTTGCCGGTCAGTGAGTCGCTACGGGTCAGGGCTTCCTCGTAATCGAGCAAGAGAGCTTCATGGCTGGTGTAGAAGTCGACTTGGCGGAGGTCGGTCAGTGTCTCGCTACTGATTCCACAGGCCGACATAAACTGCACTGCACGCTCGATCTCGCCAGCGATGGCCTCGTAGCGTTGCCCTGCCGGGCTGCCGGCGACGAACTCCCGGTTCCATTGATGGACCCGTGCTAGGTCTGCGTATCCACCCTTGGTGAAGGCCCGCAGCAGGTTCAGCGTGGCAGCGGCCCGGTTGTAGGCGGTCAGCAGGCGGTCGGGATCCGCTGCGCGCTCCCCGGCAGTGAAGCCGATGTCGTTGACGATATGTCCCCTAAAGGAGGGGAGTTCCACGCCGTCTATCGTCTCAGTGTCGCTGGACCGGGGTTTGGCGAACTGCCCCGCGATACGACCGACTTTCACGACGGGTACACCTGTGTAGTAGGTCAGCACAACAGCCATCTGGAGAATTACACGGAGGCGATCCCTGATGGAGTCAGCGGAGGTGTCGAAGGACTCGGCACAGTCGCCGGCCTGAAGTAGGAAGGCCCGCCCGGCGGCCACGTCGGCGAGTCGTTCAGTCAGTTCCCGTGCCTCGCCGGCGAATACCAGCGGAGGTAGCGAGGAGAGCTGTTCAAGGGCGGCCTCGTGAGCGTCGCCGTCCGGCCACTGTGGCTGCTGGAGGGCGACATAGTCCCGCCAGGAACGGGGGTTCCAGGCGGCTTCTTGACTCGAGGTGGTCGTGTTCACGGTGAATTAGCCTACGGGTACCTGTTCATTGGACCAGTAGGGGTTTCCCATGGGGGAACCTGATGCAGATCAAAGCCGGTTGGTGGTCGGACTGGGTCCGACACCAAGTACTCAGGCGACGTCGCTGTACTCGCTGGCCCGCTCTCGCACCGTGGTTACGGCACGCTTGACTAGACGACGGGCTGCCTCGGCGGTCACGCCCAGGTCCTCGCCGACCTCGCGGTAGCTGCGCTTGCGGCCGTCGGTGAGGCCGAAGCGCTGTTCGACGGCGTAGCGGGCCCGATTGTCCAAGACGTCCAGAAGGCTGGTGGCCATATCGTTCTCGGCCATGGCCATCACCTGGACCTCGGGTCCCGGTGTGGAGTCGGGGAGCAGGTCGACCAACTCGTTGCTGTCGTCGTCACCGATGGTGCGATCCAGCGAAGTTGGAGTAGTCAGACGGTGTAGTCGGGCGTGTTCCTCGTCGAGCTCGTCGCCGTTACCGGACACCGCTCGCAGGGCGGCGCGGAGGCTGGCCGAACGGTCGCCAGGAAGACGAACCAGACTGGCCTTCTGGTCCAGGGCCCGTCCGATGGCTTGGCGGATCCAGAAGGTGGCGTAGGTGGAGAACTTGAAGCCCTTACGCCAGTCGAACTTGTCGACGGCGTGCTCTAGACCGAGGTTGCCCTCCTGGATGAGGTCCAGCAGTTCCATGCCGGGAGGCAGGGGGTATCGGCGGGCGACGCTCACCACAAGGCGGAGGTTGGATCGAATGAATCGATCCTTGGCTCGAGCGGCAGCGCGGATGGGACGCTCGATCTCGCGACCGGTCTCACCAGCCTCCTTGCGGGCTCGGGCAGCGGCCCCGGCTTCGATGATCTGGGACAACTCGCGCTCCTCCTGGGCGTTAAGGAGGGGGACCATGCCGATCTCGTTCAGGTACTGACCAACGGAATCACTCATTTTGCTTCTCACTTGCTTGTCTTGGTCCCGGGCGGTCAGGTGACGCGCGCCGAGATGGGTCTTTCGGGGGGGTAGACGAACGTCCAGAACGGGTAGGTGGGCGCTTCCGGCAATCTCGTCTGACATATAGTCAACCACACAGCAGACGCAGCGTAAAGCCATGATTTCGTGACCTCCGTCATAGGTTGTTTGCGCAAAGAAGATTCGCCCCAGCCTCAACTACCGTATTTGCAGGTCAAGGGGTATGTGCGAGGCCATTGTGGGGGCGAGAGCGCGTCCGCCGCCCTTCGAGTAGCCCGGTAGCATCGGGCCGTGGCCGGCCCCCGATCCTCTACCGGGATTCCTTCCGGATCGCGTCGGATCGGGTTGCTCGGAGGAACCTTCGATCCACCCCATCACGGGCACCTGGAGGCGGCACGTACCGCTCTGGTCGCCCTGGAGCTAGACGTCGTCGTGCTAGTTGTGGCTAACGACCCGTGGCAGAAGACGGCCGGAGGACAGGTGGTTACGTCCGCCGAGGTACGTCTCGCCATGGTCCGTGCCGCGGCAGACGGGATGGGTCGGATTGAGGTAGACGACCTGGAGATCCGTAGGGGAGGGCCTTCTTACACAGCTGACACTGTTGCCAAGTACGCCCAGCGGGGTCCTGATGATCAACTGTTCGTTCTCGTGGGCAGCGATATCGCCCCGGGTCTGGACGCCTGGGAGCGTCCCGACGAGATACGTGGACATGCGACGATCGTGGTGATGGATCGTCCAGGACATATCGGAGCGCGGCCTCCCAACGGGTGGGACTACGCAGTTCTCGAGGGAACCTTTCCCGACCTGACTGGGACCGACCTGCGGGCCATGGTCGAGGCGGGCGGCACAGCGGCCGAGGCTGTCCCCGAGGTGGTTGCTCGTCTAATCGAAGACCACGACCTCTACGAGACCTGCCGGTGAGTCCCGAGGGGTCGACCGGCGAACGTCGACGACCGAATCCGTCGCTCCCCTACGCCTGGAAGTGGGGGTTCCCCATCTTGGCCACTGTGCTGGCGATCTGGGGAGTCATCCTTGTGCTCGGAGGGTTGACCACGATTCTGGATAGTCGACGGGGCGAGACGCGAGAGGCGGTAACCGATCCATCGGCTGCTGGATTCGAGGCGTTCGTAGAGCAGACCTGGTCAATGTTGGTGGCCACTGAAGACGAATCCGGCGAGCTGGTGGAGGTCGCTGTGCTGGCAGCCAGCGACCGCGCAGGAGGCGGGGGAACGGTGCTCCTAGTCCCTGTTGAGGCCTCGATTTCTGACGGGGTGACCGGAGTGTCCGGTGACTGCGAGGTGGCATGTCGCCTGGTGGACCAGCATCGGAATGGTGGGTTGGATGCGGTGCGAGCGGCCACCGCCACGATCCTGGACGTGCAGGTCACGGGAGCGACCCTCCTGACTCCGGTCCGTTGGGAGAGTCTTGCCGGAGCGGTCGGCCCCGTGACGGTGGCATTGGAGGCAGATCTGGTGGCTACCGCCGTCGACGGCACCTCGGTGGAGCGCTTTCAGGCGGGATCGGTGGCTGTCGCTGCGGCGGACGTGGTGGACTTCCTCGGCTTCCTGTCGGACGGCAATGACGGTTCCCTTGTCCGCCTTGCTCGACAGGGGGACTGGTGGAGGGGGTGGGTCGAGGCCCTTCAGGGAGGCAACCCCAGCGACCGGCTACCCAACCTAGAACTCGATGTGATCGACCTTCTGGCTACCGTTGCCCGCGGTCGGGTTCGCGTGGTGACAGGCCCATGGAGCGGTGAGGACGGGGCTCTGGCCGTCGATGCCGACCGGTTGACCGATGTCGTGGTCGAGATGTTCCCGTTCCCCATTCCGAGGGTGCCTGGACAGCGGCCGTCGGTCCGGTTGTTGAACGGCACCGGTGATCCCGGTCTCGACGCACCGGCCCGTGAGGTGGTGCTCCGGGCCGGGGTGGAGTTAGCCGTGGTCGGGAACTACCGGAATGACGGGGTGATCCAGACCCGTGTAATTCACCGGGATCCGACAGACGAGGCCGCGGCAGAGGCGCTTGCCGCAGCGATCGGCGGCGGTGTCCTGTTTGACCAGTACCTCAGCCCGGTAACCGACCTGACCGTTGTCATCGGCGCTGACTTCGTTTCTTGGGCTGGGGTTCCCAGGGAGTAACGTTCAGCCGCTGTGAGTGATCAGACCGTCACTGCCGGGTCGTTCTCGGCGTCATCCTTTGAAGGCTGGACTCACTGGGCTCAGGTAGCGGCTCGTGCCGCCGCTGACCGACTGGGGCGCGATGCGACGATCATTGACGTGGGCGACGTGATCTCTGTTACCGACTATTTCGTGATCACGAGTGGAAACACGGCCCGCCAGGTCAGGGCCATCGTGGAAGAGGTGGAGGAGCAGTTGATGGTCCTGGATGGGCCCAAGCCACTTCGGGTCGAGGGCCGGGATGATCACCGGTGGGTGGTGGTCGACTTTGGCGGCTTCGTCGTCCATGTCCTAGACGAGGAGTCTCGAGCTTTCTACGACCTGGAGCGACTCTGGAGCGACTGTCCCCGGATCACCTGGGACCCCTCCTGAGACTGCCCAACTGGTCGAGGACCCCAAGAGGTGATCTCAGTATCGATCCCTATCAGGTCGATGCCTGATAGGTCAGTGGCTTCTGCGCCGAACTGATACGGACACGGTGGAGTCGTCATGGACCTCCGTGCGGACATCCACCCCCCAGTGCCTGGAGATCAACTCCGGCGTCAGGATCCCTTCGGGGGTTCCGTGCTCGACGAGTCGTCCTGAGTCCAGAATGGCGATTTGGTCGGCGAACTGTCCTGCCACGGTTAGGTCGTGGAGTGTGCACACCACGGTGAGGCAGCGCTCAACCCTGAGTTCAGCGATCAACTCCAGGACCTCCATCTGGTGGCCTAGGTCGAGAAACGAGGTGGGCTCGTCGAGGACCAGAACCGGGGCATCTTGAACGAGGGCCCGGGCGAGAACCACTCGCTGGCGCTCGCCGCCGGATAGAGACTCGACGGGCCGTCCGGCGAAGTCGGCGAGGTCCAGGCGATCGAGGGTCGCAGCAGCCCGTCGGTGGTCGTCGGCCGAGGCTGAGAAGCGCATGCCTTGATGCGGTGATCGACCTAGGAGGGCGTAGTCGAACACCGAGAGGCCCGCCGGAATGACCGGGTGCTGCGGCACGACGGCCAGAAGCCGACTTCGCTCGCGGTGCCCGATACTGGCTCCGTCATGGGACCCGATGTCGATCGTGCCGTGGTACGGGACGGTCCCAGCGAGGGAGCCGAGGAGGGTGGTCTTACCAGCACCGTTGGGCCCGATGATGGTCACCCAGGAGCCTTGCGGGACGTGCAGGTCGAGATCATGGACTACGCGGTGTGTCCCCAGGTCCACGGAGACGCCAGACCACCGTACGTCGGTTGGTGACGGATGGGCCCGATGCGCGTCTTGGCTGTTCATCACGAGGTCAACTGACGTCGGAGGATCACAAGGAAGAACGGGGCGCCGATGAATGCCGTGATGACGCCGATAGGGAGTTCGGCCGGCGCCTGAATGGTTCTGGCGGCCACGTCAGCCAGGGTCAGGAACGCTGCTCCGAATAGCAACGAGAGGGGAAGGACCCGGCGATGGCTAGCACCGGCCACGAGCCGCACGGCATGGGGGACGACCAGCCCGACGAAGCCGATGAGGCCGCTGACAGCCACGGCCGCCGCGGCAGCCAAAGAGGCGACCACGAGGACCAGGCGTCGAATGGTGCGTGGTCGTAGTCCGAGGGTTGCCGCCTCCTCGTCGCCCACAGATAGCACGTCCAAGGCGCCGACTGAGAGCAGCATCCCGATAGTGCACAGCACTGCGTAGGGAAGCAGGAGTCGGACCTCGCCCCACCCGGCAGTGGAGAGACGCCCGAGGATCCAGGCGAAGATCTGTTGGAGGGTCTCGGAGTTCTGCTGCTGAACAAATGTCTGGATGGCGGTGAAGAAGTTGGCGACGGCGACTCCGGCGAGGATGAGCGTGGTCGGTGAACCGGCCCGGCCCCGCCGGACGCTGAGCGTCCCTGCTGTGGTGACGGCGGCCAGTGCACCGACGAAGGCTGCCAGGGGGACGGGGTCGATGACGGCAACCACGTCCGGCAACTCGGTGACGATGGCGATAGTGGCTCCCAACCCAGCGCCTGCAGCGATGCCGAGCAGGTACGGGTCAGCCAGCGGGTTTCGGAACACTCCCTGGTAGGCGGCGCCGGAACCGGCGAGGAGCGCGCCGACCAGCAGACCTAGTGCTACCCGGGGGGCCCGAATGTCCCAGACAATGGCCTTCTCGGAGGCCGAGAGGGAGGATTCAAGTTCGATAAGGGGAAGCCGATCGAGTAACTCCCGAGAGACCTGTCCGACCGGTATGGAGACGGGGCCGGTAGTAACTCCGACCACAGCGGCCACCAGAACGGCTCCGAGTCCGGCGAGGAGCCAGAGTGGTCCGAGTCGGGTATTGGAGCGGTGTCGTGGGTAGGTAGTGGTCATTGGAGGGCTGATAGGTGGACCGGTGGGGTCGGCCGATGTCGGTGGTCGCCTTCAGGAATCAATCGGCAGAGTTGACGGTGTCGACGATTACCCGGAGAAAGTCCACGATCCGAGGCCCCCAGCGGGAGGCCACGTCATCGTCAAGTTCCACGATCCGGCCGGTATCCACGGCGGTCAGGTTCCTCCATCCGGGCCGATCAGCCACCGTCACTGCATCCTGGGCGCAGCAGAGCGTGTCGGCCAGAAAGATGAGGTCCGGATCAGCATCGAGGATGTACTCCGCCGAGACCTGCGGGTACCCCCATGCCGAGCCGTCAGCATCGGCCGGATCGGCGGCGTTGACCAGACCGGCCAGGGCGTAAACCTCGCCGATGAAGGTCGACGATGTCACTGTGTAGAGGGTCTCATCGAGTTCGTGGTAGTAGGTCAGCGAGTCGTTCCTGGGCTCGACGGAGTCGATCAGGCTGGTGATCTCAGCCCGCATGTCAGTCACGAGGGCGGTCGCGGCCTTCTCGTTGCCTGTCACTGAACCTAGGACCTCGATCTGGGAGTACGCGTCGGCAATGGTGTAGGCGGCTCCCTGCAGGAGGGTGGCCACCCCGGCTGCCTCCAGGCTGGCCACTACGTCACCCGGGTCGTAGGAGAGGACGACGAGGTCGGGCTGAAAGCCGAGAATGGCCTCAACGTTCGGTTCGAAGCCGCTCAGGTTGGTGATCGGGACCTCGGCGGGGTAGTTGGATTGGGCGTCCACGGCCACGACACGGTCACCAACACCAATGGCGAACAGTATCTCTGTGGCCACCGTGGAGATGGACACGATTCGGTCCGGAGCGTCATCGAGAGCAGGGCCGTGGTCGACCTCCGACGAGCCGGAAAGGGCGACCGATGAATAGGCCCCGCCACAGGAGGTCGAGGCGACCAGCCCGACTGCCATGAGAGCAACGACCAGTGAGCCGGCCAGTCGGTGGATCATCGGTGCGTCTCCTCTCGTCGAGGAGTCTCCGCTCGATCGGCACGTCAACTGCCGGTCGAACCGGCGCCCTTACCTCGAGGGTGTCTGGTTCGTGCGACCTGAAGCTGGTTCGGACTCGGAGCCCTCTCTCCACTGGAGGAAAGACCCTCACCGCTGCGGGACAGTGCCGGATTCACACCGGACTTCGATCTCCCGACCGCATAGGCAGTTTAGCCATAGAGGGTGGCCATCCCCGTGGCCGGGTTGGGCAGCCGCTCAGGACCAGGTGATGTGGGATAGGGCGAGTGTGGTGCAGTACCAGATGTCTCGGTGGCCGCCGGCCGAGAGGAACATGCCGTTGGCGATTCGTGAACCGGTGTCTACCCGGTCCAGCACGCTGCCTGTGGCCACGTCGACCACCACGAGGTCGTCTGTGCCGTCGCCGGTGAAGTCGTTGACCACCAGCTCGTTGGACTCCCGGAACACGACGGGCTGCATGCTGGGGCGGACCTCCAGGTGCCAGATGGGCTCCATGGTTCGGTCGTCGATGCCGGCCAGCCCGCCGTTGATTGAGTCCCATGCGATGGCCGTACCGGCGGTCGAACCGTCACCGGGTACGTGCACGGGTGGGGCGATGATCCCGCCTCCGGGGGTACCAAAGGGCGCCACTTCGCGGACGTCAGTGGCATCGTCGAGGTTGATGCGGAGCAGGCGTTGGGGGCCGGACCAAGGGGCGGGGCGGCGCCAGGAGAGGTCGGGTGGTTGATCCCAACGTCCGTTGGGTTCGGTGGTGTGGATGGATCGCACCGATTGGATGTCGCCGCAGTCCATGAGCCAGCAGGCTCCGTCGGACAGGCAGGCGTCCCAGGCCAGTCCGTGGTCACTTCCGGTGGTGCGGTACCGGGGGCGCCAGTTGTCGACGGCGAGTCGGTCGCCATTTACCACGAGTCGCCAGAGGTGTTCGGTGCCGGGAACGTAGATGTGTTCGATCGCGGTGTCGGCCTCGCCGGCGATCAGGTCGCCGGCGATTCGGCCCATGGAACCCTCGGGCAGTACGAGCGGCTCGTCGACCAACTCGAGGTCGTCGGGGCTGAGTCTGGTGATGGTGGTGCCGCCCTGGCCCTCCAGGCGAAGGTCCTTGGTGATCAGGGTGCCGTCGGCCAGGGCCAGAAGCCCGTTGTGGCTGCGGTCCACGGGGAGGCGTCGCTCGGCCAGTACGGAGAGGTCGTCGGGGTCGAGTCGATGCAGGTACGAGCCGTTCACCGACATGATCGATCCGCCTGCGTGGGCGAGGATGGCCCCGCACCACACGTGTTCGCCGCACGGCAGCTCCGGCGAGGTGGCCAGCGGCTGGAGCGTGTCGGGGTCGATGCGCTGGACCCAGCCGAACGGGGCTGGCCCGGTGAAGGCGGTCATGGTACCGCCCACGTACCACTGGCCAGGCTTCCGTTCGATGGCCATCACGTTCCAACGGCCGTTGTGAACCGTGGTGACGGCGGCTGTGCCGCTGGACGCGTCGAGACGGCCGGTGGCGGTCTTCTGCCGGCGGTTCCCGCCGCATTCCACGGGCCATGACGACGGCCAGTACCCAGGGTGGAGGGTCGCCCGATCGAGGGAGGTCACGAGGCCTGAATTTAGACCGGGCCCCGGCGGAGGGGACAGCCGGGAGATCCTCGGATGGTCAGGTCCGGAGGATCCGCTGGATTGCGAGTACGACTTCTTCGATCCGCTCGTCGCCTTCGCGGCCATCCTTCTGGACGGCTTCGCGAACGCAGTGCCGGATGTGGTCGTCGAGTAGTCCAACGCCGACACCTTGCAGGGCCTTCGTGACCGACGAGATCTGCGTCAGAACGTCTATGCACCATGTGTCCTCGTCGACAAGGCGTTGTAGGCCGCGGACCTGACCTTCGATTCGTCGGAGGCGGAGGAGGACGTCGTCCTTGCTGGAGGAATAGCCAACCATAGGGGGTGGGGGTATTATAGCAGTAATGGTTACTACCGTTGTCCTACCGGTGAAGGGCATGACCTGCGGGGCGTGTAGCGCCAGGGTTGGACGCAGCCTGTCTGAGCTTGACGGGGTTGATTCGGCGACCGTGAATCTTGCCACTGAGCAGGCCACGGTGGTTTTTGATCCCGAAACGCTTGGCGTAGAGGCACTTAGGCGGGCCGTCAGCGACCTCGGCTACCGAGTTCCTGCTCCAGTCGAACTTGAAGTCGATGCTGAAGCAGACACCGGAGAGGCGTCCGCCTACGCGGCTGCAACGAGAACCCTCCTGGTTGCTTTCGCCTTGACGGTTCCGGTTGCCCTGCTGTCGATGATCCCGGATTTGCAGTTCGTGGGCTGGGAGTGGGTGGCCGGTGTCCTTGCCACCCCGGTCGTCTGGGGGAGTGGAATGAGTTTCCACCGGGTGACGTTTCGAAACCTCCGACATCGCACCACGACTATGGACACACTGGTCACCCTCGGGACGGCTGTCGCCTGGGCTTGGTCGGTGTGGGCATTGGTCGGTGATCGCGGCCACGTGTATTTCGAGACCGCGGCCGTAATCGTCACACTTATTCTGCTTGGAAGGTGGCTGGAGGGGCGGGCCCGACGCCGCTCTGGCGACGCCATCCGTGCTCTTGCTGGCTTGTCCGTCCAAGACGCCACCCTGGAGGATGGCTCGACGGTCCCTGTTGGGGAGGTCCTGGTCGGGATGCGCCTCCTGGTCCGGCCCGGGGATCGGGTTCCGGTGGACGGTCGGGTCGTGGACGGGATGTCCACGGTGGATGAGTCGATGCTGACCGGCGAACCGGTGCCGGTGGGTGTCGACGTGGGGGACGTGGTTACCGGGGCCACGGTCAACGGACACGGGTCCCTGGTGGTCGAGGCGATGCGAGTCGGCACCGAAACAACGTTGGCCCGCATAATGCGCCTCGCCGAGGAGGCGCAGAACTCCACGGCTCCCGTACAACGCCTAGCCGATCGGATCTCGGCGGTCTTCGTGCCGACCGTTCTGGCCATCGCAGCAGTCACGCTGGTCGGCTGGCTGGCGTTGGGCGAGTCGACCTCCGACGGCATGACCGCAGCGGTCGCTGTCTTGGTCATTGCTTGCCCGTGCGCTCTGGGGCTCGCCACCCCGACCGCGATCATGGTTGGAACGGGTCGTGGTGCCCAGCTCGGTGTGCTGATACGCAACGGCGAGGCCCTCGAGTCGACCCGGCGTATCAGCCACGTGGTCCTCGACAAGACCGGCACCATCACCGAGGGGCGAATGGCCCTGGTGTCGGTGACGGCCACCAGCGGCGTGGACTCGAAGCAGGCGCTGGAGATTGCCGCCTCGCTGGAGTCCCGTTCTGAGCATCCAATCGCTGCGGCCATCGCCGCTGCCGTCGACAGCCACCTTCCGGCCCGTCAGGTCACCGTTCTTCCGGGCCAGGGAGTGAGAGGTGCCGTCAGCGGCGTCGAGGTGCTGGTCGGTCGCCCTGACCTATTCGACAATCTGCCAGAGGACCTCGTTGCCGCCAGAGACAAAGCGTTCGATACGGGCGCCACCGCAGTGGTGGTCGGATGGGACGGGGTACCCAAAGCGGTTTTGGTTGTGGAAGACCGGATCCGCGACACCAGTGCAGAAGCGGTGGAGGGATTGCGCTCCCTCGGGCTCAGTGTGACCCTGCTTACCGGCGATGACGAACGGACGGCGCGGAGCGTTGCTGCAACGGTCGGCATCGATCAGGTAGTCGCCGGAGCTTTGCCGGACGATAAGGATGCCGAGGTAGCTCGACTCCGTGAAGCCGGCCATGTAGTGGCCATGGTCGGTGACGGCATCAACGACGCTCCTGCACTGGCCCGGGCAGATCTTGGGATCGCCATGGGGACCGGGACTGGAGTGGCCATGGCGGCGTCGGAGGTGACCATCGTCGCCGGCGATCTCAGGGCGGCAGTTGACGCCATTGGGTTGGCTCGGCGCACACTGGCCACCATCAAGGGCAACCTCTTCTGGGCCTTCGTGTACAACATCTCTGCTGTGCCGTTGGCAGCCATGGGGCTGCTGGACCCGATGATCGCGGCGGGAGCGATGGCCTTTTCATCGATTTTCGTAGTCGGCAATTCGCTCCGTCTGCGACGCTTCCGGGGGCGTTCGGCTACTAGAGCGTCGGGCTAGGTGCGACGGTGGGCGGGCCTACCGATACAGCCAGAACAACCGATCTTTCGCTCGACTCACCCGGCGTTGTTGCTGGTCCGACCTCCTCTACGGGGGCCCGGTTACGCAGCGATTTACGGTCAGAGGAGCCCAGAAGTCAGGGGTTTTCCTCCTACACGTGGGGAGAAGAGGTCTGGCGGCTGGGAGTGCCTGGTTGCGTGAGACCGAATCCCCGGGGCGGGTGGTCGGATGTCCTCATCGATCGCGAAGCAGACCGAGCCGTGGAGTTGTCGGAGGCGATTCGTGGACCTAGAGAGATCTGAACCCTCGACCTCTGCCACGCCATACCGCCACACCGTGCAGACGCTCCGATGGCTTCTTCGTTTTCCACTTCGGACCAGGTCAAGCCCACTCCAGCAACTTCAAGACTGAGATCCAGAGATAGCTGTCTCACTACTAGCGGTAAAATGGTCACGTACCGTGGATCTTCCATGCGGACCATGGAACCGGCAAAATCTCTTGACGTGGTAGCAGAGTGAACAGCACCGAACAGTTTCTCTACCGTTGGCAATTCGAAGCGCTAATCAGTTGGCTTCGTTGCGGACGGCGCGGCATCGTCGAGGCTGTTACGGGCGCCGGGAAAACCAATGTCGCTCTGGCTGCTGCCGCTGACGCAAACCGGCGGGGTCTGTTTGTACTCGTTGTCGTGCCAAGTCGGGTATTGATGAACCAGTGGGCGTTGCGCCTTGACCAGGCTCTTCCTGGTTGCCGGATTGGACGCCTTGGCGACAACTTCAGCGATGGGGTCAACGGCTGCGACGTTCTCGTGACGACAAGACATTCGGCGAGTACGAGGCGTCTTGTACCTCCGACCGAAGCCGGTGGGCTAATCATCGCAGACGAATGTCACGGTTTCGGTGGTAAGACCCTCAGGCAGTCGCTCATCCACGATTACCAAGAGCGCCTGGGGCTCACAGCCACGCTGGAACGCTCTGACCAGGCCGTCGAAAACACTTTGCTTCCGTACTTTGGGGGTGTGTGTTATCGCTACGGCTTCGGTCCAGCAATCGCCGAGGGCGTCTGCGCTGAGCCCCGGGTTGCCTTCGTGGCTGTTCCGCTAGCTAGCGAAGAACGCATCGAATACGACGCCATCGAAACGTCTCTCGTCCAGGCACGGCAGGTTCTCCGAGCAATTCCGGATATGCCACAGAGTCCGTTCAGCGCGTTCCTTATAGCGGTGAGTCACCTCGCCGAACACGACGCCGGGCCGAACGGTAAGGCGGCGGTGACATACCTGGAAGCGTTCTCCAGGCGGCGCGAGATTGTGTCTACGAGCCGGGCAAAGTATGAAGTCCTGTCCCGGTTCGCCCCGTTGATCAAACAGGCGGCAGGGAGCCTGCTGTTCACCCAGACCGTGAAGGCAGCGAACCACGTCATCAACCGACTAGATCCGCTGCTGAATATTGAAATCATCACCGGAGAAACGAGCCGTGGCGAACGCGAACGAATCCTTCACGAGCTTCGGGTTGGGGCAATCGACGCTGTAGCCGCACCGCGTGTTCTGGATGAGGGAATTGATGTGCCTGACGCCAACCTGGGCATCGTCATCAGTGCAAGCAGGACACGCCGTCAGATGATCCAACGCATGGGACGCATCCTGCGGCGTAAGCCACTCGGTAGCGGCGCTCGATTCGTAATCCTTTTCGCCAGCGACACACTTGAGGACCCAAGAACGGACGAACGAGACGGTTTCATGGAGGAAATCCAAGACGTTGCCGAATCATCGTGGATCTTTGGCCCGGGCGATCATGAGCGGCTCACGAGCTTCCTCGATTTTCGAGGTCCAGAGGTTCTGGTGTCGCCCCAAACGATCGGCCCAATGTCCGCGCTAGAGGCCATTCCTATTCAAAGCGACCTTGTCGAGCGGTACGCATGGCTCAACTTCCTGGCCTGGTATGAGAGGACCAAGGATCATGCCGAAGCTTGGGATTTGGATTCTGGTGATAGCGCCGCTCTGCCTTATTTGGAATTCCAAACACCTGAACTTCCAGCACTCGGTGTAGAGCGCGTCTCGAAATCCAAGGCAGCGCTGCTCTCAACTGGGGAGCAACCAGTGACCCTTATCAAGCGATTCGACGGATTCGCACTCCAGTGCACAGGCTGCGGCGCCATGTCAGAACCCACACGATTTCGGTGGAAAGCGCTAGACGCGACCGTTGAATGCAGCTGTCTATGGTGAGGCTCCTAGCGTGGCTTCCTCGTGCCGACTACCTGAGACCGCCACGACAACCACGCTACGGGTCAACCACCAGCCCCGCCAGAAGGGCCTCCAGGCTTCCGTCAGGGTGTGTCACCCCCGTGGGCGGAACGACTCACTTCAACTTCTCACTCGCGCCCCGGGACGATGTGGGAGCCGCGGTCGGTCTTGACGACACGGAGGCCGAGGTCGAGGCGCTGCTTGACGCCCTCGACATGGCTGATGACACCGACGGTCCGACCGCCGGCACGCAGTTCGGCGAGCGTGTCGATGGCGAGGTCGAGCGCATCGGTGTCAAGGGCGCCGAAGCCCTCGTCCACGAACAGGCAGTCGATCCGGACGCCCCCGTTGCGGCGCTGGACTGTGTCGGCGAGGCCGAGCGCTAAGGAGAGCGACGCTAGGAAGGTCTCGCCCCCGGACAACGAGTTGGTCGGCCGCTTCTTCCCGGTGTAGCTGTCCTCGATGTCGAGGCGAAGGCCGACCGCCCGGTCCTTCTCGTCCTGGTCGCTGACCACGAAACCAAAGCGACCGTCCGACATTGAACGAAGCCTGATCGTCGCCTCAGCGGAGACCTCGCGAAGGAAGTGCGCCAACACCCACTGCTCGAGCGACTGCTTCGACCCGGGACCCTTGCCCCGACACGTCTTGTCAACTTGCTCGGCTAGGTCCGCCCCTGCCCGGGCCTTCGCCGCCGCTGAGCGCTTCTGGTCCGCTGAATCGGCGGCGCCCTTGAACGCCTTGTGCCGTTCGCTCAGCAGGCGAGTGGCCTCGCGCAGTGACCCGACACGCTCCACCGCGTCAGCCACAGCGGTCGCCGCCACTTCCACGGCCGGGCGAGCCTTGGGAACCCCTTCCTTCGTGAGCACGGCGAGGCGTACCTTCGCCCCCTTCTCGGCCTGCTGGCGCTTCTCGAGGCGCTCGTCGATCTCGTCGAGTTCCCTCGAGGGGCGTTCGGCTGCGCGCACGGCGGCCTCCTCGGCGAAGCCCGTCGACTTCAGCATCTTTACGACGAGGCCCTGCTGTGCATCGTGATGGGCGAAAGCCTCGACGACGACGCCTAGGGTCGCTACGACTGACTCCAGCGCCGCGACGATCCGACCCGCCTCCTCGGCCAGGACAGAGGGGTCGACTCCCTTACCCAACGCCCGTTCGACCTTCGCCGTCAGTCGCTTGGCTTCCCCTTCGTCGACACCTGCCAGACCGTCCAGGCGCTTGGCCTCAGCCTGCTGCTTCGCCCCCTCGTCCTTCGACACTTGGAGGTCCGTCCGGGCCTTCTTGAGATCGGTCCCGAGTGTCGCGGCGCGCCCGGCAAACTTCTCCAACCGCTTGACCTTGGCCTCCGCCTTCGTGAGCGCCTCCTTCGCCTTGGTGATGATCGGACGGAGGTCACTCACCGGTTTCCCGGTGCCTGCCTTGATGAATGCTCTTTCCGACTTGTCGAGATCCTTCGTCGCCCGGCGAAGATCCGCCTCTGCTGATGCCGCCGCCGCTATCGCGCCGGTCAGGGCAGCCTCAGCAGCCTCGAGACGCGATCCACCTGAGCCCTTCGCTGGTGACGCAGGACTCGGATGCTCGAGCGATCCGCACACCGGGCAGGGCTCGCCGTCGACGAGACCCTCCCGGGCCAGATGGACGGCGACGTTCTCCAGGTCGCGTCGGCGCTGCGCCTCGACCTCCGACTCGGCTGTCTGGCGGGCTCTCTTCGCCAAGCCCGCCGCCTTCTCGGCGGCCGTGAGGTCCTTGCGTGCCCCGCTGAGGTCGGTGGCCACCTCATGGGCGGTCATCGCATCCTGTTCCTGCTTCAGTGCACCCGGGAGTTCGGCTTGCGCCCCGGCGGCCTCCGTGTGGTCGGCCTCGAGATCCTCGAGGTCGCTGGCCTGCTCGGTCACCGCCTCTGCGAAGCCCGCCGCCTGCTCCCTAGCGTCGTCGGCCTGCTCCCGGAAGTCGAGCGCCGAACCGGCGTGCACCCCAGCAGCCTTCAGGTCGGTGGTGTATCCCGTGCACTTCTCCTCCCGCTTCGACCATTTCGTGCTGAGGCCATTCGCCTCCACGACCGTGGTCGGCACCTCGTTGGCTGGCAGGCCGGTATCGACGAGCTCCTTGATGGCTGACGAGTGTTCCGACTGCGCCTCGGTGAGCACGTCGGCCCGCGTGCCCAACTCGTCGAGGGCCTCGACCACCGGTGCGGCCCTTCGCCCGTCCTCCAGGACTTTGGCATCCTTCTTGGCCTGAGACTTCGTCTTCTCGATTTCGTTGAGCGCCTCCCGCAGTTCCTTCGCCTCGTCGAACCGGCCGGCCTCCCCCTCTACCTGTCGGAGTCGGTCCTGCGCCTCAGTGACACCCTTGTCCGCAGCAGCACTTGCTTTCTCGACCGCCTTCTTCCAGCGATCGAGATAGGTGAGACGAACGGCCCTACCGACCACCACGTTCTGATCATCGTCCTTCCATGCGGCGACAGTGACCCCGGTGCCCTCGGCGACCTCCGTGAGACCGCCGAGTGCTTCATCCCACGCTTCGACCGCCTGGCCCACCGCCTCGTTCGACAAAGCCTCGGCCTCGTTCGCCTCGGCGCGCCGCGTCGTCGCAAGCCGCCTGAGGTGCTCGGCCGCCAGCATGAAACCCTCGGTGGAGAACAGCGTTCGGAGCAACTTCTCGCGATCACCGGAATCCGCCCGGAGGACCTGGTCGAACTTCCCCTGAGGGAGCAGGACCACCTGCGAGAACTGCTCGTGGTCGAGGCCCAGGAGGTCGAGGATCCGACCATCGACGGGACGCTTCCCGGCGGCCTCCTCCTGCCACGCCCGTCCGTCGTAGCGCTCGAGCGTGGCCTTGGCTGGGACCTCAGTCGTGCCCTCACCCCGCTGCTTGTCCCGCTGTTGCGTCGGCGTGCGATGCACCCGCCACCTGGCGTCGTTTACCTCGAACTCGAGGCTCACCGAGGTCGTTGCAGCGTCCTTCGCAAAGTCAGACCGGAGCCTCACGACCCCATCCCCCCGGGCCCCGGGCACCTTCCCGTAGAGGGCGTAGACCATGGCGTCGAACAGCGAGGTCTTGCCGGCGCCGGTGTCTCCAGCGACCAAGTAGAGACCGAGTTCCGTGAGCGCCGAGAAATCGACCTCCTCCTTGGCGGCAAACGGTCCGAAGGCCTCCAACTCGAGCGCCAGCGGCCTCATGCCGGGACCTCCTGGTCACGGAAGCCGACCCGGATCGCCTCGTCGAGAAGCAACCCTTCGGGCTTCGTCGGAGAGCGCCCCGTGACGTCCTCCCAGAACTCGTCGGCCAACTTCCGAGGATCAGCACCACCATCGACGTCGAGGTCGACACGGCGGGTGCCAGCGACTTCGTCGAGGAACGCGTACCCGAGCTGGATGATGCCGTCGTAGCGGGTCCGGAGTCGGTCCATTGCACCCGGCTGCACCACAGGGTCCGTGAGCATCGCACGCACGAAGAAGCGCTTTTCGTACTCGACGTAACGCTTGTCCGAAACAAGGTTCTCAAAGGAGTCCTCGATCGTCACCACCGGCCAGCCGGCCTCGACCGGGATCAACTCCACGGTGAGGTCCGTGCCATCGGCGCTCAGGTCGACGAGCCGGAGCGCCTTTGGGTCTGTCTCCGAGAACGAGTACGGGATTGGTGAGCCGCAGTAGGCGACCCGCTCGTTGTCGCCTACGACCTGAGGACGGTGCAGGTGCCCGAGCGCCACGTACGAAATCCCCTTGTACACGCTGGCATCGACGAGTTCGGCTCCCCCGACTTGGAGCAGGGACCGTTCGGACTCGCTTTCCAGTCCGCCACGCACGAAGGCATGTGACACGACGAGGGATCGAGGGCTGCGGTCCACATCTTTCTGGACGCGGGCAAGCCACCCCTCGAGAACGGACTGGTGGGTCGCCGCACCCTCACCGTCCGAAAGCCCTCGTGCAAGGAACGGATCGAGAAAGGGGATAGGCGCGACAAGGAGGGGGCCGTCGTCGAACTCCAGCATCACGGCACCGGGCTCCCGGCTCCCACGAATCACGACGCCCTCGCGCAACAGGCGCGGCGGAATCTCGATGCGTTCTCCCTGGTCGTGGTTGCCGGCGATGCCGACCACCTGGGCCCCCGCATCGACGATCTGCTCAAGTGCCCCGTACCACGCCTCGACGGCCTCGACCGGAGGCAGCGCCCGGTCGAACACGTCGCCAGCCACGACGACGAGGTCGATCCCCTCGCTGCCGACCAGATCGACCACTTGGTCGGTGAACTGGCACTGCTCCTCGAGAAGGGGGACGCGCTTGAACGACCGTCCCAGGTGCCAGTCGCTGGTGTGAAGGATTCTCATAACCGAGGCCCTCTCGTCGTTTGAGACCGAATCACAATGGTCGCGCATCTCTGCGACACGCGCCCAGGAAACCGGACTGCCGGAATGGGCGACTACTTGAAGGTGGCTCCGGTGGCTAACGCTGGCTGCCGCAGTTCGGACAGTTAGCGTCGTCCGCGTCCATCCACTCGTTGCATGCGTCGCAGTGCATGCCGCTGCGAGACGGCACGTCGGCCGTGCCGCCCATGCCAACACCGGGCTCGTCAAAGAAGTCGCTCATAGTCACCTCCTTCCGTGTCTCTTGGATCACGTCGATCCACCGACATCGTCGCAGTGAGGTGTGACAACAGAGGCTGTAAGTGGGTGGTCAGTCAAACGTATTGAAGATGACTCCAGCGGCTTTCGGATCAAACCCCTCTGAGCAGTTGGGCCTCGGCCGGACAGGGCTATCTACCAGACCAGCGGGAGTTGGCGAATGTCGCCTACCTCCTCTTCCTCAGACCGGGTCGCGTTAACGATGGAGTAGGGCTCCCAGCGTTGCTCCCAGCGTTGCTCCCAGCGTTGCTCACAGCGTTGCTCCCAGAGGGCGTTAGTACTGAAAACGAGAGCACCGCAGGTCGCTGACCTGCGGCGTCACGTGGAGCTAGAGGGAATTGAACCCTCGACCTCTTCCATGCCATGGAAGCGCTCTCCCAACTGAGCTATAGCCCCGAGGAGCCGACAATCTACCAGCGCCGTTCGGGGACACGGCCCAGGTGTCATCGGTTTCAAACCGCGGGAGGGCCATGCCCGGGTCGTAGCCTCGTCGGCGATGTCTCCTTCCCCTGAAAGCCCTCAGGTCGCTCGTATGCGGTACGACCCACAGGCAATTGAGGCGCGTTGGTGCCAGCACTGGATCGACGAGGGCACTTACGAGGTCGACAACGATGACCCGCGACCACCGTTCTACGTGCTTTCGATGTACCCGTACCCCAGCGGTCCAGCCCACATGGGACACGTCCGGAACTACACGATGGGCGACCTACTGGTGCGCTACCGCACCATGCGGGGCGACGGTGTGCTGTCGCCCATCGGATTCGACTCTTTTGGCCTTCCAGCTGAGAACGCGGCCATTAAGACCGGCACCCACCCCCGGGAACACACCGAGCGCAACGGCAAAGCACTATCGGCTTCGCTACGACGGATCGGCGCCGTCTACGACTGGCGGCGTATGGTCCGCAGCCACGATCCCTCCTACATTCGATGGACGCAATGGATCTTCCTGAAGTTCCACGAGGCCGGCCTCGTCTACCGTGATACCGCGCCGGTCAACTGGTGTCCCGGCTGCCAGACCGTGCTGGCCAATGAGCAGGTCCTCGGCGACGGGACCTGTGAACGCTCCGGTGACCTCGTCGAACGTAGGGACATGGAGCAGTGGTTCTACCGGATCACCACCTACGCCCAGGAACTCCTTGACGATCTCGACACCGTGGACTGGCCAGAGAAGGTCAAAGTCATGCAGCGCCACTGGATCGGCCGGTCCGAGGGCGCCGAGTTCGGCCTACCCGTAGCTGACGACGACGGGGTAGCCCGCACCGATGTGGAGCCTCTCGCCGTCTACACCACCCGACCTGACACCTCGTTCGGCATGACGTTCGCCGTGATCTCCCCGGAACACCCGCGGGTTGACGAACTCACCACCGACGACCGACGGGCCGCCGTCGACGCTTTCCGGGCATCGGTGGCCGGGCGTAGCGACATCGAACGTCAGTCCACCGAGGGTGCACTCGACAAGCGGGGTGTGGCAACCGGTGGTCGGGTGGTCAACCCGTTCACAGGCCAGGCCATCCCCGTCTTCCTGGCTGACTATGTGCTGATGACCTACGGCACCGGGGCGATCATGGCCGTCCCTGGCCAGGACCAGCGCGATTGGGACTTCGCCACCGCCCACGGTTGCGAGATCGTGCGCACCGTTCGCCCCCCCGACGACTTCGACGGGGAGGCCTACGTGGGCGAGGGCCCCGCCATCAACTCGGAGTTCCTGGACGGCATGGGAGTCGCCGAGGCCAAAGCCACGGCCATCTCCTGGCTCGAGGACCATGGTTACGGCACCGGCAAAGTCAACTACCGACTCCGCGACTGGCTCCTGTCCCGCCAGCGCTACTGGGGCTGCCCCATCCCCATCGTCTACTGCAACGACTGCGGCGAGCAACCCCTA
>Ga0315327_10000126_pt1 | contig 33088 bp, 35 predicted proteins | sample M110032315metaG_FD_203460 | JGI IMG/M metagenome (GOLD analysis project Ga0315327, IMG submission 203460) | Ammonia-oxidizing marine archaeal communities from Monterey Bay, California, United States - M1 100m 32315 | ecosystem: Environmental > Aquatic > Marine > Coastal | place: USA: California... | reverse complement strand
ATTCATTAAAGGATAATGAAAAAAGCAACTCCCCATGACTTATTAATTCCTCAATACTATAGTCTTCTATATTAGCTTGATCTATATGAAAAGGAATTTTTGGCCCTTCCCCAATTTTTTGATCTGGTGAAGCTGAGGATTTGCCACATGAAAAAAATAGCAAAGGTAAAGAGGTAATAATTACAATATAGAAAATATTTTTATGCATTTCTTATAACTTTTTTTGGCGCCCCCATACCGTCTTCTATTATACCAACTGCAATTAAATTGTTGCTGCTATCTAGAAAAGCTAATTTATCCTTTTCTTTATATCCCATATTCATTTTTATTGGAGTTCCGGTCAATATTTTTTTTAATTCAAAGTCATCAATATTTATCATTTTAAATCCACCAAGCACTTCTTGAGAGGGAATGATCAAATCTTTAAAAAGATTATCAGCTAATTTATTTTTCGCAGTTTCTATATCTACAGAAGAATCAATAGAAAAGGCACCAGATAGCGTTCTTCTTAAATCTACCATATGAGATAAGGAATTTAATTTTTTACCTATATCATCTATTAAACTCCTGACATAAAATCCTTTTCCGCATAAAATTTTAATTTGGAATAAAGGGGGAGAAAAATCAATCAATTCTGCAGAAAATAATTCAACTTTTCTTATTTTTGGCTTAATATCAATTCCTTTTCTTGCAAGATTGTACATCCTTTCACCATCGATTCTCAATGCACTATAAATTGGAGCTTTCTGTTCTTTTTCTCCTACAAAAGAACTTAATACTTTTATAAAATCTTCTTCGCTAATATGATCAAATTTAGCCTTTCCAGTAACTTTTCCTTCTGAGTCATATGTATCAGTTTCTTCTCCAAGTATTCCTTTAGCAATATATTCTTTTTTATTAGAGTTAATCTCCTCTGACAATCTATTCGCAAAGCCTACGCTAACTGGCAAAACTCCTGAAGCTATTGGATCTAAAGTACCTATAAAACCCAATTTTGAATTATTTAAATAAGGTTTTAATTCTCTGATAACTGAATAAGACGTAAGCCCAACAGGCTTGTCAATATTTATAAATCCATTCAGCAAATTCTTTATTCTTGCACTGAAGAAATATTTGCTTGATCAATTAATCTCTGTATTCTTTCGGCTTTTTCAATTGTTTCATCTAATATAAATATCAACTCTGGGACCTTCCTTAATTTTATAAAATCTGAAATTGAATTCTTTATATTACTCTTATTATTTTCCAGATTATCTCTAACTGAGTTCTTTAATTCATTGTCAGCCATCACAGATAAATATACTCTTGCCTGAGATAAATCTGGACTAATATCAACTTCGGCCACAGAAACTAAAACTTTAAAGTCGAAATTTAATCTAATTATTTCGCTCAATGCTTTCTTAAGTGTGTTGCCAACTTTTTCTGACCTTCTGCTCATCAGTCATTAATTAGTAACTATCTCAAAACACTCAACTAAATCACCAATTTCATACTTATTAAATCCATCCAAAGTAATACCGCCTTCCATTCCGGATTTTACCTCTCTCACATTTTCTTTAAGGTGCCTTAAAGATGAAATTGAACCTTGATGAATTAGTTCATCTTTTCTTGTAATTTTCACAAGACCATTTCTCTTTATTACCCCCTCTACAACTCTAAAGCCACCAGCAACTTTGGTCTTGCCAACTGAGAATGTATCTAAAATTTCTGCAATTCCATGAACTTTTTCTTCAGTTTCACTTTTCTTATTCTGCAGAATCATTTCAGTTAAATCATCAATCATTTCATACACGATGTTGTAATTTTTTATCACAATATCATTTGCTCTTGCTTGCCTTATAGCTCCTTGCTCAATCTGACTTTGGAATCCAATTACTACCGCATCTGCAGCATAAGCTAGCATCACATCATTTTCATTTACAGATCCAGAAGATGCATGGGTTATTTCAATTGCAACATCTTCATTTCTCAAAGTTTCTAGCACCTTTTTCACTGCATCAACAGATCCATCAGTCCCACATTTAATTATTATTCTAAATTTATTTTCGTCATCTTCATTTTCAGTATCTCTAATTATTGATTTAACCTGATCTTTTGTTGTATTCAATGATTTATGATATTTTTTTGCTTCTTTGTCAGATTTAAATATTTTAAATTCATCTCCAGCCTTAGGAACTGAACTAAGTCCTAGTACTTGCGCAGGAGCTCCGGGCGAAACATTCTTTACTAATCTACTGAAACCATCAGTAAGGCTTTTTATTTTACCAATTATATCGCCAGCAACAATATAGTCTCCAACGCTTACAGAGCCCTCTTTAACCAGAATAGTTCCTAAAGATCCTTTTAATTTATCTAAAAATCCTTCCAAAACATATCCTTGCCCTAGTACATTTTTCGGAACTTTTAATTCAAGTATTTGGCCCAATAAAACAATAGACTCTAGAAGGTCATCTACACCTTTAGAGGTAGTTGCAGATGTTTCGACACACATAATTTCACCACCATAATCTTCTGGAATAATGTCATGTTCTACTAATTGCGTTTTAACTTTATTTACATCTGCATTTGGCAAATCACACTTGTTGATAGCAACAATCAAGGGTGTTCCTGCAGATTTAATATGATCGATTGCTTCAACTGTCTGCCTCATTACTCCATCATCAGCTGCTACAACTAGTACAGCAATATCGGTTATCTGAGCTCCTCTGGCTCTCATAGATGTAAAAGCTTCATGACCAGGCGTATCTATAAACGTAATTTTTTCATTTGAATGAGTTATTTGATAAGCCCCGATACTTTGTGTAATACCTCCAAATTCTGAGTCTGCTATTCTTGAACCCCTAATTACATCCAAAATTGAAGTCTTGCCATGATCAACATGCCCTAAAATAGTAATTACCGGAGATCTTAATGTAACTTCAGAATCAGGAACACTTGAAAGGTCTAATTCTGATTTTAAAGATTTCTTCTCTTCAGCCTTAGGTTTTAAAACTTTAAATCCAAATTCATGAGCGACTAAAACAGCAGATTCAAATTCAATGATTTCATTAATATTAGCCATTATACCGTGCCGCATGAGCTCTTTAATTATCTCTGCAGGAGATATATCCATTATCTCAGATAGATCACCCGCCGTAAGCTGCTTAGGTAAATCTAAAAGTTTTTCTTCTTCAGAAATTAAATTATTTTGATTTTCAGACATCTACTACTAAAATTAGCTCTTAAGATCTTCTATATCTTCAGCAAATCTTATTACACCTTTCTTTGATTTTTTATTTTTCTTTTTAACGATTGAATCTATGTTCCAAATGTCATCTTCTTTTACTTCTTCTGACTTATCTTTTTCCTCTGATTCAGGCTCATTTACTTGATTTACTGAACTAGAGGATTCAACTATCTCAACGATATCTTCCGGAGAAAACACTTCATTTTCATTAACAATTTTTTCTGCCAATTCTTCGACTTTTGCTCTCTCTTTCTCATCAACAGCTTCAAGTTTGCTGCTTGAAGCTGCAGGTATTTGAGACCTAACTTCCTCAAGTCTTTTTTTAGTCATTCCTGAAATCTTCAATAGATCTTCATCATTCATTTTTTTTATTTGATTTGCTGTTGAAATTCTTGCTACCTTCAATATTTCTTCAGTATTAAGGTCAATTCCTTTTTTTGAAAGCTCTGTGATAGCAGTATTTTCACTGACTTCCTTTTTAGAAGAATCAGATTGTATATCCACTTTCCACCCACATAATTTAGCGGCTAATCTAACATTCTGACCATCTTTTCCAATAGCCAAAGAAAGTTGGTTTTCAGGAACCACGACTTGGGCCGACTTATCTGAAGCGTTAAGTTTAACTGCCTCAACATCGGAGGGACTAAGAGATTTAATAATAAACTCTACAGGATCCTCGCTCCATTCAATAACATCAATTTTTTCGCCCAATAATTCATTTACTACATTCTGAATCCTGAGTCCTCTTAATCCTACACAAGCACCTACAGCATCAATGTTTTCCTGATTGGAATTAACGGCTATCTTACTTCTTGATCCAGCTTCTCTAACTATATTTTTTATTTCAATAATGCCGGTATTAATCTCAGGTACCTCAATCTCAAAAAGACCTTTTAATAAATCAATATTAGATCTAGAAACTATTACTTCAGGACCCCGCCTCTCTTGATCGAGCTTTGAGATAATGAATTTTAGTTGTTGACCTACTCTATATTTTTCAGCAGCAACCTGTTCCTGCAAAGGCATCACAGCTTCTCCTCTTCCCAAGGAAACTATCACATCCCTTCCTTCTATTCTTTGGACAGTACCTGTCATAACTTCACCTATTCTGTCAGAATATTCATCTGCAACTAACTGTCTTTCAGCTTCTCTTAATTTTTGAAGCAACAATTGTCTAGAAGTTTGAGCGGTAATTCTTCCTGGATCGGGCTCAATATAGCCAGTAGTAATCTCTTCTCCAATAGTTATATCTGGGTAATGACTTTGAGCCTGTGATAAAGAAATTTCAATACCTTCATCTTCAACCTCATCAACAACTATTTTTATTGTCCTTACAACTGTGTCACCAGTATCTGGATTCAAGTCAACTCTAACTTCCTGCCCATTAGCATCTTTTTTATATGAATGTTCTAAAGCAAACTGAATTGCTGACATTACGACGCTCTGAGGCAAGCTCCTGTCATGAGCAAGTGCGGTTAACGCCAACATCATTTCATTTTTCAACTTAATTATCCTTTACTGACTGTTCATTATCATTGAACAAAAAAAAGTGGGCTCAGCCCACTTCTACGTCACAATCTATATATTTTATTGTATTTTACATCACGAAAATAATTATTAAAAGGCAAGATTAAAATTCTACAAGATATTGACTAATTCTTTAGCTAAATTTTCAATTTTTATCATCCTAAAGTTTTCTTCCCCTCTTTCTAATATTTCTGCTTCAGAATTTTCTAAAGATCTTTTACTGATTACGATCCTTACAGGAACTCCTGATAATTCATAATCATTGAATTTAACTCCTGGACCTTCATCTCTATCATCAAACAAAACATCATAGCCAGAATTAATTAAATCAGAATAAATCCTATCAGAAACTTCTTTAACTCCAGGGCTATCAGAATTCAAATTTGCAATATATATTTGAAAAGGAGATATATTTTTATTTAGAATTAATTCTTTTTCGCTTGAATTTGCTTCAATTACTGCTGCAAGCAATCTTCCCACACCAATACCATAACAACCCATTTCAACACTTCTTTGTTTACCTTCTTTGTTTAAGAAATTTAATCCCATCTTGGCGCTATATGTATTTCCTAGCTTAAATATGTGGCCTACTTCAATTCCTTTATACTCATTCATTCCTTCACATCTAGTCTCATCACAATCAACTGAAAGATATCCTTTTTTGGCTTTAGCTATATCAATATGGGATTTAATATTGAATTCTTCTTTAGGCACAATACCAGATAAGTGAATATCCTCTTTATTTGCTCCGAGTATATAATCAGCTTCTAAATTAATTGAATCATCTAGGATCAAATCTAAGTCATTTCCAATTGGAGATATAAAACCCGGAGCTAAACCCAAATCAATTACTTCATCATTGCTTGCCAATCGCACATCATCTCCTAATAAGTTCTTTAATTTCGTCTCATTCACTTCTAGGTCTCCAGATAAAGAAACTAAAACTGGTTTTTTTGCAGAAAAATAAACCATGGTCTTTATAAAATTGCATGAATCCAAATTAAAGAAATTGGACAAATCTTTTATAGATTTAATGTTAGGAGTTTCTACTTCAGATTTTTCAATAGGCTCATTACTGGCATCTTTAGTTATTTTTTTAAATTCAGCTTTTTCCTCATTAGCAGCATATAAACATATATCACACTTAAGGATTGTATCCTCTCCGCTTTCTGCTACTGAAATAAATTCAGATGATACTTTTCCTCCTATTGCTCCACTATCAGCAGCAACTTTTATAACGTCAATTCCGCATCTATTAAAAATATTAAAATATGCATCAGAAAATTTTTCATAAATTTCATCTAAGCTCTTCTGGTCTGAATGAAAACTATAAGCATCTTTCATCTCAAACTCTCTAACTCTTAAGAGTCCGCCTCGAGGCCTAGTCTCATCTCTAAATTTAGTTTGTATATGAAAAAGAGAAAAAGGCATGTCTCTATAACTTTTAACTTCGCTTCTGACCAAGGATATTACTGACTCTTCATGAGTAGGAGCAATTATCATAATTTTATCTCTTCTGTCTTTAAATCTAGCCAAGGGAGGAATAAAAGAATTTATTCGGCCACTTTCTTCCCATATATCAGAAGGCTGAATCACTGGAAAGTTTGCCTCGTGACAATCAATGGAATTCATTTCAGATCTAATTATATTTTTAATTTTTTCAATCACTCTCCAGCCAATAGGAGTGAAACTAAATATTCCGGCGCCTAACTGGCTAATATAGCCCGCTCTGATTAATAACTTATGGCTAAGCATTTCTGATTCTTCAGAAACATTTCTTGAAGTAGACCAATAATATTTTGAAAGTTTAATTTTTCCTCCTATGCAATTTTCTAGTTACTCCACCTTTTTTTAACGTAATTTTCTACCATAGACATAAACTCTTTAGCAATACTATCACCTTCTAAAACCCCAACTTTATCACCATCTATAAATATTGGAGCCTTAGGCGATTCTCCAGATCCAGGCAATGATATGCCAATATCTGCACTCTTTGATTCTCCTGGACCATTAACTACACAACCCATAACTGCCACTTTAAGGTCAGAAGATCCTGGATATTTCTCATTCCATTCTTTTGAATTACTTTCAAGATATTCTTGAATCTCTTCACTTAATTCTCGAAAAAATGTAGATGTTGTTCTGCCACAACCAGGACATGAAGTCACAGAAGGCCTAAAATTTCTAATCCCAACTGACTGAAGAATTTCCTGACTTAACTTAACTTCTTTTGTTCTATCACCTCCTACCTCAGGAGTTAGGCTACAACGAATTGTATCTCCAATACCATCAAGTAATAGGTTACCTAAAGCAATAGAAGTTGAAGATATACCTTTGGTCCCCATGCCAGCCTCGGTTAAACCAAGGTGAAGAGGGAAGTTACATTTTGCAGCTAAATCCCTGTATACAAAAATCATTTGCCTGACTCTAGAAACCTTGCATGAAATAATAATCTTATTTTCTTCTAGTCCTAGCCTAGTTGCCTTATCTGCGCTAATTAAGGCACTTTCCACAAGCGCTTCTCTTTCAACTGACTCAGAGTCCTCTGGAATTGCTTTTTTAGCGTTACTTTCCATTTTAGAATTTAAAAGCTCTGGATCTAAGCTTCCAGCATTCACGCCTATTCTTACAGGCTTATCAAATTCTCTAGCAACTTTTATAAACATTTCAAAATTTTCATCCCTCCTATTACCTCTGCCTACATTTCCAGGATTGATTCTATATTTATCCAGATTTTCTGCGCATGATTTATGAGAAGACAAAAGTCTATGGCCTATAAAATGGAAGTCCCCAATTATAGGAACATTACAACCTAAATCATCAAGTCTTTTCTTAATTTCTGGAATTGCTTTTGCAGAATTATCATTGTTGACAGTCAGCCTAACCAATTCACTACCTGCATCATGTAAAGCCTTTACTTGCGAAACAGTTGATGCGATATCTGAAGTATCAGTATCAGTCATAGATTGCACTACAATTTGTGAATTACCACCAATGGGAACATTTCCCACATTAACTAAATTACTTTTTCTTCTTTGAATTTTCACTTAAAATATTATATTCCTATGAACATTAGCCTACAACATTTATTCCTTGATAGATTCTAATTATATCTTGGGCAGTTATTATGAATAAAAGAGTAAGCATAAAAATGAATCCTAGGCCATGAACTAATCTTTCTTTGTCAGGAGAAACTTTTTTTCCTCTTCTTAAAATTTCTATTAATACGAATAAAATTCTTCCTCCATCAAGAGCAGGTATAGGCAATAAATTTATTACGGCTAAACTCAAACTTAATATTGAAGTTAGCTCAATAAAAATCATAATTTTATCTCTGAGCTTAATTTCAGCAACAGCTATTTCGCCAGTAATTTGACTAATACCAACAGGACCTACAGCACTTGGACCTGAAAATTGTGGATTAGTACTTCCAACAATCATAGCTTTTATGCTGTTTATTGATAAATCAAAAAGCTGAATAACACTAAAAACAGATTCTTTTATTGAGCCAATAATGCCATAATTAGGATCTATTCTAGTGTAATTACTAGAATAGATAGAGATTCCCAAAGCACCTTGTCCTTCAGGAGGGTTCCATCTAGGCTTTGACGAAAAAGACTTTATGTCTCCGTTATAATAAAATTTTTCCTCCCAGGAATCCGAAAAAACATTAGGTATTCCTCTCTCAATTTCAATCTCTATGTCTTCGCCTAAAGATGAAGTTATATTTTTTTGCAACGAGCTCATATCATTTATAGACCTTCCATTTACAGAAAGAATTTTATCTCCAGACCTCAATCCAGAATTATATGCCGGAGAATCTTGAATAACATCCATGATTATCAAATCTGATTTTTGAATCTGGCCAGGCAATAAAAATGCAATAAAAAATAATACAAAAGGTAACAAAAAATTAATTAAGACTCCTGAAATTAATACAACTAATCTCTGATACGGCTTCTTTACATAAAAACTCTCAGGGTGGTCAGAATCTTCTTCTCCAAAAGGCCTTACAAATCCACCGAGAGGCAATAAATTAAATGACCATTGCATCTCTTTAAAATAAATTTTTCCATCTTCATAGTAATGAGAAGATATCTCTATTACATCTTTTATAAGATTCGAAGGAATTTCTTTTTTTGATTCAAATATATCTTCAACTGATAACTGATTATAAGTTAGTTTAGTTTTCACAAATAAAGATTTTTTTGGAGTAAAATTCTTATATTTTTCTAGTAGCTTTTTATTAATAAATAAAGAATTTTTACCAGACCATAAAGAAAATAGTTTTGGAGGAAATCCAAAACCAAATTCTAGCACCTTAATCTTAAAAAACTTAGCTGAAAAATAATGCCCAAATTCATGAAAAATTATTAGAGGCAGCAAAACTAAAATAAAGCTTACAATGCTTGCAATAACTGTCATTCTGTTTCCTCTAAAGTGTTCAAGTAAGATCTTTGTACAGTCTCTTTAATGGTTTCTAAATTATACTCTTTTGCAAAATCAAATTTACTGTAAGCTCTCTCCATGATATCTAGCATTCCTGTATAACTAATTTTCTTTTTTAAGAACATTTCTACAGCTGCCTGATCTGATCCTACTAAAAATGATGGAGCCAATTTTGATGAATTCAGTAACTTCATTCCAAAATTAAACCAACTAAGTTTCTCATCAGGAAAAGATTCAAATGACAGGCTTGATATTGTTTTAAAATCTATTTTTTTAATTTTAGAACTCGAGAACCTGTCAGGATAATAAAGTCCATACAATATTGGAATTTTCATGTCAGGATATGATATTACTGCTAATATATTCCCATCTTGAAATTCAGCCAAGCCATGAATCAAGCTCTGTCTGTGAAATAATACATCTACTTTGTCGAGTGGCAATGAGAAAAGATTAGATGCTTCCTGCACTTCGAATACCTTGTTTATTAATGTGGAGGAATCAACAGTAATTTTTTTTCCCATTTTCCAAGTCGGATGATTCAACACATCTTTGACAGTAATTTTTTTTAACTCTTCAGGCGAATGGTCTCTTAAAGCGCCTCCGGAAGCTGTCAGAATCACTCTATCAATAGATCCGTGATCTTCATTCTTTATACATTGCCATATTGCAGAGTGCTCACTATCTAGCGGAATTATTTCTGCATTATTATTTTGAGATAACTCAACGAGTATATCTCCTCCTGCAACCAAACTTTCTTTATTGGCTATTAGTATTTTCCTGCCCTGCTTAATAGAGGAAATTGTAGGGTCAATTCCTTCAATTCCTGACAAAGCAATAATGATAAGATCTGATTCATCATATTTTAGTACTTCATCATAACTACTAAGTCTTTTGCCATATGAATATTCGGTATCACTATTAGAATAATAATATTCTGGCTTGAATTTATTTATATACTCCTCTAATTTTTTTTCATTATTTCCTGCAGTAAGGGTAATTATCTCAAACTCAACCAGATTCTCTTCTATTAACTCTAAACATTGAGCCCCAACAGATCCTGTAGCACCAAGAATAGAAACTTTTTTTTTCATAATATTGCCTTTACTAATGATAATAAGGTTAGAGTTATAACTATTGAGTCTAGCCTGTCAAGAATTCCACCATGACCGGGCAGAATTGATCCAAAATCTTTTACTCCAAAATTCCTTTTAATTCCTGAAGCATAAAGATCCCCAATAATTGCAAAAAAGGGTAGAGAGAACGCTAAAATAAAATTTAAATAAAATCCAGTTATAGGACTATTGAATAAGAAGTTAATAAATAGGAAAAATAAAATTCCTGCAACGTATCCTGCGGCATATCCTTCAAGGCTTTTATTAGGACTTAATTTTGAAAGCAAATTAATTTTGTGCCTACCGAATTTAGACCCAATTAAATAGGATGTAGAATCAACAACAAATACTGTCAAGACCGGAATAATTATCCATTTAAGATCTGAAAATGATTCATATAATAATAATATACAAGAAACTCCTGTTATGAAAAATAATGCAGACGATTCTCTTAATAGAAATTCTACAGTTGCTCTACCCTCTAGATAAGAAAATTGAGTCCTGCCAGTTATTTCCTTATCCTTATTTATTATTCCAGCAGTTATTAATAAAATTCCAATAACAAGTGAAAGAAAATGCAGTATTGAATTAATAATTACTGAATAATCGACCCATCCAATTAAAATTAAATAAAGGGGGATAAATAAAATAAAATATACTAATATTCTAAAATTTCTTCTTTCATTTGTAAGCAAAAGGTTAGTCTCTGCAACAATAAAAAATATCAATGTTAGGACTAATAAGAAAGTAAAGATGCTTGATGCTAAAGATAAAAGCAATATTGGCGTTAATATTAATGCTGTCTTTATTCTTTTATTCATAGAAAGTTAATCTACCCCAAATCTTCTTTTCCTTTTAGAAAATTCAATTAAAGCCTTAGAAAATTCTAAAACATCAAAATCAGGCCATAAAGCATTGCTGGTAAAAAATTCACTATAAGCGGTCTGCCAAATCAAGAAGTTACTAAGCCTATATTCCCCTCCAGTCCTAATAACTAAATCAGGATCTGGCACTCCATTATTAAGAAATTTATTAAATAAATCTTCATTAATTTTTTCAGAATTAATTTTACTATCTATGATTTTCTTTGTAGTTTCTATAATCTCCCTTCTTCCTCCATAATCAAATGCAATGATCAGATTAATGCTTTTATTATTCTCAGTTTTTTTTACTGCTTCTAATATATTTTCCTTAGTTTTATTGTCTAGTCTTTTTGTGCTGCCTTTTATCAAGATCTTTACGCCTAATTTATGAAGATTAGAAAAGTTCTCTGCTAAAGACTCTGACAGCAAAGTTTTAGTGATATAGTTAACTTCTTTCTCAGGCCTATCCCAGTTTTCTGTAGAAAATGTAAATAATGTTAAGAATTTAATACCTAACAATTCCATAAATTTTACTATCGACTCAATATTTTTAGTGCCTGCCTTATGACCGGAAAAAACTGGAATTTTTTTCTTAGCCGCCCATCTTCTATTTCCATCCATAATTATGGCAATATGTGAAGGCATTAAAGAGGAATTTTCTTCAAATGAATCTAGGACAATAGATTCAAAACTTTTATCGGACTCTTTACCCAAAAGGCTTCAAACTTCCATCAACTCGTTTTCTTTTTCTTGTGAGATATTAGCAATAAGACCAATATTGTCATCAGTGATTTTCTGTATTTCTGACTGAAGCCTTCTACTATCATCTTGTGAAATTTCACCTGATTTTTCAAGTAATTTTATCTCATCCATTCCATTTCTTCTGACATTTCTTATTGATATTTTTGTGTCTTCTGATTTCTTTTTTAATGACTTCACCAGCTCCAATCTTCTTTCCTCATTTAAAGGGGGAACGACAAGCCTGATTGTATCTCCTTCTATTCCAGGATTAATACCTAAATCAGACGATTCTATATCTTTAGCAATAGAAGTAACTGCAGATTTATCCCATAACTGAATCAGTATCATGGAGCCACCAGAAACACTTATTTGACCTAGCTCAGATAGTTTCATTTGTGTTCCGTGATAATCCACCATTAGGCCAGAAACTAAACCTGAATGAGCCCTGTTTGTTCTCATTCCTGAAATATCTTCCTTGAAATATTCAATTGTATTAGTCATTTTAGACTTAACGTCTAATATTAATGCTTCACTCATTTTAGGTATCCTGAGTAATTAATGTTCCTAAATTTTCTCCATCTAGGATACCTGATAAGGCTCCTTTGTTAAAAATATTAAATACACTTATGGGCATATTATTATCCATGCACATTGATAATGCAGTGCTATCTAAAGCCTTAATTTGCCTTGAAAGAGCATCGATATGAGTGATTTTATTAATCTTTTCTGCAGAAGGATTAATTTTTGGGTCAGAATCATATATCCCATCAACATCATTCTTTGACATCATTAATATGTCAGCAGAAATTTCCAATGCTCTTAGAGCGGCGGCTGTATCGGTTGTCATATAAGGATTTCCACTACCTCCTACCAAAATCACAATTCTGCCTTTATCTAAATGTCGCAATGCTCTTCTCCTAATAAACAATTCTGCAACAGAAGGGTTAGAGAGCGCAGACATAGTTCTTACAGGTATATTCATATTTTCTAAAGCATCTTGAAGGGCTAACCCATTAATCATTGTTGCAAGCATTCCTGCTGAATCTGCAACTGACCTGTCCATCCCTAATTTCTCATAATCTGCACCTCTCCAAATATTACCGCCACCAACGACCATTGCGATCCTCAAATCATTAAATTTATCTTTCACGTCAGAAATTTCTTTAGATAGATATTCCAATACATCAGTATCTATACCAAATTTTCTTTCACCAATAAGCGCTTCCCCGCTAAGCTTTAAAAGTATCGTGCGCGGTGCCATAAGATTTAGATATTAAGAAAGGTCAAATTTAGTTATTCTAGAAATATTTATGTTTTCTCCAACTTTAGAAATCATAGATTTGATCATATCCTCAATTGTAATAGAAGAGTCTTTAATAAATGCTTGAGACATTAATATTTCTTCATCAGAAGCTTTGTCTGCTCCTTCTTCATCTTTAGATATAAATAAGGGTCCCATGGCGGCTATCTGCATTGCAAGATCCTTTGCTAAATTTATAAAGTCATCAGTCCTGGCTACGAAATCTGTCTCGCATTTCAATTCTACTAATGCGCCTATCTTGTTTCCTGCGTGGATATAACTTTGTATTGCACCCTGAGAAGTATCTCTTCCAGTTTTTTTTAAAGCGTTAGCAAGGCCTTGTTCTTTTAATATTTCCTCTGCTTTATTTGAATCTCCACCTGATTCATCAAGTGCTTTTTTCACAGCCATAACACCAGCGCCTGTTTTTTGCCTAAGTTCTTTTACTACATTCAAATCAACGCTCATATTTTACTCCTTGTCGTTTTTTGAGGCTTCTTTTAGCTGTGATTCTTTTGCCTTCTTTATTTCCTCTTCTTGGATCTGAGCATATTTCTCTTTGCCTTCTAAAACTGCATCTGCAATCAACTTGGTTATTATACTTATTGATCTAAGTGCATCATCATTGCCTGGAATAGGAACATTAATTTTGTTAGGGTCACTATTTGTATCAACAATAGCAACAATAGGAATTCCTAATTTATTAGCTTCATTGACAGCATTAAATTCCATCTCTGTATCAATTAAAAACATCAATTGGGGAACTTTCTCGATTCCAACGATTCCTCCAAAAAATTTCTTAAGTTTCTTTGCCTTAGTAGCAAAAACCTGAAGTTCTCTCTTAGTATTAGTCTTATCGTTTTGATCTGCGGCTATAGCCTCAAGATTTTTTAGAGTATCAACTCTTGATTTCATAGTTTCAAAATTTGTTAGCATTCCGCCTAACCATCTTTGATTAACATAAAAACTTTCACATCTCTCTGCCTCCCTCTGAATAGCCGACCTTGCCTGAAGCTTTGTGCCTACAAAGATGCACTCTCCACCTTGAGACACAATATCGATAATCAATTTTCTTGCCTCTTCAAGTTGCACAAGGGTTTTTTCAAGATTTATCACATGGGATTTAGATTTCTTAGTAAATATAAATGAGTCCATCTTAGGGTTCCACTTCCTTGTGGGGTGGCCAAAGTGAACTCCAGCCTCGAAAAGTGTCCTTAAATTTATTTCTTTTTCCTCTAGTAATTTATCCATTATTTTCTTCTAAAAACTCCGTTGTGGAGTATAGCACATTAAAATGGATTAAGTACAAGTTTTTTTTATACTGTCGTTAAGTTGAATTACTTCTAGTAACATTGAGGTGTGAAAATAATAATAAAAAATAATTTAGTAGTCACTTCTTTTATTACTATAATAATTGGATTTCTAGCGTTTTATACTGATATTTTCACCAATACTTATATTAAACAGGTATTAAGAATTTCAAGTCAAGGTTCTAACGTCATCTCGAATACCTTAGATATATTTGATCTTGGCTATTCTTTTGCTGCTGGGGTACTAGCAGCTATCAATCCATGCGGGATAGTAATGTTACCCGCCTATCTCGGTCTATATGTATATAACAGCTCTGATTCTAATGGCATAGCAACTCCAAAAAAGGTTGTCAACTCATTGAGTATAATTTTATTCGTTGGGTTAGGCTTCGTGGCATTATTTTCATTAGCAGCAATCATAGTTTCATTAAGTTCTGAGTTAATTGGAGACCTAATACCATTCTTATCAATACTCCTATCCTTGCTTATTCTTTATTTTGGAATTGGCGAATTAAAAGGGGAGAAAATTTTTAGTAGCAAAATATCATCCTTAAGTTCAAGAATTGGGAATCCTAAAAATGCTAATCCCATCGGATTTATACTTTTTGGAGTAAGTTATGGGCTGGCTTCTGTAGGTTGTGCTCTTCCAATATTTATTTCTGTTGTAACAAGATCTATTAATTCGCCAAATAGCCAGAAAATTTTTATAGATTTTATTTCTTATTCTTTAGGAATGATATCTGTCATAACTGTTTTAACTGCCGCAACTTTTATATCAATAAATAGCACAAAAAGAATAAACGGATTTTTCAGAAGATGGTCCTCTCTAATATTTGGAATATTCTTAACTTTTGCAGGAATATTCATGCTGAGCTATTGGATATATGATTTAAAAATAATATTTAGTTAAACACAACGATTAACTAGATTTCCAATTCCTTCAATTTCAATCTCGACTAAGTCGCCAGGACTAATCTGCCCAGCAGTACCAGATGTTCCAGTAAAAATACAATCGCCAGGAAATAGGGTTACATATTTTGTTATAAATTCGATTGTCTTTGGTATAGACCAAATCATTTCACTAGTATTACAGCTCTGCACAATATTGCCATTCACCTTGCCTGTGATTTGGAGATTTTCTGGATTTATATTAGTTTCTATACAAGGTCCGATTGGAGAAAAGGAATCTGATGATTTAGCTCTCCACCAGCTCTTATCTCCTTTTTGCCAATCCCTTGCACTAACATCATTTCCGCAAGTATAACCAAAAATATGATCATAAGCTTTATCTTGAGAAACATTTTTAGCAAGCTTTCCTATTACTACAACCAGTTCAGATTCAGCATCTACTTTTTCAGAATCCTTGGGGATTATTATTTCGTCATTATGCGCCGCTATAGATGAGATAGTTTTAAAAAACGGTTCAGGTTGTTTTGGAGGTTCTTCTCCTTGCAAATGGGAACCATAATTTTTTGCTAACGCAAGCATGCTTGATGGTGTTACAGGAGGTAAAATTTTTAGTTCAGAAATATCATAAAAATTACCTGTTCGATCATATTTTTCAGTAAAAATATCACCTTTAATCTCTTCAATTTTTTCTCCATTAATTATACCAATGAATTTTGAGCCAGATTTTTCAAATGAGCCAAATTTCAATGTAACCTCCATTTATAATTACGATTTAAAGAATATAGTCTATCATTGTATAAAACTAAAATAATTTTACTTAAAAATTGCTTTTATCCGCTATAAAAATTAATAAAAGTTACCAGGATAATAATGTAATCCTGAATGCCAGCTTAAGCATGGAGCATGGAGATAGTATTTGCATTTTGGGAGAAAATGGATCTGGGAAATCTACTCTGCTAAGAATCTTTAGTGGTCTTTTAAAGCCTGACAAAGGCACAGTAAAAGTTTTAGATAAAGACCCTTATAAACAGCCAGAAAATCTATTCATTAAGCAAAAAATGGGCGTTCTAATGCACTCCAACATGCTTTATCCTCAGTTAACACTAAAAGAGAATTTATCATTTTTTTCAAAGCTGTTGGGGATAATTGAGTATAAAACTAGAGTCAATGAGGTTGCAGATGAATTGAATATCTCAAGATTTCTAAATATTGAAATTTATAAACTTTCTAATGGGAATCAAAGAAAGGCTAGCTTCGCAAAAAGCTTGCTAAATGATCCAGAAATATTAATAGCAGATGAACCTGATGCAAACATTGACAATGACACCATAGAAACATTTTCTAATATATTTTTACAAAGATCTAAGAAATCAAAAGCTAATTTATTCACTAGCCATAATGAAGTTTTTTTTAAAAAATGCTCAAACAGAAAAATGAAACTTAACTCCGGAAGCCTTTCTGAATTATGAAAAATTGGCTCAAAATTCTCCTAATCATCTCAGGCAAAGATATGCTAATTGAATTGAAGTCTAAAGAGATAGTTGTGACTATTACACTTTTTTCTCTACTTGTAGTATCAATATTTGCAGTAACTTCATCAAATCCTTCAAATCTATCTGCAGAGATAGGGTCAGGAATAATTTGGGCATCAATTGTTTTTTCTGGTTCTATAGCAATGTCTAAATTCTTCTCTCACGAAGAGAAGAATGAGACATTAAATGCTGTATTGCTAATGCCTGTACCTATTGAGCTTATATTCTTCGGTAAAATATTGTCTTTATTTTTATTCCTTACCATATCTGAATGTCTAATCATTACTGCCTTTTCAATATTGTTTAACTCAAATCCTCTATCCATATATATATTGATCGCCATTCCTGTTTTTAACCTAGGATTTAGCTGCGTAGGAACTTTCTTTGGAATAATTTCATCAAAATCTAGATCCAATGAAATTCTGCTTACTCTGCTTCTTATACCAATAATAATTCCTCTAATTATGTTTGCTACAGAATTAACTAGGGCAGGCCTGGAAGGAATTGCTTCACAAAATTTTAACTTATGGTTAAGCCTAGGGATTCTTTTTGATATAGTATTTCTAGTTGTTTTAACTTTTCTATTTGGAAAAATAATTGAACAATGATATATCTTTATCATGCATCATAAAACTACAAACAATTAATTAATATTATAATGCTTAGAAACTTATATTTAATAATATCTGGTGCTGCCCTCCTTCTTTCTGTATGGATGATATTTATATGGGTCCCAACTGAAGTTAACCAAGGCTTGATTCAAAGAATTCTTTATATTCATGTCCCTTTTGCGTGGGCTTCAATGGTGGCAATAATTGCAGTAGCTATTACTAGCCTAATGTTTCTAATAACAAAAAAGATACATTGGGATAATCTTGCGCAGTCATTGGCTGAGGTAGGCGTCGTATCTGCAGTAGTAATGCTTTTTTCTGGAATAGTTTGGGCGAAACCAGTATGGGGCATTTGGTGGACAGGCGAAGCAAAACTAACTACCGCATTAATTTTATTTCTAATATATTGTGCATATCTTGTATTTAGAAACTATTTCCCGCCAGGAGGCGCACGAAATAGAATTGCTGCAATAATTGCTCTAATAGGTGCAATAGATAGTCCTATAATTTATTATGCGGCTCAAATTTGGCAACAAAATCATCCGCAAGTAGTTGTGGGGCCTCTTGCAACACAAGAATCTAGTCTGAGCTCAGAAATGGTGATTACATTATTGACGTGCGTATTGGCTGTAACCTTAATGTTCATTGGGATAGTTTGGGTTCAATACAAAACAATTTCGAGAAAAGGATTGAAAAATGTATAAATTACTTTGTTTATTGCTTGTTGCTATCTCTATAGGAATGAGTCCAGTCAGTTTAAATGCTGACGACGGGGAGGAAGTTGTATCAGGAGTTATAAGCGAATTAGAGGAAGTTGGCGGAAAGGTCAACTCGATATCTATTCTTACTAATAATGGTGATATAAAAACTTTTTCAATAAACAATGAAAATAATTCAACTAAATACGGACTTGAAAATATTGCTGGGGAAAGATGGACTGGCAACCAATTAGAAAGTGGCGAAGAGGCGCTTGAAAGACTAAAAAAACATCAGTCTAGACTTGCCCCTATAACCATTGTTGCAAAAAAAGATCTTGCCATAGAAATTGTTGACATGGAAAACAGGAATGTAAAAACTAACCTCTCCTACTTATTTGCTTGTTTTGCAGTCGCATGGATTGCATTTTTCACTTACCTTATAATTATCAGTGGGAGATTAAACAAAGCATCCAAATAAATAATGAAAAAAAATATCAAAAAATCAGGAGAATTAACTCAGTCAAGTCCAGCATACATATCCTCAAGATTAAAGATCGCTATAGCTCTTTTATCGATTATAATAGCAGTATCATATCTTGCTATTTCAAGTTTCGGGACCGCAACCACGAAATATATTACTGTTCAGGATGTTCTCAATAAATCAGATAACTCCGACAAGGAAAGTTTAGGAGTAATTGGGAAACTTGTTCCAAATACTTTTCACAGATCTGCTGACGGATTGACAGCTTTCTTTAGTATTACTGATGAAGAATCGTCTGGAGTAATGCCTGTTTCTTATTCAGGAGAGATAGGAGAAATATTCTTTAATGAAAATGCTGAAATAATAATTCAAGGCACCATTGAAAAAGATGGAATCTTTAAAACTACCTCCCTTTCAATCAAATGCCCTTCAAAGTATGTTGATAGATTAGAGGGAAGTAGTGATATTTAATGAATGAATCTGTAATACACAAAGAAGAATATTTCTCTAATCCTGATGTTTGGTCTGCAGGAGGCGTAGTAATCCGAAATAACAACAACAGCTTTGAAGTGCTTATATGTGAAAGATTCTCAGAAAATCTAGTGGCTCTCCCAAAAGGCAAGCCAAATGAAGGCGAGAATGAATCTGAAACAGCTTTAAGAGAGGTTAGAGAAGAGACAGGAATTGTTGTAAATATTATTAAGAAAATCAAAGAAATATTTTACTCATTCCAAGCATCAGAAAGCATCATAAACAAGAGGGTGTCTTTTTTTCTGATGGAGAAAGCAGGAGGCAATATTCTGGACCATGATGATGAATTTGATAAAGTATATTGGGAACGAATAGATTCTGCTTTGAAAAAATTAACTTTTCAAGGGGAGAAAGATGTACTGGAAGAAGCTATTAAATTGGTCAAAAGCGTCTGATGCTGAAGAGTCAGTAGAAATTAAAGGCTCTAAGATAAATTTGCGCTCCAAAAAAATTGAAGATGCCGAACAAGATTATGAGTGGAGAACTGATCCAGAACTCTCGGCACTAGATGCAACAGTGCCTATAAATATATCATTAAGAGAATATATTTCTCATTTTAAAGATGAACTTAAGTATCCAGTTCCATGGTCAGTTAAATACGCCATAGAGACCAAAAATGAATATTTAATTGGAAATATAATGTATTACGATATTGATCCAATAGAAAAGGAGGCAGAAATCGGAATTATAATTGGAGATAAGGCATTTTTAAGCAAAGGCTATGGAACTGACGCATTATATACTCTTGCTTCTCATGTATTTAATACAACCAACATTATGTTGCTATACCTTCATACCCTCACAACAAATGAGAGGGCAAGAAAAGCCTTTAAAAAAGTTGGATTCAAAGAAGTTGGGCCTGTCAGAAAAGAAGGAATGAATTTTATTAAGATGGACCTACTGAAAGATGATTGGGAGAAAGTTAATCTTCAAAATAATCACTAAAATCATCCTCATCTATCGAATCTTTGGTGGCTCCAAAATCTTTTAAGTAATTAAAATCGTCGTCGTCTTGGTTTTCTTTGTGAATAGATCCAAAAGCAGGAAGTATCAGTTTAGGTTCATTAATCTCATCGAACTTTATTAGTAGCTCATTCTCATCGTTATCACTATTCATAGAAACGACTATTCCTTTTCCAAATACTTTATGAGTTACTATGTCTGAGACAGAAAAATTTGAATGGTTCACATTCTCCTTCCTGACAGGCTTCGCATAATCTTCCTGCCTAAAATTCTTTTCAGTATAGTTAATCGATCCAAAATCATCATAATCCGCCGTCTTGAGGAGTTCTTTTGGTATCTCAGACAGAAATTGGGAAGGGACCTGACTTTGAGAAAACATGCTCTTTCCCTGATTGTTCCATGTAACTCTGTTAAGGCAGTTCGTGAGATAAAGCCTTTCCTTTGCCCTAGTTATTCCCACATAACACAATCTTCTCTCCTCCTCCATTTCTTGTTGATCATCAATTGACCTTATATGTGGAAGCATGCCCTGCTCAAATCCAATTATAAATACAACTGAATATTCCAGGCCTTTTGCTTGATGTAACGTGATCAAAGTTACCTTTTCAATTTTTGTGTCTGATTCAGAAGAATCATCCGCCTTTGCTAAAAGTGCAAATTTTTGGACAAACTCGACAGTTTTATCAAAAGGATCTGTAATATCCAAAGATATTTCTCTTGCCTTAACCTTTAATTCCTCAATATTCCTGAGCCTATTGTCATAATCAGGATCTTCTTCAAGATAGGTTCCATATCCTGAAGTTTCAATTATTTCTGAAATAAGGCTTTCTGCGCTTAATACTTTTGCTTTATGGCTGAGTCCGCTAATCATTTCAGAAAATTTATCTAATGCTGATTCTGCCCTCTTGTTGATCTTAAAGTCATCCTTCCACGGCTTACTCAGCAAATATCCCAGTATGCTTTCATATTGACTCTGAGACATGAATGCCTGCCTGAAAGATAAGTAGGTTGCATCACTTATGCCTCTTCTGGGCGTATTAATGATTCGAGATAAAGAAATTTCATCGTTGGGATTTATAAGTACAGAAATATACGCAAGCATATCCTTGATCTCTCTTCTCTCCCTAAAACCAAGAGCTCCTATGAGTCTGTAGGGAATTCGTAATTCCTCTAGTTTGTCCTCCATGCTTCTGGACTGCGAATTAACTCTGTACATAACGGCAATCTCTTCAGGTGATATTCCCTTATTGGTCAGGTAGCTCAATTCCCTGGTTACAAATTCTGCCTCGGATGATGGATTTCTGGCGGTTATCAATACTGCGTCGTTTCCGTTCTTGTTTCCGGTCCAAAGCTCCCTTTCAAACCTCTCCGTGTTATTCGAGATCAGTTTATCCGCTACCGCTATGATTGATTTGGTTGACCTGTAGTTCTGGTCAAGCTTGATTATTGAAGAATCGGGAAACAATTTTTCGAAATCCAGCAAATTTCTTGGCTCCGCATTTCTCCAAGAATAAATTGATTGGTCAGGATCACCAACAACAAAAATATTATTGTTTTTTTCGGTTATCTTCTTAGATATTTCTAGCTGTAATTTGTTTGTATCCTGAAACTCATCCACTAAGAGGTATCGGTATCTATCTTCTATCTCTTCTCTGACATCCTCAAAGTTTTCAAGCAATAAAACAACTTTCAAAAGAAGGTCATCGAAATCCAATGAATTGGCTATCTTGAGAGCCTTTTCATACCTATCATAAATTTCATAAATAGTCTGAGAAAACAAAGCTCCATCAGGATCATTCTGTTCTCTCAAAATATATTCCGAAGAAGTTAATTTGTTGTTCTTTGCAACTGAAATCTCAGAAAAAAATGTTGACATCTTAAATGGAAGTTTCTTAGGATCCTTATTCATATCCTTCAAAATTCTCTTGACCAGTCTTAGTTGGTCAGAATCGTCATAGATTGAAAAATTTGGCTCAACATTTATTCTCGTTCCGTATTGGCGAAGGAGGGAAACGCACAGACTGTGAAAAGTGGAAACATTGACTCCGGGTTGATTTGTCAGCGCCATGCATCTATTTCTCATTTCGTCTGCAGCCTTATTTGTAAAAGTAACAGCAAGTATTCTTTCAGGTAAAATTTTATGCTGGCTTATCAGATACGAAACTCTGTTTGCAATAACTCTTGTTTTTCCTGACCCAGGTCCAGCAATAATCATTGCAGGCCCATCCTTATGAACTACTGCAGCTTTTTGAATTTCAGATAGATTGTCTAGTTCTTTTGGCATACAAAATTACCTGTTAATGATTCCTACCTGCTAACGCAAGTTACACGCTAAAGAGTATTAAGATCCATAGCTTTGTCAACGTCACGCTGACTAAGGTTGGCCTTAAAATGACTTAGGCAACTTTCCAGTTTGTCTGCATGATCAAATTTTGACTTAGAAACGATTCCTGAGATCTTGTCGGCCGTCTCATGAGTATTGCATTCAACCAGAATAAGTGGGATTTGAAGTTTCTTGGCTTCATAAGTTACATACTCAATCGGCTCTATTCCTTTGGTCAGTACAATTCCTTTGACGTTTCCTCCTGCCTGCAATGCTCCCAATTGAAGATCCGGCCTGTCCCCTCTTATAAGAGCAAGAACATCTTTCTGGGATTCGTAATACAGAACACTCCAGTCAAGAACAATTCCCCCTATCAGCACATTAAGCACTAGCTCGTTTTTCTTGTCGGATTCATAAATATATTTTCCTTTAAGATGCTTCACATACTGATCAACAGTACTTGAAATCATGTGCCTATTCTCAGGAATAACACTCAGAACTCCGCCGCCACTTCCCGATCTCACCGAATCCATTCTGTGCCTTGGAATATTGTTGTATATTATGCCGGCCAGACTCTCCCCAAGCTCGCCTCTTATCTTTTCGGCTCTATCAATCGAGTCGGCAACCAGTAAAATTTTTGAATTGCTGGCCTCCGCAAGTTTTCTGTTGTGACTCATGTCAGTAGAATTTGATTCGGAGACAAGCATTTTTCCGCTAGAATTATTGGATATAACATCTGAAATCTTTCCTATGTCTTTGTCCGAGGTCGCATTCGCGTCGATGGCATCAAGTCCGGATACGACTTCAACTCCGGGCAACTCGAGGGACTCCCTGTCCGACGGAGAAAGGCCATGTAGGGCAGGTATTGCTGAAACAGAAATTCCCTTGGATTTCAGGTACGACGAAACCACAGAGCGAACCATGGTTTTACCGCTATTCGACTTGTCGGATGCTATTATTATTGAAGGCATAAATTAAACTATATATTTTTACATTTCGGTCATCAAGAATATTTTGATACTTGAAAAGAATTGAAACCTAAAATAACATCGTATGATTGCGTGCCTCGGTAGCTCAGTTGGTAGAGCAATGGACTGAAAATCCATGTGTCGGCGGTTCGAGCCCGCCCTGAGGCACCACTTTTCTAAGAGAGGAAATAATGAAAGTACTTGTAACCGGAGGAAGTGGAAGAGCGGGCAAATACGTAATCAGAGAACTTCTGGATAACGGACACAGCGTAGTAAACGCGGACATGGTGAACGGATATCTTGAGGACAGGAATCCAGAACTCACCTACAAAAAAATAGATTTTACAGACTACGGAGAAACGGTGTTTGCTACATCAGGATGCGATGCGATCATACATCTTGCGGCAATACCCAATCCTGGAGTAATTCCAAATCAGGAAGTTTTCAGGGTCAATATGACTTCAACGTTCAACGTTCTAGAGGCTGCAGAGGAAAAGGGAATAGAAAAAATAGTTTTGGCGTCGTCAGTAAATGCTCTCGGAGCCGGATGGCCCGCAACTTTATGGGGCGAACCCCCTATTCCTCCGGAATATTTTCCCGTGGACGAAAAACATCCCACCAGAAACAAGGACGTTTACAGTATGACCAAATGGCTCGGCGAAGAAATGGGTGAGTCCTTCGCAAGAAAAAGGAAGGTGCAGATTTCGAACATGCGATTCCATGCGCTCTGGGACGAAGAGATGGCGAAAAATTACGTGAAGGCCGAAAAGAAAATGGATCTGACTGGACACAACGCTGCGGGATTTTTCGCATGGACAGACAGAAGGGACGCCGCGTCTGCCTGCAGGCTCAGCATAGAGGGAGACTGGACGGGACACGAGGCCTTCTTTATAAATGGCAAGGATACCGTTCTTGAAATTCCCACCAAAGAAGCCACTAACGAATTGTTCCCTGATATTCCTTACGTAAAGGAAGTAGAAGAATACGGAACCCTGCTGGACATAGACAAGGCAAAAAACATACTGGGCTGGAAGCCGAAATACTCGTGGAGAGACGCTGATAACTGGTAAAAATAGTTGTTTTCTATTAATATTTTCTAACTAAAATGCGGCTATCGTATAATGGTTATTATGGAACCTTGCCAAGGTTCAGATACGGATTCGATTTCCGTTAGCCGCTCCAAATTTTTTGTTCAATATCTATTTTTGATTTTTTTTGCTATTTTTTATGGAGGTGGATTTCCTTCTTATCAGATCCATTATGAGGTTTACGGACTTTCGGTTGTCCGAAGTCTTTCTCTTAAGGGATTCCCTCTTTTTCTCTCTTCTTTCGCCTTTGGTGTCCATACATAAAATCTATCACTAATGGCATGTTTTCAAAATAATGCAATTCCATTAGGATGGAATCATGAGCAGGGAAAATATATTCACCATAGACACATCCTCCATAAAATTCGGAAATGGATGCACGGAGGAGGTTGGGTACGAAGCCAGAAGATTCGGAATTGAAAACGCCATGATCGTAACCGACAGGGTAATCTCTAAACTCCCCCTTTTTGAAAAGGCACTCAAGTCCCTGGAAAAGGGAAATATAAAGTATTCGGTGTTCGACAGGGTCAGCGTGGAGCCGACGGACACATCATTCAGGGAGGCTTCCCAGTTTGCTATCGACGGAAACTTCGACGGCATAATAGCTATCGGAGGAGGATCCTCGATGGATACCGCCAAGGGAGCGAATTTATACTCCACATACCCTGCAGACTTCCTGGACTACGTAAACGCCCCCATAGGTAAAGGCATAAGAGTACCGGGCCCTCTAAAGCCCTGCATATGCATTCCTACAACAGCCGGCACAGGATCGGAAACTACCGGCGGAGCCATATTCGATCTTGAGGAGATACACGCAAAGACCGGGCTGTCCGACAGGTTCCTGAGGCCAAGCGTTGGAATAATCGATCCGGAAAATATAAAGACGATGCCTAGGATGGTGGCCGCATGCAGCGGATTCGACGTACTGTGCCACGGCATAGAATCGTATACGGCGATGCCCTTCTCCGACAGGGAGAGTGCAGACAATCCGGGAGAAAGGCCCGCATACCAGGGATCAAATCCCGTAAGCGATGTGTGGTCAATGAGAACTATAGAAGTGGTATCCCAAAACATAGTTGAGTCTATAAATGATCCCGAAAACGAAGAGGCGAGGGAAAGCATGATGCTTGCCGCATCCGCTGCCGGAGTAGGATTCGGAAACGCGGGAGTACATCTTCCTCATGGAATGTCGTATGCGGTTTCCGGAAACGTCAAGGAGTTTACTCCGGAAGGATACCCCCAGGGGAAGCCGATAGTTCCTCACGGACTTTCCGTTATACTCAATGCACCCGCCGTATTCAGATTCACTTCTTCATCCAATCCGGAAAAACACCTGAAGGTCGCCTCTCTCCTGGGAGTGGATACATCAAATATTGAAGGTAAGGATGCCGGTAATGCGATCGCGGATAAACTCATTGAGCTTTTGAGGGAGCTTGGCATGCCCAACGGGCTGAGCGGGCTTGGATACACAGAAGGGGACGTAGAAACCCTTGTTGAAGGAACGCTTCCTCAGCACAGAGTAACAAAGCTTTCCCCAATACCTGCAGAAAGAAAAGATTTCGAAATGCTCTTCTCAGAATCTCTAAAACTCTGGTAATGAAAAACTCAAAAACACCCGGAATACTAATTATTGATTTTGGGTCCCAGTATTCGAGGCTTATTGCAAGAAGAGTTAGAGAGCTAGATACCTACTGTGAAATTACAGGAACCGAATTCAAAGAAGAGAGCAATGATTCGCTGGATATAAAAGGGATTATCCTTTCAGGCGGACCTTCAAGCGTATACGACAACGATTCTCCCAAAATTCCTTCTTGGATAATGGAATACGGAGTCCCTGTGCTAGGAATATGCTATGGCATGCAGGCAATGATTCAAGGACTTGGCGGAGAAGTCCAAAAGAGCACTAAAAGAGAGTACGGTACAGCAAAAATATCGCTAAAAAAGAACCATCCCATATTCAAAGGAATAGACTATGAGTCAGAAGTATGGATGAGTCATTCAGACAAGGTTCAGAAGCTTTCAAAAGGATTCGAATCAATAGCGGAATCGGAAAATACATCAAATGCTGTAGTAGCAAAAGGCAATAATTTTATCGGAATGCAATTCCATCCCGAGGTCACCCATACCAAAGAAGGATCGAAATTTTTAAAAAATTTTATAGTGGAAATCTGCAAGTGTTCAAGGGCATGGACTCCTGATAAATTTGTTGAAAAAGCAATCGCTGAAGTCAAAGATAAAGTAGGCAACGACAAGGTGATATGCGCTTTGTCTGGAGGGGTAGACTCGTCAGTTGTGGCAATGCTTATCAATAAAGCAATAGAGGGGAATCTAACCTGCATATTCGTAGACAACGGGTTACTAAGGAAAAATGAGCCTGAAAGAATAAGAGCAATTTTCGAAAAAAAACTCGGGGATAATTTTAGTTTTATTGATGCATCGAGCGAGTTTGTTGAATCCCTCAAAGGAGTCAAGGATCCTGAAGAAAAGAGAAAAATAATAGGCGGCAAATTCATAGAAGTATTTGAAAAGGCGGCGGATTCAATAGGTGCGGATTTCCTTGCGCAGGGGACATTGTATTCTGACGTGGTTGAGTCCAAAAGCTCAGATATGAAATCAAGCGACAGGATAAAAAGTCATCATAATGTTGGAGGCCTCCCAGAAAAAATGAAACTCAAACTTGTAGAACCCCTGAGGTTCATGTTCAAGGATGAGGCAAGGATGGCTGGAACCGAAATGGGGCTTGAAAAAGATCTGATAAACCGGCAACCTTTTCCTGGTCCTGGACTAGCAATCAGAATCATTGGAGAAGTCACAAAGAAGAAGCTTGAGATATTAAAAAATGTAGACTGGATAGTTATTAACGAAGTAAAAAATAATGGTTACTATGAAAAACTCTGGCAGACTTTTGCTGTACTAACCAATTCAAGAACTGTAGGCGTGATGGGAGACAAGAGAACATATAGCTATGTGGTTGCGCTTAGATTTGTTGAAAGCATAGATGCCATGACTGCTTCTGTTCCAGAAATCCCATGGGAAATCCTAAAGAAAATTTCTACAAGAATCGTTAATGAGGTTCATGAAGTCAACAGAGTGGTATATGATATTACCTCTAAGCCTCCGGGCACTATAGAGTGGGAATAGAGATAATTAATTCTAAGGAGAAAAAATGGTTTTAAGGCATGCATATGGATTTGATGATGTAGCAATTGCACCTGGAGAAATAACTATCAACCCTGATCTGGTAGATACCACCTTCGATCTTGCCGGAACTAAATTCAGAATACCATTTATAGCATCTTCGATGGATGCGATTGTATCTCCAAAATTTACATCATCACTTCACGAGCAAGGTGGGCTTGCAGTATTGAATCTAAACGGATTATTTTGTAAATATGATGAAACTGAACAAATATTTGAAGATATCTCCAAACTCTCTAAGTATGAATCTACAGAATTCATGCAAAAAATATATAGCGAGCCGATAAAAGAAAATCTGATAAGAAAAAGAATTCAAGAAATAAAATCCTTAGGGTCAAAATGCGCGATTGCAACTCTTCCAGCATCAACCAAAAAATTATTACCCCTTATCCAGGAAGAGGGTGCGGATCTACTCTTTGTGCAAAGCACTGTTACAACTGCTAGACACAGATCTCATAGTCTTAAAGGCCTCATATTTTCTGAAATAAAAAAGATGCTTGAAATACCTTTGGTAGTAGGAAATACCGTAAGCTACTCAGTTACGAGAGAACTTATGGAGCAAGGAGTTGATGGCATACTAGTAGGGGTTGGGCCAGGACATGCATGTACTTCAAGAGAAACTATAGGAATTGGAATCCCTCAGATCTCAGCAACAATGGATTGTGCAAAAGCAAGAGATGAATATTTTAAAAGCACTGGAAAATATGTATCAATAATAACTGATGGTGGAATAAGAACAGGAGGAGATGTTTGTAAAAGCATGGCTTCAGGTGCGGATGCTGTAATGATAGGAACTCCATTTGCAAGGACTTCCGAAGCTCCAGGCTTAGGATTTAACTGGGGTATGGCTACACCAGATTCCAATCTTCCTAGAGGTACAAGAATTAAGGTTGGAGTAGAAACAGATTTAAAAACACTTCTCTACGGACCTTCCAGTAGAACAGATGGGACTTTTAACCTTGTTGGGGCATTAAGAAACTGCATGGGCATGATAGGCGCTGATACTTTAAGAGATATGCATGCCGCACAAATGGTATATGCACCCGCAATAAAAACTGAAGGTAAAATATTCCAACTAAACTCTGAATAAGATTAACTGCTCAAATAACTCTTTCAAGGAATTTAAATGACAAGGATCAATTTAGTAGAGCCAATAGAACTATCCAATCAACATCTTATAGCTGAGTACAGGGAAATTTTTATGGTTGGACCTGCTCTTCAAAGAAGCATGAAATCTAAGAGTTGGAATAAAACAAAAAATAATATCTCAAAAGAATTTACTCTTAATGCTGGGCACGTTAAGTTCTTTTACAATAAGGGCAAATATCTAAATAAGAGATATAAATTAATAGTTAAAGAGATGAAAAGAAGAAGAATGAATCCAGATTCTAATCGCAAATTTAAAAAGGATCAGTTTCCTTCAAAATTTTATAACGACTGGTCGCCAACCTTAAAAGATTTAGAAATTATTAGAAAAAGGATTAATGAAAAAATTGAATTGAAACCAGGATGGTATAAGTGGAATTAGAAATAACATTATTGATTCTTTTCTCAGCAGTCATTCACTCTATTTGGAATATCCAATTAAAAAAATCAAATGACCCGATTACATATATTATTGCTATTGCTATTGTAGGTTGGGTCATATTTACTCCCTATGCAATATACAGGCTTTTTAATTCATCAATTTCAACAGAAACATTTCTTTTTACTTTTTCAAGCTTTTTAATTCATTTTTTATACTTTTTATTTCTTGGAAGGGCTTATTCAAAGTTTGAACTTTCAGTTGTCTACCCTATAGCCAGAGGACTTTCAGTTTTCCTAATACCTATATACGGAATATTAATTCTAAATGAGAAGATGACTATTCAGGCTCTTGCTGGCTGCTTCCTTATAATATTCGGGATCATAATGACGGGATCCATCTCAATTGGCGACGTAACAAACAGAGATAAAAGGAAACTATTTATAAAAGGCGGAGTCTTCTCGGCTATATTGATAGGAATAATAATTTCTTTATATTCTCTCGCAGATAAGCAGGCTTCTTCAGGAATTGATCCTTTTCTGTTCGTTTGGATTACGGATACATCTGCAGTAATTTTGGGTATCAGGTTTTTTAGAAATTCAAATTTCAGAAAACATTTTACAAAAGAAAATATCAGGTTGATAATTCCTGGAGTTTTCCAGTTCAGTTCCTACGCAATTGTTATATATGCATATTCCTCCACAATGCTAAGTTATGCAGGAACCTTTAGGGAAATCGGAACGGTATTTGGTGCAATATTTGCAAAGATTTTTTTAAAAGAAGAATTTGGAAGAAAAAAGATTCTTGGTATCTTATTGATAGTATTGGGGGCTTTTCTTATATCAATTTTCTAGCCTTTTAAGCCAGATCCTTCAAGTGCATAAACTGCTCCAGTTGCAAATGTAACATACAAAACATCCCTCTCATCTCCTCCAAAAGTGCAATTAGTTGGAGCGTTCTCTGGAGCCTCGAATGTCTGTATAACTCTGCCTTCAGGATCAAAATGATAGATCATAGGACCAGGTCCAGATGCTTCAAAGCCTGCAGTCGCCACTATGTTTCCTTTGTTGTTCAAAGTCATTCCGTCTATTCCCCTATGGGGACCAAAATCATGCAGGACTTCATATGGACCAAGATTAAAGTCGTCATTGATCTTATAAGATCTAAGCTCTCTTCTAATATCAGGATTATCAAAATTGTGGGGGCTGTTTGCGACATAAAGCCTCGCCGAATCCTTAGACAGCAGAACACCATTGGGCCTGTCCGTATCAAATGTCGCTCTTTTTACTTTCCAGGAAGACGCTTCTTTGGATACCAGATAAACCGATTCGTGCTCTATTGACAGGGGTCTTCCTCCGTAATTCGGATCAGAAAACCAAATCTTTTTTCCATCCGGAAATATCGCTAGGTCATTTGGCTCATTGAATTTTTTACCTTCAAATTCAGTTGCCACAACTTCTGTATCTTTTCCTGACTCATAACTGACCAGCCTCCTTCCTTCTCCCTCACATGCATAAAGTTTTCCATTGGAATCCAAAAGCATCCCGTTGCTGCCCCCAGTATTTTTTCTCCATATGATGTTAGATCCGTCCTTGGGATTGTAAATCCATGTAACACTTTCAGCGCATTGGGAATACAGCAACCCTTCACTTGTCCATGTAGGACCTTCAGTCAAATTATTTTGATCGGCTATTTTTTTCCAATTTAAATCTTTCATAATTAATCTCCTCTCGGGTACAGCAAGGATCCCCTAAATCCAGAATTTCTGATTCTGTAAAGGTGTCCCTCCAGGCTGGTTACATAAATATCTGCAAGATCCTTGCCTCCAAACGTTATATTGGAAGGCCTCATGCAAGGTGTCCTGACTGTTTCAATTATTCTGCCTTTCGGATTAAAAATATATATCATGGGGCCCGGCCCGGATACCTCCCATCCGCAAGTAGCTAATATGTTTCCTTCAGAGTCAAGCGTCATGCCGTCTATTCCCCTATGGGGGCCAAAATCATGCAGAACTTCATATTTTCCAAGAACTCCATCATCTAGGACGGGATAGGATCTCAACTGCCTTCTTTGATTGCCGCTAAAATCGCTTTGAGCTACAAATAGATTTTTGTAGTCTTCGGAAAAAAGAATTCCATTGGGAGAAGAGCAATCAAATGTCATTCTTTTAGTTTCATAATTTCCATCTCGGGACTTTGAAGCCCTTATCACAGAAGAAAAGTGCAGGTCTGGCTTATTATCAATAGAGGATATCTGGTCTGAAAACCAGATATTATCCTCTAAATCAATTGCCAAGTCATTGGGGGCACTTAGCTTCTTGCCCTGAAGTTTGTCCGCAACTACAACGGCTACCTTATTATCATATCTTACAATTCTTCTGCCCTTCTGCTCACATCCAAACAGTTCTCCTTTTGAATTATAGTTCAGACCATTTACACCCAAAGTTCCCTCAATATCAATCGAAATATTATTAGTTGACGGATCCAGCTTTAAGATCCTGTTTTCTCTGCCGTCTGTAAAAAGTATATTCGTACCGTTCCAAACAGGCCCCTCCGTAAGGTTTCCGTTCGCTCTTTTTAACTCTTCAAATTTCCACATATTTCTTTCAAATTATTATAAACTTCTTACAAATATATAAGAAAAGGGAGGTCTTATGAAGGTTCTTGTAACAGGAGGTTCTGGCATAGTAGGTCATTATGTTATAGACGAACTGCTAAGAAACAATCATGAAGTGGTAAATGCGGACAAGGTAAGGTGGGGTGCACTTTCACATAGCGGCACAACAGCTACGGCCAAGGCTGATGTGGCTCTCGAGATGAGAAAATCATGGGGAGAATTGCCGACTTTTTTTGAAGTTGATGTAACCGATTACGGACAGGTAGTATCTGCAATGGAAGGATGCGAAGGAGTAATTCATTTGGCGGCTTGTCCTAGCGCACAATACTATACTGAAGAATTCGTATTCTTCACAAACACAACATCGATGTGGAACATATGTCGAGCAGCCGAGCAGCTGGGAATAAAAAATGTCCTTCTCGGATCGTCCTATAATTCAATTGGCGCAATGGGAACAGCAGCGAGATGGGATAAAAATGAGGTGAAGCCCCCTGAATATTTTCCAATAGATCAATACCAAGGAACAAGATCTGAAGATCCTTACTCAGTAGCCAAATGGATAGGAGAACAGGTTGGGGATGCCTTTGCGAGAAGGAATCCAGATATGTCTATAGGAAGCATGAGATTCAATGGGATGTGGGATGATGAAAAATTCAAGGAACTGAACAAAAATCCAATTTCAAATGCTTGGGAGAGATGCCAAGGATTTTGGACATATCTTCACATAAAGGATGCGGCAACCGCATGCAGAATGGCAGTTGAAAAACCTAATTGGAAAGGCCACGAAAAATTCTTCCTTAATGCGAAAGACACAATGATAACAATCGAGACAATGGAGGCCATAAAAATTGTATATCCTGACGTCGAGTTAAGAGAGGAAATTACCGGGCACAATGCTCCCCTTAAAATAGATCTTGCTAAAGAAAAGTTCGACTGGGAGCCTAAATTTTCCTGGAGAGATTCTATCTTTGGCTAGACAACATTCTGAGATTGTTCTCCCAAACCTTCTATACCAAGCTTCATAGAATCTCCAGCCTTTAGGTAAGTCGGGGGATTCATTCCTGACCCTACGCCTGGAGGGGTTCCAGTAGAAATTATATCTCCGGGCTGAAGAGAC
>Ga0315327_10000123_pt1 | contig 33256 bp, 29 predicted proteins | sample M110032315metaG_FD_203460 | JGI IMG/M metagenome (GOLD analysis project Ga0315327, IMG submission 203460) | Ammonia-oxidizing marine archaeal communities from Monterey Bay, California, United States - M1 100m 32315 | ecosystem: Environmental > Aquatic > Marine > Coastal | place: USA: California... | reverse complement strand
ATTCCGCCCACCATCCGGGGAATCGAATTTTGTGGGAACTTTGCGTTTAGTTCCTCCCACTGATCTCGGATTAACTCCCAAGCCAACGCGCCGTGGCTCCGGTGGCTCATAGCGGCTCCGAGTAAGTAAGGAGCGTTTTGAGTCCTGACTTCGTTACTAAAGAGATCTAGGGTTTCTTCAAAGAGTTGAGTTCCTTCGACTTCGAGTAGTGCCATTAGATAACGAACCTCTAACTGCGGAGTTTGGGCTTCCCGGTAGAGGTTCACTATTTCGGAGTGAATTTCCGCGTCCCCCGCTGCTGCCACAACGCGAATAGCGGCAGCGGTCAGATTAGGTTCAGTATTTTTTCCATTGTTGTTGTCAGCGAATATGGATCTAGCAAGATCTTGTATCGATTTGTCGTTGCCAGTTGAACCCGCAGCAGCGAAAAGTAAAGCACGCAGTTCTCTATCCAAGTCCGGCTCTTCACTTAAGGGCTCTAGGCCTAAAACGCCAAGGGCGGTCGTTGATAGATCTCTGATCAAGACCTGTAATCGATTTCGACCTTTCTTGTCCGCAATGGAGTGCAGGTGTTCAAGCGACGAAAGCATGCGTTGCCAGACAGCCAGATCGGTTTCGGCTGCCAGCCCTGTTACTAGCGAAATATGGGTTTCAGCGTCAACGTTGCCAGCAAGAACAGATGCCCATGTATCGTCGACCAGACCGTAACGTTCGGATGGAGAAAGCACATCCAGAGCCTGGCTAGACAGAGCCCCTAGAAGTTCCTTGTCATAGGTGACACGGTAAAAACCGTGGCCTCCTGCGTTTACCACTACCCAATCAGGAGCTCCGCCAAGGTCAATCGTTGCTTCGTTATCTTCGAGTAGCAACCTAGTTTCGCTTTCGGTTGAGTCAACTCGAGAGCGGACCATGATTGGCACGTGCCAAGAAGCCGGATCTATGTCGGTATAGCCGAACCGAGTCTGTTTGACTAGGGCCCCGTTCGAAGACTTCTCGACGAAAATGGTGGGATGGCCACCTTGGAAAATCCAAGTGTCCATGGCCGCCCGCACGGGTACTCCAGTGGCAACTTCTAGAGAGTCCCAAAGGTCCGTGGTGGTGGTGTTGGCATAACTATGGGTAGTTAAGTAATGCTTGACGCCTCTTCTGAACTCGTCCGGCCCTAAAAATTGTTCGAGCATTCGAACGACGGCGGCACCTTTTTCGTAGGTCAAAACGTCATACATCGCTTCCGCGTCCTGGGGTGAAATAACCTCGAACTCTATTGGTCTTGTAGAGGCCAAGGAGTCGGTGTCGAAAGCTGCCCCTCGCTCAGCGCAAAATCCGTCCCATCGACGCCAGTCGGGCCTGAAAGCATCAGTCGTTGCAACTTGCATAAACGTGGCGAATGCTTCTTTAAGCCATATGCCGTTCCACCAATCCATGGTCACTAGGTTGCCGAACCACATATGTGCGATCTCGTGAGCGATGACATCCACAATGCGCGTTAACTCAGCTTGAGTTGTTCTATCGGGATCTGAGAGCAGAAGAGTTTCCCTGAAGGTAACGCACCCCAAGTTTTCCATAGCGCCGAAGGCAAAGTCAGGGACAGCTATAAGGTCCAATTTTCCAGCTGGGTAGGGAATGTCGTAGTAGTCGACCAGCCACCTAAGACTGAATTCACCGGCTAATAATCCAAATTCAGTTAAGTCACCTTTACCTGGAACGTGCACGATCCGGAGAGGTACTCCGTCTACGTCTATTGGATCAGTTGCTTCGAGTTCGCCGACGATGAAGGCAACCAAGTAGGTGGACATGATCATGGTGTCAGCGAACTGGTCTTCTCTGCGTCCATTTTCGAGTTGAGTTGAACTAACCAACTCGCCACAGCTCACTGTCATCAGAGAATCATCGACTCGGAGTGTCACACCAAAAGAGGCTTTGAGATCAGGTTCATCGAAACACGGGAACGCTCTGCGAGCATTTGTCGACTCGAATTGAGTAGTAGCGATTACGTGTTCGTTGCCAGCGTCATCATTCCAGGTTGACCTATAGAAACCACGGAGCTTGTCGTTCAAAATGCCCTTGAAAGAACAAAAAAGTCGGGCAGGGCCGGGCTGGAGAACAATCGGCAGAGAAAACTCGGCTCGCTCTAGGTCTTCATCCATAAGGATTGAACTTGCCGAAACCGAGTCGCTTTGTTCGACGCGAACGTCTTCAATCTCTAGCTCAACAGCGTTTAGAACGATCGTGTCGGTCTCGGTCACGACCTCAAGATCTATTACGACCTGACCGTCGAACGAACCAGCTGCGAGGTCAGGTTCGAGTTCAATAGCGTAGTGTTTTGGCAATATGTGTCTAGGGAGTCGGTAGGGATTTTGCGATGTCACAAAACGAACCCTAGCGGCCCGTTGCAGACTTCAAGAGGTTGAGTCGCTAGGGTGCTCTGCACTACCCGAAGAGAAGACTTATGGCTGCTTCGAAATCTGAATTGGACCTTGATGTAGTTGGGTTCGGTAATGCTCTGGTGGACGTCTTGTCTCATCAGGAAGATGAATTTATTGACCAAATTGGTTCTACTAAAGGCGCGATGAATCTCATTGATGTTGAGCGCTCATCTGAGCTCTACGCGCTGATAGGGGATCGCGTAACGGTTTCTGGCGGTTCGGCCGCGAATACTGTGATCGGCGTTAATTCGTTAGGTGGGAGTTCCGCCTATATCGGAAGAGTAGCTGCGGACGATCTTGGCGACATCTTTAGTTATGACATGAGTCAATTAGGGATAGAGCACACCACCCCTAGAGCACCGATCGATGATCCGACAGGGAGATGCATAATTTTCATTACCCCTGATGGTGAAAGAACACTAAATACATTTCTTGGAGCTTCCAATGGGCTGACCCCGGCCGATGTTGACCTGGAACTAGTTGCAAGAGCGAAGGTGCTTTTCCTTGAGGGGTATCTGTGGGATCCACCTGAAGCAAAGGCTGCAATGCGTTACGCAGCGTCGGCGATCAGCGACGGAGCTCAGGTTGCTCTTACTCTTTCGGATCAGTTCTGCGTTGAGCGTCACCGTTCGTCTTTTTTGGACCTTATCGATGACCACGTCGACGTGCTCTTCGCCAATCATCATGAAGTTATGTCTCTATTTGAAGTTGACCGGCTTGAGCAGGCTTTGGACTTGGTTCAAAATCGCGTTGACCTAGCGGTGATCACTATGGGCGCCGATGGCTCGGTGCTGATTACTCCAGATGGGACAACCTCAGTAGAGGCTGATCCAGTAGCCGCTGTCGTAGATAAAACAGGAGCCGGGGATTTATACGCATCGGGTGTCCTGTATGGGTTGGCGCGCGGTTACGACTTAAGGAGGTGTGGCCAGTTGGGGTCGATAGCTGCTGAAGAGGTAATAGGCCACATCGGCCCTAGGCCAGAGACATCTCTTCGGGAGCTAGCAGGAGAACTTGCTTAACTTCAGCCTCTACCTGAACCACGAGATAACCGTTTGTCCCAACGACTTGAGTTCTTCCGAACAAGATGAGCGAAGCGCTTTGAGGTCGCCGACCGGCTCGGACACGGTTTGTTCTAAATAGATTTTTACCTTCGGTTCGGTACCGCTAGGTCTGATAGCGATCCTAATGCCATCCTCCGACCTGAATTCCATCAAGTTCGCTGTAAGGGGAGAGGCTTTCTTGAGCCAATCGACAGCGCTGACTATTGGGCTTCCATTGATTTCCTTGGGTGGAGTATTACGAAGTGCCTCAAGTGCCGCATCAATGGCGCCGGATTCGAATTGTCCGCTTTCTTGGTGAGTTACGAACAAACCGATTTCGAGAGCCAGCTCATCCAATCGCTCAAGCGGCCCTAGCTGTCTTGCCTTGAGGTACTCCACCATTTGCAAAAATTTAATCGCTGCCGAAATACCGTCTTTATCTAGGACGGCCTTATTTACTGAGTACCCAAGAGCCTCTTCGTAGCCAAAGATCCAGTTTTTTTCAGGCTGCGATACGGCAGGTTCCATAATCCACTTGAAGCCAGTAAGCGTTCGAACATGATCAACGCCGTGAAGAGCGCAGAGGGCAGCGATAGCTTCAGATGACACGACCGAACTAGCGGTCAGCCGGTCGCGTCCCGTCGTTGTGCGGAGCTGGTAATCGCACAACAACAGACCCAACTCATCTCCCGACAGTTGGTTCCAACCGTCATTGGTCTTGATAGCCACCGCTAATCGGTCTGCATCTGGATCGTTTGCAAGAACCAAATCAACGTTGTTCTCATCAGCTGTTTGAAGAGCTTCATTCAGAACCCCGACTTCCTCTGGGTTCGGAAATGGCAGACCCGGGAAAGAGCCGTCAGGTGCGAATTGAGAAGTAACTCTTATAGGGCGGGGGGTACCGGCAAAAGAGCAGGCGGCTTCCAAGGTCTCGCCACCGACCCCACAGAGAGGTGTATAAACCCACTTGGTCGAAGGCTTCGCAATATCCGAGGGTGCAGGTTGCGTGATAACTGCTCGAACATAGGCAGAAATTGCATCCTGAGGGTTTAGCTTTGAGACCTCACCTGCTTCGGCTAGATCAGTCTCTAATGGAAGAGAATCAAAGGCCATAAGCGATTCGATTTCTTGGTCAATTGGCGGCCGTATCTGAGTTCCATCAGGACCGTAGACCTTGTAGCCGCTATCACTTGATGGATTATGGCTAGCAGTCACTACTATCGCCCCGGCTGCGCTGAGCTTTGTTTGATGCCACACAACAACTGGAGTTGGAACAGGTCCATCGATGAGCCAACATGAAACACCCAATGCGGTTAGCAACCGAGCAGAATCCAGGGCATAAATATCTGAATCAGGGCGAGCGTCATAGCCAATTACGACCCCGTTTTCAGTAAGTCCGCGCGTATCTAAATAGCTGCCGATGGCTCGCGCGGCTACCCGAACCGTTACGCGGTTCATTCGGGATGGACCAACCCCGCGTTCAGCCCTAAGTCCCGCTGTCCCGAATGAAAGTTTGTTACTGAAGTGAGAAACAAGTAATTCTGGATTAGAGGACAATCGATCCAGAGCAGATCGGCTGCGCGGATCTGGATCGACGTCAAGCCAAGCCTTTGGCTGAATCAAAAGTCTTGATGAAGCATCACTCACGAAGCCACCCTGCCTTACCAGGCACGATAGCGTTGCCCTTTCACCATTTGATAAACAGATGCTTTTTCCCACTCTGGCCTTCGGCCTGTTCTTCGTAGTCGTGTTTCTCCTTAACTGGTTGACGCGCCCGCACCCGTTGATTTGGAAAACCGTCATGTTGGGAGCCAGTCTTTTCTTCTATGGCTGGTGGAACTGGCGCTTTGTTTTCCTCCTTTTATGGGCAATTACCTCCAATTGGATGGCTGGATCTCAGATAGCTAAACAGCTTCATGCTGGGAGTAAGCAGTTAGCCAGAAACTGGATGCGCACAGCGATAGTCGGGGACCTTGTGCTCCTAGGCGTGTTTAAGTACTACGACTTCTTCGCTGTGGAGCTGTCGAATCTGTTTGGCGGTAAAACGGCGATCCCGTTGTTGGAACTGACGCTCCCGGTGGGGATTTCATTCTTTACCTTCCAAGCCATGAGTTACGTGATTGACCTGCACCGAGGGGTTATTAAGCCGATGCCGATGCTTGATTTCGCCGTTTATCTTTCTTTTTTCCCGCAGCTTGTGGCTGGCCCCATAGTCCGCGCCGCTGAAATGGCGCCTCAAATCAGGAATCAGCCCGACCCCCGACGAGTGGCGTCAGGGGAAGCCTTCCACCTAATACTTCGAGGCTTGTTCAAAAAAGTCGTTATATCCAGTTGGTTAGCCAGCTCGATAGTTGATGATGTCTTCTCGAACCCCGAGAGCCACAGCAGCCAGGATGTACTCGTTGGGGTATACGGCTACGCCATCCAGATCTATGCGGACTTTTCTGGTTATACCGACATAGCAATCGGCGTTGCTTTGCTTCTCGGATTTAGGTTTCCAACCAATTTTGATCGACCTTATAGCGCCCTATCGCTCAGAGAATTTTGGAAAAGGTGGCACATAACTTTGTCATCTTGGTTGCGCGATTACCTCTACATCCCGTTAGGGGGCAACCGTGGGAGGCAAGCGGACACCTATCGTAATTTGCTTCTCACCATGATCCTGGGAGGCTTATGGCACGGCAGCACCTGGAATTTTGTAATTTGGGGCTTGATTCACGGACTGGCGCTAGCCGTAGAGCGGATGTTGCCGAATCGGCAAACTCACCCTGTTGTTCGCTGGTTTATTACTTTTCATATCGTCTGCTTTGCCTGGGTGTTCTTCAGGGCAGATTCTCTTTCTTCGGCGTTAGATGTGTTTAGGGCGATAGGGAGCTCACCTAGTTCCGTGGAGCTAACGAGTGCGTTTGCAGTCCTTCTTTTGGCTGGGATGTTGATGGCACAGTTTTTCCCGTACTCAAAGTCGGAGGACGTGAAACAGTGGTTAAGTAAACAAAGAGTACTGACGCAGGGCTTAGCCTTTGGATTCGGACTTGTCTTAATTGACTTGTTCGGGCCGGAGGGAGTTGCCCCCTTTATCTATTTCCAATTCTGATGGAAGATAAGACCGCCACCGAACCTCAGATGCACCCGGATGGTGTTGGCTTTCCGGCAGGAAAAGTATTCCTGAGCGGGGTAGCCGGCCTAATACTGGCTGTAGCTGTCAACTCGTCGACTTTGTTGGCCGATGCGGAACGGCTGCCGGATAGCAGAAGTCGTTCGCTATCGGTGGCTATATGGACGCCGATTGAGGAAGTGGCTTCGACACTCAAGCTGACGTGGCCAAGGACAGTAGGCGACTTTCTGCTTGGCCGCGATGAGGACGAAGTTCTGATCAGTCTTCAACGCGAACAAATTGGAGCCAAACCTGAATCGGGAAAAGACGAATGGGTAGTGCTTTCAGCGGAAGAAGAGGCATCTGGGGATGAGTTAGATCAGACTCCGAGCGTAACCTCGGGCCCGGTTTGGAGTGCGGAAAACCCCTTCACTATCTGGGTGTTAGGTGACTCCATGGTTCAATTTTTCGGTGAGACCTTTGTGGCGATGGCAGAAAGGTCCGCTTTGGTTGCAGCCACATCTGAACCTAAATTGGCCAGCGGATTAAGTCGCCCTGATTATTTCGACTGGCCGGCGCGAATTTCCGCAGTGATTACTGCGCATGACCCAGACGGTGTGATTCTGATGTTTGGCGGCAATGATGCTCAGAACATTAAGACTGATGATGGTCAATGGCTGGAGCGATTTACTGCGCGATGGGAAGAGGAGTATCGGAAGCGGATTGCACTTGTCATGGACCTTGCGACCGGCGAGGAGGGAAGGATTGTGCTTTGGGTTGGTCAACCACCAATGCGTGGAGACGGATTTGACTCGCGTATGCGGCAGTTGAATGACCTCTATCGCTCGGAGGCTGGTAAGCGTCCGGGTGTGAAATACCTCGATCTTCGGTCATTGTTCACTGATGAGTCTGGAAATTATGCTCGGTATCTTCCTAACTCATCGGGCAAATTGACGGATGTGCGGTTGACAGATGGCGTGCATTTGAGTCACTGGGGCGGCGAATGGCTATCTGTGCTTCTTCTAGATGAGATCAAGAAGTCTCCCGAACTTGACGGGCTTTGGGCAGAATGAAGTTCCGCTTCGGTCTCTGTGTCGTTGCCGCGATAGCGATGTGTTGGATTGCAGCGAAACCGAGCGGCGCTGAAAACCAAGAAAGTGAACTGTCGGCGCCGACCAGTGTTCGAAGCTCAGAGTTCGACCCATGGGGCGCTCCTCACCACCGGTGGCCGAGTTTGACCGACTCGCAGATAGGGCAGGAAGAAGCCTATTACCACTGGAGTCGTCGAAACCGAACATCGCTTCTACCGGAGGGAACACAAACAAACCCACTGAGTATCTGGGTCGGTGGGGACTCTTTAGCTGGTGGACCTGCCCTGGGATTTCGAGAGTTAGAAAGAAAAGAAGGTCGCTGGCTCTATACCGAAGACGTAAGAAAGTCGACCGGTGTTGTCAGTGACTGGTACTTCGATTGGGTGCAACACCTCAAACAAGAAGTAGCGGACGGCCCTTACGAAGTCATCGTGCTGTCCATAGGTGGTAATGACTGGCAGGGCTTTCGCGGTGGTCCATCTGAGAAGGGAAGCGCCCAGTGGACTCAGGAATACCGTCAGCGGGTCCAAGAAATATTGCGGATCTTGGATCGGCCAGGCCGGCTAGTGATTTGGGTTGGGATGCCGCACTTTCAGATCCCTTTTATGGTCCCACTGCCTGATGCTGTGAACCCAATTACCCAAGAGGTGTTTGGCAACGGTGAACGTTCTGCATGGGTGGATGCGGCGTCCATCGTTTCCCCCAATGGAGTATGGACGAAAGAGATTCTGGGTGAAAACGGCGAATTACTTGAAGTACGCACAGATGATGGTACTCACTACCAATCAAATGGAGCGAGGCTCATAACCGCTGCTGTTGTCGCAGCTATAGAGCAATATTGGGTAACCGGCTGAGTTAAGAAATTAGCCTCTACCGCAGTTCGGCCTTTTACCGTGGTTGGCTTTGCTGCGACGAGCGCGGAGCCTAAGTTTCTTTTTGCGCTTCGACATGAGGACAAGGCTATCGGTGTCTTGACAAATTCCCTAAAGATAGGGAACTCAACTACTCAAGTAATAGCTCCGATATCTTTCAACTTTTCTACGTCTTCGCTTGAAAATCCCCAGTCGGTCAACACTTCCAGTGTGTGTTGCCCGGGTGCAGGAGGGGGCATTTGAACCTCACCAGGCGTTCGGCTGAACCTAGGAGCGGGTCCTGGCTGCATCACGCCATCTACCTCAACGAAAGAACCGCGAGCCACGTTGTGGGGGTGTTCAGGTGCTTCTGATAAGTCGAGAACTGGCGCGTAACACACATCACTTCCAAGCATGATGTCATCCCATTCATCACGACTTTTGGATTTGATTACTTCTGCGAGCCGAGTCTTTTTCTCATCCCAACTCTGCTGAACATTCCGGTCCTCTGTTGGAGCGTCCGTGAATCCCGTCAGTTCAAGAAATTCATCGTGAAATTTTCCTTCGATAGAGCCGATCGAGATGAATTTCTCATCCAAAGTTTCGTAAACCCCGTAGTAATAAGAGCCGCCGTCAAGGACGTTATCTTCGCGATTGTCAGACCAATGACCCGAAGCATGCATTCCATAAATAGAACTCATTAAGGAAGCCGCGCCTTCAGTCATCGCGGCATCAACAACCTGACCTTCGCCTGAGGTCTTAGCTTCGAGGAGGGCTGCACATATTCCGAAGGCGAGATAAATTCCTCCACCGCCAAAATCACCGATGAGGTTAAGGGGAGGTGAGGGCTTGTCCGCTGAACCAATAGCGTGCAGTGCCCCGGTCAAAGCGATGTAGTTGATGTCGTGACCAGCCGCATGAGACATCGGCCCGTCTTGACCCCAACCAGTCATTCGGCCGTAGACCAATTTTGGGTTTCTTCGAAGACATTCTTCAGGACCTAAACCAAGTCTTTCAGTTACGCCCGGACGAAAGCCCTCGATGAGGGCATCTGCTTCCTCAACCAGTTTGAGCACGGTTTCGACACCGTCAGGATTCTTTAGATCAACTGAGACGGATCGACGACTTCTATTAAGAACGCTGAACTTTCTGCCCCTATCTATCCCAAGATCGACCTGAGCCGTTCGATCAATCCGCACGACATCGGCTCCCAGGTCAGCTAATAGCATCGCGCAAAATGGCCCTGGTCCGATGCCAGCTAGTTCGACAACTTTCAGTCCACTTAGTGGTCCCACAACATCCTCCACAAAAAAGCTAGTTATCGGATTCTTTCACAGCAGAAGACGCTCTTCACTATCGAAGGGTGACTTGCCTCCGAGTGACGGTATCCTCGCCTGCCCATGGAAAGATTTGGATTCGTCGGCCTGCCTAACGCTGGTAAGTCTTCTTTGTTTAACGCCTTAGCGGGTGGAGGAGCACTTGCCGCGCCCTACGCATTCGCTACCACCGACCCAAACGTTGGAGTAGTGAAAGTTCCTGATCAACGATTGGATGCGCTCGCCACAATGAGCGAAAGCCGGAAAGTTGTTTATTCAACCACTGAGTTTGTTGACATAGGGGGACTGGTAGAAGGGGCGAGTCAAGGAGAAGGTCTTGGTAACAAGTTCCTTGCGGGAATCAGAGAAGTCGATGCGTTGGTATTGGTTCTTCGCACTTTTTCTGACGAAGACGTTCCCGGACCAAGTGACCCGATAGAACATTTACGCGTCGTTGAAATCGAACTCACTTTGGCTGATCTTGAGTCTGTGGAATCGCGAATCGACCGTCGCCGAAAGGCGCTAAAGGCCGATCCGCGCGATGCAGCTCTAGTTGCAGAGGTAGATGCGTTAGAAGAAGCTTTGAAGCTGTTATCAGAAGGAACCCCGATTTATCGTTCCGACCTTTCCGACGAACGCCGGTCTGCGCTGCGAGAACATTTCCTGCTGACCAACAAACCAGTGATGGCAGTCTTGAACATCGGAGAAGATCAGCTAGACGAAGCAGGCGAACTCGGTTCAGCTTTGGAATCTGCACTTCCGGGTGCCGAAGTCCTGCCTCTTTCAGTGCAGCTCGAAGCTGAAGCGGCTTTGCTACCCGGTGAAGAAAGAGCTGAATTGCTTGAAGGCTTAGGATTGGGGGAAGGTGCTCTTCCTGTATTCGTGCGAGCAGCGCATGCCATGTTAGGGCTCCGGACTTTTTTGACGACCGGCGAACAAGAATCGCGAGCTTGGACCTTTAAAGAAGGTTGGAAGGCACCGCAATGTGCCGGCAGAATCCATACAGATTTCGAACGCGGGTTCATTCGAGCTGAAGTAATCGCCAACGAAGAGCTACTTGCTTTGGGGTCTTGGTCTGCAGCGAGGGATGCAGGCCAACTTCGGCTTGAAGGCAAGGACTACCTGATGCGAGATGGGGACGTCGTCGAATTCCGATTCAACGTATAAGGGAAAAAAGTTTCGTAATTTCCAGAAATAGCGTGAGGCTGCGCCCCAAATGACAAACTGTTTTTAGGTTCTAGCCGATGACTAAATCTGACGAAAATTTCGATAAAGGAACTCTCTACCTAGTGGCTACGCCAATCGGCAACTTAGGTGACATCTCCCAGCGCGCCTGCGAAATCCTCGAGCAAGTTGAAGTTATCGCATGCGAGGATACTCGCAGGACTGGGAAGCTTTTCGAGCTCTTAGGGCTATCGACTCACCGACTTATGTTGGCTAATGAGCACACGGAAGCTTTGGCCGCGACGACTATCGTTGACCTACTCGATCGAGGCCAAGATGTTGCGCTTGTGAGTGATGCAGGAACGCCTGCGATATCAGATCCAGGTGAACACCTGGTGAGCTACGTCATAGCTCACGGTCATCGTGTGTCAGCTGTGCCGGGTCCTAGCGCTGTTTTGACAGCTCTAACACTCTCGGGTCTTCCCACCCACCGGTGGGTAATGGAGGGCTTCCTACCGCGAAAAGGCCAGGAACGAGATGCGCGACTTGAGAGTGTGGCGTCCGATGAGCGAACTACAGTTATCTTTGAATCCCCCAAACGACTGAGGAAAACGCTTATCGACCTTGCTGCTGCATGCGGGGCTGATCGCCAAGCAGCGGTCCTGCGGGAGCTCACCAAGTTGTTCGAGGAAACGGCGCGCGGGACCTTGGCTGAATTATCAGAAAGATTTGATGCCGACGTCAAAGGAGAAATCGTCATTGTCGTCAGCCCCGCTCCCGTGCAAGATGTAAGCGACGAAGCGATTGTTAGCGCTTTGGAAGCTGAACTGATCAAGGGAGCGACCAAAAGTTCAGCCGTGAGCGAAGTGGCAGCAAACCTAAAGGCGGCACGAAATCGTGTGTATTCGCTTGCACATGAGATTCGGAAATAGGCCTTCCGCTGCTGAACCCTGACGTCAGCTGAAGGTTGGGTCGGTACCATGGCAGACGTGACCAACCCCTACTACGTCACCACTCCTATCTATTACGTAAATGACGCGCCCCATATTGGGCATGCGTACACAACGATCACTGCTGATGCCGTCGCGAGATGGAATCGGCTATTGGGTCGTGATGTCCACTTCCTCACTGGAACTGATGAACACGGCCTCAAGGTGCAGCGTGCAGCCGAAGAAAATGATTGTTCACCAATCGAATGGGCTGATCAAACGGTAGTCAGATTCCAAGACGCTTGGACCCAACTCCAAATATCAAATGACGATTTCATCCGGACTAGTGAAAAACGACACTATGCGGCTGTACAGAAGCTGTTGCAGGCCTGCTATGACAACGGGGATGTGGACCTTCAAACATATGAAGGTCTGTATTGCGTCAGCTGTGAGGCCTATTTCAACGAAGCTGATTTAGATGAAGGAAATTGTCCAATTCACGGCCGACCCGTAGAGCATGTAACCGAAGAGAACTATTTCTTTAAGTTGAGTCGCTACGAAGAGGCTCTAAAAGACTGGTATGCCGCTCACCCTGATTTTGTTCAGCCTGCAACCAAAAGAAATGAAGCGCTTGGGTTTATCAACCAAGGGTTACAAGACTTCTCAATAAGTAGAACGTCTATTGACTGGGGGATTCCCCTTCCATGGGATCCAGGTCACGTCACTTACGTTTGGTTCGACGCTCTAACGAATTACATAACTGCAGCGGGCTACGTCGACAATCCAGAGGAGTTCGAATCCCGCTGGCCAGCGGTTCACCTTATTGGCAAAGATATTCTCCGTTTCCACTGCGTGTATTGGCCGGCAATGCTTATGAGCGCTGGTCTCCAACCGCCTGAACGTGTCCATGTTCATGGGTTCTTGCTAGTCGGTGGAGAAAAGATGTCGAAAACTGGGCTGAACCAAATTGCCCCAGCCGATCTAGTCGAAGATTTCGGTGTTGATGGAGTGAGGCATCATTTTTTGCATGACCAAACTTTTGGGCCGGATGGCGACTTTAGCCACGAAGGAATGACAGCTCGTTACAACGCTGACCTAGCCAACAACTTAGGTAATTTACTTAGTCGAGTAACAACAGTCGTCACCTCGAAGTGTGGGGGAGTTGGACCAGCAGCAAACCCTGATAGCCCGTTAGGTGAAATTGTTGAGGCCGAATATCAAAAGATTGCTGATGGATGGCAGCGGATCGCGCCTTCCGAAGCTCTCGATGCAACGTGGAGAATTATTCGCGAAACAAATGCATACCTCGAAAATGCTGAACCCTGGAAATCTGACCCAGGCCCAGATGTAGATGCGATTTTGGGAGATGCTCTAGAAATCTTGCGAATAGTTTCAATCCTGGCTTCACCGGCAGTTCCGAACGCCTGTGTCGAAATTCGTCGTCGGATAGGACTTGATGAAGACCCCACACAACAACGGTTACCGGACAGCATCGAGTGGGGTCAATACCCAGGTGGACTTCCAGTCCTCAAGGGCGACCCACTGTTCCCGCGGCTCAAGTGATCAAAATGAAGTGGACAGATAATCACTGTCACCTGCCAGATGACCTGGACCTCGCATTGCAAGTGGTGCAAGCCGCCAAAGAGTCGGGTGTCCATAGGCTTATTGATGTAGGTACCTCAATAGAACACAGCCTCAAATGCATAACGCGAGCCAATGAAATCGAAGGAGTGTGGGCTACAGCAGGTGTGCATCCGCATGATGCGAAAGATGGAATTAAAGGTTTAGACCAGCTAGCAAGCTCTCCAAAGGTGGTCGCGATTGGGGAGTGTGGTCTGGACTATCACTACGACAACTCCCCACGAGATGTTCAACGGGAAATCTTCGCCAAACAGATTCAGCTAGCTCATCAACGTGAGTTGCCGTTAGTCATCCATACGAGAGATGCATGGGATGACACCTTTGACATCCTTGATCTTGAAGGCATCCCTGGCAAAACAGTTTTTCACTGCTTTACAGGTGGACCCGGTGAAGCAGAAGCTGGACTCCAAAGAGGTGTATATCTTTCATTTAGCGGGATAATTACGTTTCCTAGCGCCCCAGAGTTACGTGAAGCTGCTGCCCTAACCCCCGCTGATCGCTACATGGTTGAAACTGATGCTCCTTACTTGGCGCCAGTTCCCCAAAGAGGAAAACAGAACCATCCATCTTGGGTCACCCTTGTGGGAGAAGGTGTCGCAGCGGCACGTGGAGTGGAGGTTGAGACAGTAGCTGCAGAGTCTTGGAGCACAGCTTCAACGTTTTACGGGTTAGTTGGCTGACGAGAGAAATCTCCTCGTTCAGTAGGCTCAATTGAGTAGCGGCAATATTAGGTGGTAAGTAGTGCAACCTATGTTTCGGAAGAGATGGCAGACCCGGGTCGCACTCTTGTTTCTAGGGATGGCGGTGATAGCTGTAGCAGCCCTATCGATTAATGAGTCGAAACCCGAATACGAGAAACTTGCCCCACAACCGGCTAGTCGCACACTCGGCGAATTTCCAACGCCGGATCTTTCGTTGGCCGGCTTTAGGGTCGGTAGCTTGGCGGTCTCGCTAGTCAGTGACTTATTTTCGGGAACACAATCAATGTCGCAAAGTTCGATAGGCGAAGCAGCTCCGGGTGGTTCGGACTCAAGTTCCGGGACATCTCACGCCTCGACCGGGATTTCGGATGCGTCAACTACCAGTGGGCTGTCAACCACATCGATTCCTCAAACACTCATAGGTTCCTCACCTCTGACGACGAAGCCAGTTTCCCCAATAAATGAGCCGGAAACATCGAATCGGAATTCGACTCCGTCGATCACGCAAGCAACAGTCACTAGTGCCGTAGCCACGACCGTTCCTCCGTCGACAACGACGATTGCACCGTCGACAACGACGATTGCACCGTCGACAACGACGATTGCACCGTCGACAACGACAGGTTTTGTGAGCGATGAGCCAACCGAAGAATCCTTCGAACCAGAGCAGGAAGGGCAGGTAATCGTTTTTGGGCAGCCTTATCTTGACAGCTGGCCGAGCCTCGAAATGTGGGAACGGATGGCATGGTGTGAGTCAAGACAGACATGGGATGTGGACACGGGAAATGGTTATTTCGGAGGGCTTCAATTCGCCTTGGGTTCATGGCAGTGGATGGGAGGAGAAGGCAGCCCAGCTGATGCCAGCAAAGAAGAGCAGATCTATCGAGCCAACCTTCTTTGGCAAGCTCAGGGATGGAAAGGTTGGCCGGGCTGTAAACAATATTTCGGTTGGTCCAGATGGCAGGTCAGGGAATGACGTTATCGGTAGCTGATGTCCGGCGATTGCTGAGCGAAGCGGGAATAGATCCGAAAAAGAGCCTCGGACAAAATTTTGTTATCGACCCGAACACCGTCAGGCGCATAGCTCGACTATCGGGCGTAGGAGAAGGCAGTCGAGTAATTGAGATAGGGGCGGGTTTGGGTTCGCTGACTCTAGCGTTAGCCGAAACCGGAGCATCGGTGACAGCTATCGAGACCGACGGAACGCTAATCCCGATACTTGATTCCACTGTCGGAGGTCTGGCCAAAATAATAGAGGCGGATGCTCGCGCCCTCTCGTGGAACGAGATATTGCCGACACCTGGCTGGGACCTCGTAGCGAATTTGCCCTACAACATTGCTACGAACCTAGTGCTCACTGTTTTAGACGAAGTCCCTGCTGTGTCCCGACTCTTGGTTATGGTTCAGCAAGAAGCTGGTGAACGGATGGCTGCGTCGGTTGGCGATGATGCGTATAGCGGAGTTTCAGTGCGTGTCGCTCTCAGAGGAAAAGCGGCAATTGTTGGACATGTATCCCCTTCAGTCTTTTATCCGCAACCTCGAGTGAACTCAGCCTTGGTAGCCATAGAACGAGTAGAGCGAAGCATCGAACAACACATTGAAGATGAACTAATAGATCTAGTTCGGATCGCGTTCAATCAACGTCGCAAAATGTTGCGAAAAAGTTTGAGAGGACGAGTCGAAGAGAACACACTGGAAAGCGCAGGCATTAGTCCCACATCTCGACCTGAAGAAGTTGAGCTAGATAGGTGGATAAACCTGGCCCGAGAATCAACGAAAATTGAACTGTGAAAACTGACCATCTCATTTGCCCGGCCAAGTTGACCCTCTCCCTCAGTGTGGAAGGTCGTCGCGCCGACGGCTACCACTTTATTGATGCCGAAATGGTGTCAGTCGATCTGTGCGATGAGATCTTTATTAAAGACGGATCAAAATTGACGATCCGATCATCAGATTCCGGTTTCGACATTCCAGCAGACCGCAACAACCTTGTTAATCGTGCGCTAGATCTAGTGCATCGCTCGGCAGATGTGTTTATTCACAAGAAAATCCCTGCGGGCGCTGGACTTGGCGGCGGCTCCAGCAATGCGGCCGCAGTTTTGCGGTGGGCGACTTTCAATGACCCCGTAGCAGCTAGTGCGCTAGGAGCTGACATCGGATTTTGTCTTAATGGAGGCCGAGCGCGTGTTCAAGGGATTGGGGAGAAACTTCAGCCGTTGCCATTTCTGGAACGCGAAATTACCCTACTCATTCCACCTTTGGGGGTTTCAACCAAAGAGGTTTATCGAACCTGGGACGAATTAGGTGGCCCTCGAGGTGATCACGGAAACGATCTAGAGCCTGCAGCACTCGTCGTGGAACCCGAGTTAATCGATTGGCGAAACGCATTGACTGAGGCAACTGGGAAGCAAGCTCGCCTAGCAGGGAGTGGCGGCACATGGTTTGTAGAGGGACGACACGAGCAATTCGTTCATCGTGGCGTCGCTTCAATAAACGTCAAGACCCTGCCTGAAAACAGCACCCTTGATAAGACGCGACTAAGTGATCTGTCTAGCGAGAACTAGCTATTTGTTTTTGCGTTGATAGCGAGTGCGGCGAAGCATCTTCTTGTGCTTCTTCTTACGCATGCGTTTGCGACGCTTTTTGACGAGGGATCCCATGAGGAAATGCAGGGTAGCTGAAGTGTGACCAAGACCCAACGTGACGAACGATGACATTGTTAATGTAATCAGCCGATATTGCGTACTTCTCGTCGTTAAGCTAGGGCTGTCGACCGAGTGTCTTTGACACTTCGACGGTCGGGGATCGTTCAATTGGCAGGACATCGGGTTTTGATCCCGACAATGGAGGTTCGAGCCCTCCTCCCCGAACGGATTGTCTAGGACTCTTTTTATTGTGTGCTCCACAAATACAAAATGGATTCTTTTTGAAGTGAGCCGGCAGTTCGCGGGGGTCACATGAGGGCAATCATTTTAGCTGCTGGCGAGGGCTCACGAATGTTGTCGGCCCTACCGAAACCGTTACACCTAGTTGATGGCATACCAATGACGACGCGTATGTTGAACTCGCTTGAAGAAATTGATCTCGACGGCATTGTCGTAGTTGTGGGGACTCAGGCAACGCTTGTCTCGCAAACCTTGGCCCAGATGTCAGGAAATGCAAACGGGTTGGACTTTGTAGAACAAACCGTGAGGCGCGGAACCGCTGATGCCGCCCAGATTGGGCTCCAGAGCTTTGGCAGTGACGAAGTGTCGGAATTGGATTTTGACGTACTTGTGCTCCCCGGCGACATGCCGCTGCTTACATCTGAGACTCTGATCCAATTGCAAAGACACCATGAAAAGTCCGGATCAGTTGCCACATTGCTAACCGCAGAGTTCGAAGATCCATCGGGCTATGGCCGGATCATCAGAGACCAAAACGGTCGAATTGAACGGGTTGTAGAACACGCGGATGCAGGTCCCGCCGAATTGGATATTCACGAAGTCAATACCTCCGTTTACTGCTTTAATTCGCTCCTGTTTGGTCAAGCCCTAGCGAAGGTTGAACATTCCAACTCTCAAAATGAGTACTACCTAACTGACGTAGTCGAACTGTTGGGCAAGAACGGCCATCTCGTAACAGGAGTGATTGTTGATGATGCCGACGAAGTGCGCGGTGTCAACACACAAGAACAACTGGTGGAATGCGAAACGTTGCTGAGAACACGAACAAACATTAAATAGCTGCTTCAAGGATTCGATTTGGAGCCAATAAAGCGGCTATGTCGATCAGATCTCACCGATTCAAAGTGTTGGCACCCGGAATCGCAGACTGGAAAGTATTGTCAAATTTGAGTTCTTGTAGTTTTAGGGCTGGAAGACAAGTACGCGTCAGCTACTGTCACAGAACCGTTCTACAGCTCTTGTAAGAGCAGGAGAAGCGATGGAACTAGTAACGAAAAAGCGTTTACACCTATTCACCGGTCGAGCTAATCCACTGCTTGCTCAGGAGATTGCTCACCATTTGGGAATAGACCTAGGTGACCCCGGGCTGATCGATTTTGCCAATGGCGAGATTAAGTGTCGATTCGAGGAATCTGTTCGTGGCGGGGATGTGTTCATCATCCAAACTCACGCAGCGACAGAAAAGATGAGCGTGAATGATGCAGTCATGGAGCACCTGATAATGGTGGACGCTGCTCGGCGAGCTTCAGCGAAACGTATAACGGCAGTCGCTCCATTTTACGGCTATGCCAGGCAAGACAGAAAGGCGCAGGGTCGTGAACCGATAACTGCCCGCCTGATCTCAGACCTTTTGAGACAAGCCGGCGCCGACCGTCTTGTCAGCATCGATCTACATAGTGGCCAAATACAAGGATTCTTTGAAGGCCCAGTTGACCACTTAACAGCGGCCCCGGTCCTCATTGAATATTTAGATGCTGTTATTCCTGATGGCTCTGTGATTGTTTCGCCCGATACGGGCCGAGTTAAGGTCGCGGAACGATACGCGAAAAAGCTGGACTGTGAAGTAGCAACGATTTACAAAAGACGCTCGTTGAATACTGCTAACGAGGTAGAAGCACTGGGTGTGATGGGCGATGTTAACGGGCGGACTTGCGTGATTATTGATGACATGGTGGATACGGCTGGAACAATATGCGCTGCTGTAGACACGTTAATTTCACACGGTGCCGCTGACGTTCTTTGTGCCACTACACACGCCGTGTTTTCTGGCCCAGCAGTCGAACGTTTGGAGAGCTCAGCCCTGAGTAGAGTCATTGTCACCGATACCGTTCCTCTTCCTGACTCAAAACGATTCGACAAACTAGAGGTGCTGAGTGCAGCAGGTATTCTGGCTGATGCTTTGGAATCGGTCTTCGAAGATACGTCGGTCTCAGAAATCTTTGACGGAGAAAACCATTCGTAGGTAATAACGTCTTGCTTTCTGTGAGTGATGAGTAGCCCTGGGCTCTACAATGGTCAGCCCTTCAGGACCTTTAAAGAAATCGGGTCCATTATTAGATTTATCTCCAGGAGTCACCAGCGATGTCGTCAGATCTGAAGCTCGAGGCTGAAATCGGCCGAGACCATGGCAGTCGATCGTCTAGGCGTTTGCGACGCGACGACAAGATTCCAGCAGTTGTTTACGGCCAGGGTTCTGAGCCGTTGTCAGTTACTCTGGACCGACCGAAGTTTCGAGCAGCATTGAATGCCGCGGGTCCTAACGCGGTTATAACCCTTGATGTAGACGGTAGCGACTATCTGACGATCGTCAAAAATATGCAACGCGACCCGATTGCTAACCGTGTTACTCACGTGGACTTCATGCTGATCGACATCGATCAACGATTGGTGGTTGATATCCCGATCACCCTTGTTGGTGACGCTGCGCTAGTTCGACAAGAAGGAGCAGTAGTTCAGCAGCAGATGATGACCCTCACCGTTGAGGCGCCAGCTGGCAATATCCCTCAGGCCTTTGAGGTCGACATCTCTGAAATGTCTATAGAGAATCCGGTTCGTGTCTCTGATCTTGAGATGGGGAGTGGTGTTGTTGCTCAAGTTGAGGACGACTCACTGATCGCTATTGGTCAACGCAGTCGTGCTTCGATTGCGGCGGAAGAGACCGGCGATGAGCTTTCAGATGAATTGGGTGAAGGCGTTGAGATGGGTGGAGGCGCTGTTGACGGCGGCGAGGAGTCCGGCGAAGACGCTGGCGAAGATAGCCAAGCTGACTAGCCGTGTCCGTGTTTCGCCGGGCTGCGCAACGCCGCGGTACCCCGGCTGACTACTTAGTAGTAGGGCTAGGTAATCCGGGTGAGAAGTTCCTGGGTACTCGACACAACCTTGGCTATGAGGTAATCGAAAAGTTTGCGATGAGCGAGTCCGTATCGCTGGACATCTCGAAGCCGGACCGATCGCGCATAGCGGTAATCCATCACTTAGATAAACGATTGATATTGGCTTGCCCAACGACATTTATGAACTTGAGCGGGGAAGCAGTGGCCTCCTTGATTCGCCGAAATGGTGTTGATGGTGTGGAGCGTCTCATCGTTGTGCACGATGAACTTGACCTAGAACCCGGCAGAGTAAAAGTCAAACAAGGAGGGTCAGCGGCTGGTCACAATGGACTCAAATCTATTCGCCAGCATGTTGGTAGTGACGATTTTGTGCGCATCAGAATCGGGATTGGCAAACCACCTGACCCCCGAAACGGCCGGAACTGGGTCCTGAAAAAACCGACTCAGGAAGATCGATTGAGACTGGACTTGGCGGCCAGCGTTGCAGTCGATGCAATAGAGATAATAATGGCGGGTGGTGTAGACCAAGCAATGAATAAGATCAACGGTCTTCAATCGTGAATTCGGAAGGCGCCTTAGCAGGTTTGCCGCATCACCTTGCCGATGACCAGATCCTTTCGCAGCTACTTGGCCGCAAAAACACTGAAGTCGTAGTAGCGCAAGCTGGTCGAGCGTTTTTTATTGCTGGTGTCGCTGACGTAAGTAATCAAAAACCGATTGTGGTTGTGACGTCAACTGCAAGAGAAGCCGAAACTTTGTGCGATGATCTCGAAATTTGGCTGGGCAAAGATCGTGTCAAGTACTTTCCAGCCTGGGAAACCCTGCCCTTTGAACGAATAAGTCCAGCAATAGAGACCATGGGAAGCCGGCTGGAAATATTGCACGGAATTCAAACTGGGAGAAGCCCCGATGTTTTAGTGGCTCCCGTACGTTCCCTTCTCCAGCGAATAAACCCAGAGGCCCGGAATGTCGAACTTCTCGAATTGAAGCGAGGATCGAGAGCGGACTTATCCAAACTTTCGACGTCTTTGGTGGCCAATGGATATCGCCGTGAATTCCAAGTCGAACACAGAGGTGAATTTGCGGTCAGGGGCGGGATCTTGGATATTTTTCCCGCCACGGGTGCTACCCCGGTCAGAGTAGATCTGTGGGGGGATGAACTCGAACGCCTTAGCGAGTTCTCGGTTTCCGACCAGAGGTCGACTGTTGAGATTGACTCGGTGGTGATTTCTCCGGCTCGCGAGCTATGGCCGACGAGCCAAATACGGGAGCGAGCTAGTGAGCTTTGCGAGGCTGAACCTTGGGGCCGTGAACAGTGGCAGCGTTTAGCCGAAGGAGAGTTTTTCGATGGAATGGAGTCGTGGCTTCCATGGTTAATGGAGGAAGAACTGGTTCTCGGCGACATGCTCCGATCGGATGCATTGGTTGTACTCCTCGACCCCAAGCGCTTGAAAGATCGTTCCTCAGAATTAGTAGCTGAAGAGCAAGACTTAGCTCGAACGCTTGCGACCACCTGGAAGGCGCTAGACCCAGCCGGAAATCCGAGGGTCTTCCCTGAGCTCCATGTGCCCTTTGATCGTGTGCTGAGAGATTGCGCGTCGAATGTCTGGACAGTTTCAGGCACTTCGCCCAACCCTTCTCAGAGCAGGTTCGAAACTCAGCCTTGGGAGACAGCTGTCGGCGGTCCAGACCGTCTAATCAATCAAATGAGAGAGCTCTCGAAACAGCCTGGAATGCGAATGGTGGTAGCCGCGAGCGGTCAGGGTTCGGCTAGACGAATGGCTGACACGCTGCGTCTAGAAAATATTGAATTAGAGGTGCATGAAAGCGATTCCTACAAAGGACAAGTCGGCGGTCACGTGGTGGCAGCACCTATCGAGGACGGTTTTATAGCACCGAACATTGGGATAGCTGTTCTGACCGAAAGGGACATAACAGGCAGGCGCAGAACTCATAGACCACCTCGAACAGTTCAAGGTGCCCAACGGACCTTCGAAGATTTACAAACAGGTGACTATGTCGTTCATCACCACCATGGGGTTGCTCGGTATATAGGGATGGAGCACAGAACTTTGATGGGCTCTGAACGCGACTATTTAGTTTTGGACTTTAAAGGCACAGATAAGTTGTATCTGCCGAGTGATCAGATTGAGCTGATCCGACCCTACATAGGTGGGGAGACTCCAACGTTGAGTCGTATGGGCGGTACGGATTTCGCGAAACAAAAGGATCGCGTGCGCTCTGCTGTAGCTGAAATTGCGCAGGAATTAGTGGTTCTTTACCAGTCGAGACTGCACAGCCCTGGCCATTCTTTTCCCGCTGATACCCCATGGATGAGGGAACTTTCCGATTCATTTACCTTTGAGGAGACACCTGACCAACTTGGGGCTATTCATGATGTGTTGTCTGACATGGAGTCTCCGCATCCCATGGACCGCTTAATTTGCGGCGACGTAGGGTTCGGAAAAACCGAAGTGGCTATGCGAGCCGCTTTCAGCGCTATCGGTGAAGGTATGCAGGTAGCGGTATTGGTGCCGACCACCCTTTTGGCGCAGCAACACCATCAAACTTTCGAAGATAGATTTGCTGCCCACCCTGTTCGGGTTGAAGCTCTAAGTCGGTTCCTTACTCCTTCTCAACAAAAAAAGGTTGTTGCTGCCGTGAAGGATGGAAGTGTTGATGTGTTGATTGGAACTCATCGAATGCTTTCAGAAGATATGAAATTTAAAAATCTTGGACTGTTGGTCGTTGATGAAGAGCAGCGATTCGGAGTTGTTCATAAGGAAGCAATTAAGAGATTCAAAACTAACGTTGACGTTTTAACCTTAAGCGCCACCCCGATTCCGCGAACTCTCGAAATGAGCCTTACCGGCATAAGAGATCTGTCTCTGTTGCAGACAGCACCTGCTGAAAGGCTCCCCATTCTGACTCACGTTGGCGAGTACGACGAGCGCGCTGTGACTGAGGCAATTCGCCGGGAGCTTCTGCGCGAAGGACAAGTATTTTTTGTTCATAACAGGGTTGAGGATATTTCGGAAGTCGCTGAACGACTGCGAGAGATGGTTCCAGAAGCTCGTATCGGTGTGGCCCACGGTCAGATGGACGAAGGTTCTCTCGAACAAGTCGTTATAGATTTTTGGGAGCGCTCATATGACGTTCTTGTGTGCACAACGATCATCGAATCAGGAATAGACATGCCAAGCGTGAACACGCTTGTCGTCGACCGAGCTGACTTGATGGGACTGGGTCAACTGCATCAGCTTCGCGGTCGGGTTGGAAGGTCTGGGCAACGAGCGTATGCGTATTTGTTTTTCCCACCGAATCGCGTCTTGACTGAAAAAGCGTTTGAAAGATTAAAGACAATTGGAGAATCAACCCAGCTCGGTTCGGGTTTTCGAATTGCTATGCGGGATCTCGAGATCAGAGGTGCCGGGAATCTACTAGGGGGCGCACAATCAGGTCACATAGCCGCTGTCGGTTATGACCTGTACTGCGAGATGGTAACTGAGGCTGTAGCTGAGTTAAAAGGTGACGATGCTCAAAAAACTGCAGAAATAAACATTGATTTGCCGATTAGAGCGTACTTGCCGGTCGATTATGTAGAAGCTGAAGAGCAGCGTCTTGAGGCTTATCGGAGGCTCGCAAATGTAACCGAACTGGTAGAAGTGGCAGATATAGAAGCTGAGTGGGTTGACAGGTATGGACCGGTTCCAGACCCCGCTCAGACACTTCTGCACATAGCGTTGCTTAGGTCTGAATGCGTCCGTCTCGAAGTGACCGATATTAGTGTGTCGAATCGTAACCGCATCCGAATTTCCCCCATGGAACTGAGCCAAAGTGAACAGGTTCGTTTTCGGCGTCTAATCAACGAGGGGTCTTACGGTGGTGGTACCTACAAAGAGGACTTATATGAGGTCACGATTCATACGGAACCAGTGAATTCGACGCTGCCGGGACAGATCTATTCTTTCCTTGGCGAACTCCGACCCACCAAATAGCACGTTCAACCCGTACCATTTCGAGGGTGGTAGTTAACAGTGGCAAGAACATAATTGCTAGAGCTTTACTTTTTCTCTTCGTGATTCTTCTAGCTGTGTCTGGGTGCGGTGATAGCTCTGAATCGTTGAGCGGGTCGGGCCGAGATCAGATTTTCGATCGCATTGACCAAGATGGAGATGGGGTTGCTCTGCGGAGTGACTATGAAATGGCGCTTTCGCTTGCGGACCGAACCAAGATTGTCGCCTCCTACCCGGGAGGAAACCTGACAATTGAGGCTGTGTTGGTGAGCCTTACAGATTCGCCTCCCAGTGGGCTTGTTGACTCTGAGAACCCGACAAATGAGATGTTCCTCGCGCGGTTGACATCAATGTTGAGACTTCGGCTAGCGGCCGTGGTTATTGACGACGCCGGATTTGATATCGATTTTGACGTAGATGATGAAAGTTTGAATGCTCAAGTTCAAGCACATATTTCCGGTGGGTTTGAAGCCTGGGCACAAAATCAAGCACTTGCATCCGATCCCCGCTTAGTAAAGTTCGCTACTCCACATTGCATCACCCTTATTGCTACTGAGACCGAAACTGAGGCGAAAGTAGCCAGGGATCGAATCGAAGCAGGAGAATCAGCTCAGGTAGTGGCATCAGAGGTGAACGCACAAGCAGCGACACGTTGGCCTAACGGTGATCTTGGTTGTGCGGATCTCTTGACATGGGCCAACACCTTTGGTGAAAGCGCAGCGCCTCTTGGAGAAATGAAGACAGGCGATATATCTGAGGTCGTTTCAATGGCTTCGGACTTCAGTGCCACAGGGCGTTTGTGGATGATCTTTAATGTTCGAGAACTCAAAGTCGAAGACGCGAATCCGAAGCTGCTCGGTCCGTTTGCTCAAGGGGTGCTAGCAGACCTAGTAGTCGAATATGACGTAATGGTGGAGCCAAGAGTTGGCGTCTGGGATTCCATTGGACTTTCTGTTGCCCCAAGTCAGTAGTTCCGCCTTGTCAAAGATTATCGTCGGCGGACTGGGCCCTGGAAACGCAGACCTTGTGTCGGAGGCAGTTCTAGATCTGACAAAGACCCACCCCACATTTCTGCGAACTCGAGAACATCCCTGTGTCGACATGTTCGACGCTTTGGACTCCTTTGATCACCTATATGAATCTGAGCGGCATGTAGTAGATGTCTATGAAGCCATAGTTGAGCAATTGGTTCGAGAATCAATAGAACGAGGAACGATCGGCTATCTAGTTCCAGGCTCGCCTCTAATTGCAGAGCGAACGGTTGAACTCCTCCGACAGCGTAAGGAGGTAAATGTCGAGATACTCCCGGGAGTTTCATTCCTAGATTTGGCTTGGGAGAGACTTGGCGTCGATCCAATAGCGCGTCGGGTCACCATTGTCGACGGCCAAAGATTTGAGACAGAGGCTGCTGGACTAAGTGGACCACTGTTAGTGGCTCAATGCGATAACAGGTTTGTTTTGTCGGACATCAAGCTCTCGATTGACGTTGAGGAACTTCCAAAAGTAACAGTGCTTCAACGACTAGGTCTTGAAGACGAAGCAGTTTTCGAAGTGGAATGGGAAAACCTGGACCGAGAATTCGAACCGGACCATCTCACCTCTCTTTGGATCCCGGAACTGCCCCTTACAGATGTAGCTGGATCAATCATCGAGCTGCATGCGCTCGTTCGTCGTCTCCGATCAGAATGTCCATGGGACAAGGACCAAACCCATGCCAGTCTCATCCCCGGTCTTCTAGAAGAAGCTAATGAGGTTGTGCAGGCGATTGAATCGACCGAGAGCGGAGAAGGCTCCTTTGAAGACCTAGTGGAAGAACTAGGTGATCTGTTGTTTCACATCATGATGCAAAGTGCAATTGGAGAGGAAGAAGAAACTTTTGGCGTAGCGGATGTGGCACGTGGAATTCGAAGCAAGATGATTCGCCGTCACCCACATATCTTCGAAAGGGAGCCCGGCTCGCCCATGCCAACTAAAGAAGAGTTAGTTCAGCAATGGAAAATGATCAAAGCAGCTGAACGAGCTGGGATAAAGCCGAACAGAGGATGAAACTAAAAGACTTTACATTGCAGGCGAAGGCCTTCAAGAGCGACAAAGACTAAGACCTGAGGCCTCTATTGCCCTCCCTCGCAGCTACCATCGATCATGACCTTGTGGCTGCCTATAGGTGCGAAAACTTGCTTGGAGAGGTTCCGTGAGCAGAATTGTGAATGTGTTGGGCCGAGAGATCATCGACTCTCGGGGAAACCCCACAGTTGAAGCTGAAGTCTTGCTGGAGAGCGGAGTTCGGGGACGAGCTCAAGTCCCGTCTGGAGCGTCGACTGGCCAGTTCGAAGCGGTCGAAATGCGTGATGGCGAGGAAAGGTTTGCGGGTAAAGGTGTCCTCAGGGCAGTGGCACACGTTAATCAGCAGATTTTTGAGGCGCTGGTAGGGACTGATGCTCTAGATCAACGCGTCGTCGACACCAAAATGATTGATATAGATGGCACCCAGAACAAGAGTCTTTTGGGGGCTAACGCCATCCTGGGCGTATCTCTAGCCACTGCTCACGCAGCTGCAATCGAAACTAAAACTCCTTTGTACCGCTATTTGGGTGGGGCAAACGCTCATGTCCTTCCTGTCCCGATGATGAATGTGATAAATGGTGGTGAACACGCTGATAACAACGTTGATCTTCAAGAATTCATGATCATGCCAATCGGAGCAGCGTCTTTTTCTGAAGCCTTGCGTTGGGGAATCGAGACTTATCACGTTCTGAAGTCAGTGCTTAGGGAACGGGGGCTGTCAACAGCAATTGGCGATGAGGGTGGTTTTGCCCCGAATCTAGTTAGCAATGAAGAAGCGCTTGCCCTGTTGGTTGAAGCTATCGATCGAGCAGGATTTAAGCCTGGGGAAGAAATAGCTCTGACTATTGATGCCGCTGCTACGGAATTTTACAGCGATGGAAAGTACCACCTAACAGGTGAGAGCCGAAGTCTTGAATCAGCTGCGTTCGCGGAGTACTTGTCGGATCTTTGCAGCCGATACCCCATTGTGTCTATAGAAGATGGAATGGACGAGGAAGACTTCGAAGGCTGGTCCGCACTTACCGAAACACTCGGCAAAAAAATTCAACTGGTTGGCGACGACTTGTTTGTTACTAATAGCCGGCGCCTCGAGGACGGAGTAGAGCGAGGTATCGCTAATTCGATTCTCGTTAAAGTCAATCAAATAGGAACTCTCACTGAGACCTTGGAAACAGTCCAGCTAGCTACTGCTAGTGGGTACACAAGTGTGATGTCGCATCGTTCTGGAGAGACAGAAGATACGACTATTGCCGATTTGGCCGTTGCCACTAATTGCGGACAAATCAAAACGGGAGCACCCGCGCGCTCTGATCGAGTCGCCAAATATAACCAACTACTTCGGATTGAGGAAGACTTAGGCGAAGCCGCCACGTACTTGGGCAAGGAAGCGCTGGCGCTTGACTGACTCAGCTAATAAGTCGGATGCGCAAGTCATAGGTAAGAAAGGTCGGATTAGCAGGTTGTCGTCACGGGGCTTTATCTCGCTAGTCACGAAATTCCGTCTCGGTCGATTCGGACGAAGGACCTTGATGGTGATCGTCGCAGCCGCTGTAATGGCGCTCGCCGCGGCGACTTTGCTCCCGCTGCGTCAGTACAGGGACCAGGGATCAAGTATTGAGCAAGCGAAACAGGAGTTAGCGGAACTTGAAGAACGGCGTTCGGATCTTGAGTCTCGGCTCGAAAAAGCGGGAGATAAAAAGGTCATTGAACGTGAAGCCCGAAAACAGATGTCACTTGTGCGCCCAGGAGACGAACTCTTTCGAGTGGTGGTGCCAGGAGATATCATCGATCTGCCTAAAGCTTGGTACCTGCCCGGTGTCGAATATCTAGTTACAGGCCAATCGAAATAAAAGCGTTTCTGCTTTATAGGTCTGTCATGACCTGAAAAGCGCGTTCAACAATTACTTCTTTGTGCTTGCCAGGGTCGACGCCACGCTGTTCGAGTGAGAGTCTGATTATTCCTACTGCCCCGGCAGCCCGCATTCTGTCTTCAACCGAAGGATCAGGGCCGACCAAATAAGCATAGAAATCTCTGGCTTGAGATCTGAGTCGTTGTCCGATGGGGCTGTGCTGGATAGCAGCGTCGTTCCAAACCAACCGAAAGACTTGAATATCGTCGGCGAGTAAGTCGTAATACTGGTTTAGAGCTTCTCGCATCGACTCGATGCTTTGGTCAAAGGTACTAATCCGTTGGAGTAACTCGTCACTGCTGTCGTGAAGCTGAGCAGCTAACCCCTCAAGAACATCATTCTTGGAAGCAAAGTGATAATAGAGGGCAGCAGGGGTGATATTTAGGCTCGAGGTCAACTGTCGAATTGAGGTCCCGTCGTAGCCGTGTTCGGCAAATAATTCACGGGCGTTCTCCAAAATTTGACTCTTTGTGTTGGTTATCGCCTTCGTTTCTGTTTCCACCGCTGACATGGCTAGAAACTTATCTAATTATGATTTGAAATAGATGTTCATAGCCTAGAAAATCAATAAAAAATTTGCGCATGAATTTATCCTTGCAAGGCTCTGTTTTCCCGTGAAAAACTTGCGATGACAGCGGTAAGTGCAGTCTCTTTTTGAAATGAATTAAATAAGTGCATGATTCGGTGAGGCACTAAGGCCCTGAATAGGGCATGATTGGGGCCGACCTAAGGGTCGCCCTACTGTTGGAGGAAGGGAACAACTGTGGAAATCAGCGTCGCCGTAAATGGAACGGGTCGTGTAAGTGAGGTCGAGCCCAGAACTTTGCTCGTCTACTACCTGCGCGACGAACTTGGGCTTACTGGCACGAATGTGGGTTGCGACACTTCTTCATGTGGCGCTTGCACAGTGCATGTGAATGGTGAATCAGTTAAGTCATGCACGATGTTGGCAGTTCAGGCTGACGGTCAGGAAGTCACCACTATCGAGGGCCTTGCTCCATCTTCAGATGAACTTCACCCCATGCAAGAGAGCTTCCAAAATAACCACGGTCTGCAGTGCGGTTACTGCACACCTGGAATGGTGATGGCGGCATGTTCGTTACTTGAGGAAAATCCAGCCCCCACCGAGCAGGAAGTTCGAGAAGGCCTCGAAGGAAACCTCTGCAGATGCACCGGGTACCACAACATCGTTAAAGCAGTTTTGGCCTGCAGTGGCCAAGACGTGAGTTGAAGGGCCAAATAAATGATTCCAGCTGCCTTTGACTATCAACGAGCTAACTCTGCGGAAGAAGCGATTGCTTTGATCGTCGAACACGGAGACGAAGCGAAACTGCTTGCGGGAGGTCACTCGCTCATACCAATGATGAAGTTGCGTCTAGCTGTGCCGAGTGTTCTCGTTGACATAGCCGGCGTCGAAGACCTTAGTTACATCAAAGATTGCGGAGATCACCTAGCGATCGGAGCTTTAACAAAACATCGCATGCTTGAGACAAGTGAGCTCTTACTAGCGGAATGTCCCTTACTTGCACACGTAGCGAGCAAGGTTGGAGACCCTCAAGTTCGACATCGAGGGACGATGGGTGGATCGCTTGCCCACTCTGACCCGGCATCAGATCTACCCGCCGCTGTTCTGGCTTTAGGAGGCTCACTCATCGCCGAGGGGCCCGGCGGGCAACGCGAGATTGCGGTAGCGGATTTCTTCACTGGTTATTTTGAATCGTCCTTAGCTGAAGACGAAATGTTGACCGAGGTGAGAGTCCCGAAAGCTCCTGGAGCCTCCTGGAACTACCAGAAGTTCAACAGGCGTGCGCAGGACTGGGCGATCGTGGGAGTCGCAGCAGTTGAAGTTGGCGGATCCACACAAGTTTCGTTGGTCAATATGGGGTCAACGCCCCTTCGAGCTGAAGCTGTCGAGTCAGCATTAGCGGGAGGTGCCTCGGCGGCAGAAGCCGCTGAAGCGGCCGCCGAAGGAACTGATGCTCCGACTGACCTAAATGCTTCCCCTGAATATCGAGATCACTTAGCTCGTGTTCTCACCAAGAGGGCCCTGGAGGCCAGCTGTATTTCGTAAGACGACCCACAACAGACGCCAGGTTCAGGAATGAAGGTCATCGTTTTCGGCGCAACTGGCAAGACCGGCCAACACGTGCTCCACGCGGCACTCAACCAAGGCCATGAGGTCACCGCGTTTGGACGCTCCGTCGACCGCATCGACATCGACGACCCCGCGCTGGAGACCCACAAGGGAGACGTCTTCGACGCCGACTCGGTGACTGGCGCAGTGGCCGGCCACGACGCCGTCATCGTCTGCCTCGGCAGCACCGGCCTGCGCGACAAGACCACACTCGCCACCGGAACAGCGGTGGTCATCGACGCGATGGTCGCGCACGATGCCCAACGCCTCGTGGTGATGTCCGCAGCAGGGGTCGGTGACAGCTGGCAACAGATCCCACGAAGCTCGCGTCTGCTGTTCCGCACCATGCTTCGCAACGTGTTCAACGACCACCAAGCACAAGAAGCCATTGTCGAACAGAGCCCGCTGGACTGGACCATCGTCCGGGCCGCCGTCCTCAAAGATAACCCCGCCACCGGCCTCTACACCGCCACCAACACCGGCCCGAACGCCCGGATCACCCGAGCCGATGCAGCCGCAGCCCTCGTCGACCAACTCGACAACACGACCTACAGTCGCGCGGCGATCTCCGTCACCAACTAGCAACCACCGGACTACCGTCGGTGCACGCAGAAGAACAACCATGAGCATCTTCTGGGGGCCTAATCATCGCTGACGATGGTGCGCTGTTCATCACCTGGGGCCGCACCAAGTCCCACAGGTCAGGCTTAATTCGCCACTATGGGTTTGGGAATCTGACGGGCGAAGAAATGCTTTTAATCCAAGAGTCCGGAGGCCTGACCTCCGTCAATGAGCAGCCCTGTCCCAGTGATAAATTTTGCTTGCTCAGAACAAAGAAAAGCTACAGCTGAACCAAAATCATCAGGGTCGCCTGTTATTCGGGCTGGAACGGTTGAGGCAGCTGTCTCTTTGTCGGGAACAATCTTGGCGACACGGTCCGTCCAATGTGTTCCTGGTTGCGCCGAATTGATAGTTACCCCATCGGCAGCCACTTCGCGTGCAGTGATTTTGAGAAAACTGGTGAGTCCCGCGCGAGCCACGGAACTGGCCATCAAGTATTCGATTGGTTGTTTGACTCCCACGCTGGTGATGGCACACACCCGACCCCAGCCTCGATTGCGCATATCTGGAATAGCCGTACGACACATTTCGATCATTGCTCGACAGTTCATGTCGAAGGCTGCTTGATAAGAGTCCAGATCAGTATTTTCGAAAGTGCCCGGGGGAGGCCCCCCTGCGTTGGTAACTAAAATATCTAAATGACCTAGTTCAGCTATTGCCTGTTGAACGAAAGATTTCCCTGAGTCTGGATCTGATAGATCCGCTTCGATACAAACGACGTCTCCGTCTATAGCCGTAGCAGCCTGTTCAAGCTTTGTAGCGTCGCGACCGCATATAGCAAGACGAACGCCCTCGGCAGCAAGTGCTTTAGCCGCGCCCAATCCTAGACCTGCTGAACCCGCCGCTACAGCTGCGGTTCTTCCACTAATACCTAGATCCATTTGACAAAATCCCTTCGAATGCCTCGCGGCAACATATATGGAAAGTGGGTCGCTTTGCTGAATGAAGGCCCAGTTAGGGCTAATTCAATTATTGCCCGTATTCTGATTGGAGCATGTTTAACATTCCTAACTCTCCTTCAGAAGTGTCGTCAGCTTTGGCCGACCATAACTATTTGACTGATGAAGGCCTAGCTACGGTTGTGTACTTGGCGATGACCATGCAGCGGCCCCTTTTCCTTGAAGGCGATGCTGGAGTCGGCAAAACTGAATTGGCGAAGGTTCTAGCCGCTTGGACAGGTGGTGAGTTGATCCGCCTTCAGTGCTATGAAGGCATTGATGCTTCGCAAGCGCTTTACGAATGGGATTACACGCGACAGCTTCTTCACCTCAGGGCAGCCGAGGCCACCGGTAGAGCGGCGAAAGAGTCGCAAGCAATTGAAGACGAACTTTACTCAGAACGATTCTTGATCCGAAGACCTTTGCTTCGTGCAATTGACCATGGGGATCATCTTCAGCCAGTTTTGTTGATAGATGAAGTAGACCGAGCAGACGATGAATTTGAGGCCTTCTTGCTTGAAGTCCTTTCGGATCACACTGTCACCATTCCCGAATTAGGGACCTTCGGAGGCGAAAAGCCTCCTCTTGTAGTGGTGACATCAAATCGAACGCGGGATGTGCACGATGCCCTCAAGCGTCGGTGCCTGTATCACTGGCTCAATCATCCTGACCTTGAAAGAGAAATCGAAATCATCCAACTCAAAGCACCTGAGGTTGATAGTGAATTAGCTCGACAAGTCGCCGTGGCGGTCAACGTCATGCGAGGTATGGGTTTGTACAAGCCGCCAGGAGTAGCTGAGACGATTGATTGGTCAACAGCACTAGGCAAGCTAGGTGAGTCTGCCCTTAACGAATACACCATCAACGCTACCCTCGGCACAGTTCTCAAATACCGAGAAGATCAGGATCGTGTCTCGGCGCAGGGTATTGAGATGATTATGGCTGCTGCTGCACATGAATGATGCCCGTATGGTTAGTCCGGAAAGTAGCCCTACACGAATAGGGGTTGCCTTCTGTCAAATCCTTCGTGGATTAGGGTTACGAGTTCCTGTTAGCCGAGTGACCTTGTTTCTTGAGGCCCTTGGACAAGTGGGATTAGAAGAGCGAGATGCCGTTTATTGGGCAGGAAGATCAACTTTGGTTTCTGATCCCGAAGTAATAAGTGACTTCGATCGGGCCTTCGCAGTGTTTTGGGAGCAAAGACAGTCGTCAAGTATTGAAGTTGAGATACCACCAGTCTCAGTGTCGGTTTCTACCGATGGAGCGGAGGACAGCGAGGAGCCTCCGGATGACCATACGTCTTCTTCTGGGCCTACGATTCAGGTTCGATATAGCGCTCTCGAAACACTTAGAGAAAAAGACTTTGCAGAGTGCAGTAGCCAAGAGATCGATGAATTGAAGAGACTGATAGCTGACCTGCGTTTTACTTCGACCACACGCCCATCGCGAAGACGATTGCCATCGAAACATCAGACGCGGAATCCGGATATGCGTCGAATGTTGCGGTCTGCGTTAGCGATGGGGGGCGAGCCTGTGCA
>Ga0315327_10000122_pt1 | contig 33321 bp, 30 predicted proteins | sample M110032315metaG_FD_203460 | JGI IMG/M metagenome (GOLD analysis project Ga0315327, IMG submission 203460) | Ammonia-oxidizing marine archaeal communities from Monterey Bay, California, United States - M1 100m 32315 | ecosystem: Environmental > Aquatic > Marine > Coastal | place: USA: California... | reverse complement strand
CCCGAACCTGAGCCGGAACCCGAACCTGAGCCGGAACCCGAACCTGAGCCGGAACCTGAGCCGGAACCCGAACCTGAGCCGGAACCCGAACCTGAGCCGGAACCTGAACCTGAGCCGGAACCTGAGCTAGAACCGCTCAAAGACGGACAAGCAAACCTTAAGATAGCGTGGGCGAACCCTAATACCCCACAAAAGGTTACAGAAGAAATCAAAGCGGTAGAGGGAATAACCGGATCCAAAGTCCTTAAATTCTAACTTGACTTATTGCTTTTCTTTCTTGATACTAAAGAAGTGTCAGATCTCAAACCATCAGATGTAATAAACAGGCTATTGATTAAGCCATTGTTGCCAACCGACGCTAACTTCAGAAGAGAGGTGAATCTTTTGAATGGTTTATTTGCAGACTTTCCGGACATAGAGTTCTGGGGTATGGTTTCGTTTTCAAAAAAGTTCGAATCTTTTATTGCATTTGACAGTGGTTACTGGTATCATACTTTAAGTAAAAAGTATAAAGAGTTTTCTTATAAAATTAAGAAAAGCCCTAAAATTTCCATAGGCAAGAAGTGGGGTAGAAATAAAAAATATGAACCCCAACCTAAAAATTTAAAATCATTCCTATCATGACCGCATCCAATAGTGCCACCCAAGAGAAAATTGAAAAATTCCTCAAAGACAAAAACAATCAGAAGTTTCATTACAATGATCTGGAAGAATTAGATTACAAAATACCTTCCGGAAGTTTAACCTTGGATCTTGAGTTGGACGGAGGTCTTCCAGCAGGAGTCCATAGATTTACGGGGCCAATAGAAGGGGGAAAAACCTCTTGTTCATTGGCAGTCGCCAAAAACTTTCAAGACCATTTCGGAAAGGCAGGGATGGTTGTATATGTAAGAAGCGAGGGAAGGCTTGATCCAAGAATGATAGAAAGATGTGGGATCAATACTAACCCAGATAGGTTTTTCAAGTTGGATTGCAATATCTTTGAGAAGGTTTTTGAATTCATTAGAATGCTTGTTACGGAAAACGATGAGAAAAGGAAGTACTTATTTATAATAGATAGCGTGGATGCTTTGTGCAGACAGAATGATTTTGACAAACCCTTTGAAGATAGCGAGCAGGTTGCCGGAGGAGCATTAGTCACCTCCGTCTTTTTGAAGAAAATGGTTCTTCCTATAGTTAAAATGAATCACATGATGATTCTAATGTCTCAAGTAAGGGTGGAAGTATCGGCAAATCCTTATGCCTCTAGAGGGGGGCCTAAGGTCAAGCAAGCTGGGGGGAATGCCATTAAGCATTATGCTAACTACATTCTAGAATTTCAAGAAAGATATAATACGGACATAATGTTCACCAATCCAAGTGCTTCAAGACTAGATGAAAAGGGAAAACCAATTGGGCATTATTGCAAGATAGTATTTCGTAAGTCCGTAAACGAAAAGACAGGCTCTATGGTTAAATACCCCATAATTTACGGAAGAACAGGGGGGAATAGCGTGTGGGTGGAAAGAGAAGTTTCCGACATGATGCGAGCATGGGGTTTTCTGGAACAAAAGGGGCCGTGGATCTCAGTAGATCCTGAATTGCTAGAGGATTTAAAGAAGAAAAAATTTGAGTGCCCGGACAAGTTTCAGGGAGAAGCTAAATTAATGAAGTTCCTTGAAGACAATCCGAAACTAATGACATATCTTTTTACCTATGTAAAGAAGACTGTCTTTAACGAAGATTAAGCGGCTTTCTCGGTTTCCATAGGATGAGAGGCTGAGTAATTTTCTTCAAATTCCAATGGGAATTCGGCGGATTCCATGACCAATGTTTCATCTGTGAATTCGTGTATTAGGCACTCTATACTGAATTCATTGTTTAAGCCCCCTTCTGTTTCCGCATACGTTCCTATTGAGAATCCTTGAAGCTCTAGACATGGAATGAATTTTTGTATTTCATCCGGGTCTTGACCTTCTAATGCTTCTTTTGCCTTTCTATCCACCTCAAGATCAACAACCAATCTGCTTACTCCCTCTATCTCTACGCAATCATTATCTTCAAATTCTAAATTCTCTTCGCCCTGCATTGAAATGCAATAGCTAACAGGATTACCATTGGGGGTAAAGTTGGAGGATTGCTGAGATGAGTAGTATATTGAAGAAGGGGTGCAATCCAATTCCAATCTGGATACGATCTGGAAGGAAGACTGCTCTGATATAGTTCTTCTCCCTATGGTTGGAGTATAGTCTTCCGTCTCTATTCCGAAGCAATCCAGTCCTCCTGTTTTTTCGTATTTTTGGTATATTAAATTTTCATTTTCGTCATATACTTTTATTATTATTTCATATTCTCCGCCCCCAAGGACAGGAGTTGCTGAAGATAGGTCGTATATTCTTTGGCTGGTATAAATAGGTGAATTGTATTGCGTCGCGACTATTGACCCGTCCTCATATTCAAGAGGAACCATATTGTTTTCCAGCTCCAGATGATAACCCCAAATTTCTTTTTCCAAAAATGAACAAGAATCTTGGCCGCCTGCTTGATGGTCCACGTCGCATCCATTTAGATCCGGATCTCCATCTGGGACCAAATATAATCCATCCTCCGTTTCCAGCATTGGAACATAAGTGACCCCCTGTGGCTCTATGGGAATGCCAGCCGAAACTCCATTATTGCCAAGAATAACATTCCCGCTTTCATCATGAAGAGGAAAACTAGGATCGCTTTCCGGGTCGGGTGCATTGTCCGGCAAATCAGCGTCTATCCTGTTGGCTTCTGATGTCTTTGGGGCGCCACCTTGAATATCTATGGATAATTCGTTTTCTCTTTGAAGAAAGAAGCTGTTTTCTAATTGAATAGCTATTTCTTGATCTATATCAGAGGCGACTCCTTGAGTGTTCAAACAAGACAAGGAGTTATTAATAGTATGATCGGTTGTCAGCTGATGAGGATCGCTAGATGTTGAAAACTCAGGCTCTATACAGTCCCCTATCGCCACAATATCTTCGACAAGTCCAGTGTCTCCAAAAGTCGGGACAAAACCTTGGTATGATAAACATGTGCCATCTAAATCTTCGCGCAGAGAGTCTCGTTGGAGTTTTTTTCCGGCTTCAGTCTCCAAGCAAAACCCTTCGTCCTCGAATATTAATTCATCATCATCTTCTTGTTCTAAATCTGTTTCGTATTTAAGTATTTCATAAATAAAATAACCATTTTCAGGAATTTCGTCTTGATTTAATTTTACAGTTATTGATCCTGACCCGTCAACCCCCTCATTGGGGCATAAGCATGGGGGATCGCAATTCTCGTCGAAACAATTTATTTTATCATCAATAGGCGGCTCAGATTCGCATTCTTGATTGCCTTGATATCTTATTGTCTTGGCTAATTCGCATTCAAAATTAGAGCTTTTTTCGTATAAAATTCCTTCTATTCTAAAATCTCCCTTTGTTAATTTCTCCGTTATTACCTCCAAGGATCCATCGTCTATTCTTAGATCGTCTCCGATTTTTATCCAAGAAGATTTTACATTTTGATATATCCTAAAAGCCCACGAATATAAATTTAGATCAGATGAGGGCTCGGAAAGGGTTATCTTTAATTTTTGACACTTATCATATCCAGTTAATGCTTCAACGTTAAAAAGGATGCTGTTTATCTCGCAATCTCCACCGCCAGAACCCCCTCCGCTTTCAGTTAGTGCGTCAATCCACTCCTTAACTTCAGAAAGTTTGACTTCTCCGCTATTTTTAAACTTGCTCACAATTTTATATACACTTTTTTGTTTGTTCGTGTATCTATAAATAACAAATCTAACACTTTTTAAAAGAAATGACCAAAATTAGTGATTTACCAGCTTCTAATAACGGACAGCCTATCGCAGAGAATGATAAAGCTGAATGGAAGGCGGCAGTAGCTCCTGTTGTGGCAGGCGGAACTACCTACAAGGTTCCCCTTCAGTCTATGATTTCCAATGCGGTTAGCGGGTCAAGCTCAAGTGCTCCATCAGGTTTTATTCAAAGCGATTGTCTTTATGGAGTCCCCCAAAACTTAACTATAACTTTCGAGGGAGATTCTAATGTTTCAGATTCGGGCTATAGAGCAGGCGGGATTTACTTGTGTGCGCATTCCACAATAAGAGACGTTCCCGGCGCAAATACCAATGGTGGTGATTTCGACGCTTCTCCATACGTAGCAAGAGGATTGAGCTTAAAAGTAACTTCAGTTACCAACAAATACGGCGTGGCTGGTGTTGAGATAGTTACTCCGGGTCAATTATATAAAGTTGGAGATGAATTACAAATAACGAGAATTTTAGCTTCCAATAGTAGTAGCGTAGACGATAAGTCCAGCCTTACACACCCTAATGCTAGGGTAAAAATAACAAAAGTAAATCCTTTTATTTGCGGGGCCATTAATCAGTCCGGCTCAAGTGGTTATAATTTGGGAGGAGCGACGAATGATGGATGTATTGATATTTTGAGTTCAAACGCATCTTCCCCACACGCCTATGATGGATCAGATGCATCTCCAGACGTTGGGTATGCAATGCATGATGATCCTGCATCTCCTTTATATTTTCAGAATAATTATAATCAAGCTTGGTCCAATGTCTCAGATTCAAATAAAGCTTTTCATTCTAACGGTGGCAAAAGCGTTAGAATGAGCCCAGGGATAAACGAGGGAGACAATTACTATCAACAAAGTATATCATGTGCAGTTCCGGGGTCTTGGGCGGTTGTCTATATATCTCGATGCATAGCCTCGACCAGCGGCGTAGACTTCGATCTTGATTCAGATTCAATTTCAAATCCCAATTGGGAGCACCCAATTCTTGGCGCCGGCTCGGGATTTCCTGACTTGGTTGATGCTCCCGGGGCAGATGAAGCTTTGGACATATCGGGAATTAAACCAATTCCTTCTGGCAGTGATACTATTATATATACTCGTGTTGAGGCTCCAAATTCCGGCTCTCACAGCACCGCCTACTACAACACCTACGAGGATTATCCAGGCTTCAAAGTAAATATGGATATTTCCGTGTGGAAATATTCTTCTAAACAATTATCCCAAAATAAAACCGACGCAAACGTGTTGATGGGGGCGACGCTTCGCTATCCATTAATTTATAATTTAAACGGTACAAACTTAAAAGGGATTTGGGATACTTCGTCAGGGGGAAACTACAGGGGCCAAGCTGCCGGAACTCCCACTCCAAATACTAATTTTAATAATACCATTTTTGGACTTAAGTCCGCCGGCTATAATGATTCAGACACTGTCGACAGTTGGCTATATTTTTGTAATAGTTTCTACTTGGTTCCCACATATAAACTATTACCTCAGTTCTCTATTTAAATCAATAAATATAATTAGACATGACAAAAATAAGTCAATTAAATATAAACACTTCTGTTGATAATTCGGCTGTCTTGCCGGTTGTATCAAATAATGCGACATATAAGGCCACCGTAGGAAACTTAAATGGGGTTTGTAATACGGGTGGTAGTTCAAGCACCTTCGGGGGTTTGGTTTCTCCTGATGAAATGTATGGAACTGTCGCTTCGGTTTCTATCGAATCGGGAGGAGCTAATTACACCGCCGATATTACATATGCTGCGGCTCATGATGATACTTCATTCAATAAAGTCCCGGGAATAAATAATGCCACTTATAATTGCCAAAGGTTTATCGCAAGAGGATTGCACGTAAGGGTTGTGACGGTAGGGGCTTCGGGTGCTGTAACTTCTCTGGAAATAACTAATCCAGGTCAATTATACAAGGTCGGGGACTTGCTGGAAGTAAGTCCATGGAAAGTTCATTATAATACCTCAGGTTCGGGAGAAACAGACACGACAATAACCGAATTATGTAAAATCAAGGTTACCGAAGTTAACCCTTTCGTTGTCGGCTACGGCATTCAATATAACCTGGGGGGTAGTGTTCAAAATTTATACGATAATGGAGTATCTACTCCTCATGACCCGAACACAGGAATAACGAATGCGGATGGATTAAAAGGGTACGTAATGCAAGAGGATTCTTCCGCAACTTTATTTCAAGAAACCTTTAATAAGATTGACAATGAAGATTGGCATCAATCAGGAACAAGATCGACGTGGTTGGGGCCTAGGCATAACTCCACAAGCAACGGGCAACTTTCAATTGCCCTTCCTGGCCATTGGTTTTTGGTCCATCATACAAAAATTGCTTCCGACACCAAGGAGGGCGGCACATCCGGATTTAGCTATACGGCTGCTAATACCCAAGTGCCTGCTTTGTCTGATTCGTTAATTCCGTCTGCAGGGAACGTTTATTCCGACACTAGTACATCTGCTATGAATGTTGGGGGTGCGAGAGTAATCAATGTAAATTTCAATGCCCATACCTCTCTTTCCGACCTCCGTGGAGATTTTAATTCAATGGGTAGTTATGCCAATTCTTGTTTGACTTATTGTTCAAAAAATATTGAATCAACTTTTACTGATGCCAAGAATAACATGGGATCTCTTCCTAGTTTTCTCGAAACGGATGCTACGAATTGGGGCTTATATGCTCCCGCCGGAGGGAGCTTTAGCTCCAGAAAGTTTTTCGGCGTGTGGGATGCTATGCTCACTCCTGCTGCCCGAGGAGGAAGCCATATAGACAGAACCGCATTTTTCGATACAAGAATAACAAATGGTTCATTCTGTCATAGTTTCTATTGCGTTCCCGCATATGCCATATTACCTTCGGTTAGTTAAATTATAATAATTAAAATCTTAAGTCATGACAAGAATTACAGATCTTACATCCTTAAATCCATCGTCTGATTCCATTTTTCCAGTGGTTAAAGAAGGCGTAACAACTAAAATGAGCGTCAGTCAGTATTGCCAATTAATTGAGGCTCCGGCAGGAGACGGAGACGCCCCGGGAGGATTTTTACAAAAAACCTCCTTGTATGGAGTTCCAAGTAAAATCTCAATCGATGAAAATCCTGCCGAGGCAAGCGGTAGTCCACCGGTTTCCGTGGGTGATATATTTATCGCTACCCATAAATCAATTAACGTCCCAAGGGCTACATCCGATGAAAGTCATGGGTATAATCCCAAGGATTATATAGCCAAAGGATTGCACTTGAAAGTTGTCTCCATCCTCAACGGTGAAATTACGGCCTTGGATATCGTGAATCCCGGTCAAATGTATAAGGTTGGTGACACTGTACAAATTCAAGGAGCTCAGCCTGCGTATAGTCCGTCTGCCGGTAGTGCTCTTGTTCTTACAGGAGGTACTATTAGAATTGATACGGTGGAGCCCTTTATCGTTGGACCCATTGGTACCGACGGTAATGACAAAAATCTTGGTGGAGCGACGAATAAACACATTTTTTCAGAGAATAGCCCCGCGACTCCCGGCTGGGATTATAGTACTGCGGCAAACCCATTGGGCTCAATGTCTATCAATAAGCCTCCCAGAATGCACTTGGATCCTTCTGCTCCGTTATTTTATAATTACCATTCCTCCAATCATTCATCCGCGAATGGGTATTCAGAAAATGAGTACCGAAACGCTGGAGCAGGTAGCGTTTGGGGGAGTAGCGCTCACTCTTATTCCACCTCCGGTTATCATGCGAGTAGTGTATCTGTTGCGGTTCCCGGTATTTGGTTTGTTGTTGGGGCAACAAGGTCCCTTACCAGCGGCGGCTCCGCGAGTTGGTCGTATTTCCTTCTTAATGAAACGGTTAAAGATGCTGGAAATAATTTTAGTACTCCCCTTCTTATTAATGATGCTTTTCCATCCATGGGCTCCGTTCAGGATTTAACATCAACAGTTGGTGAAGTAGGTGGTCTTTCACCTATTATGAGGGTTCCTCATTACCTTCATCATAGTTACATTCGCGACCAAAGTGACTACAACGATGCTCCGTATGCTGTATATTCGAATTACAATACCAACGTAGGTGGATGTTGGGGTTACGGAGCAAAACCCCTTTCCTGTACAAAAGGGCAGGCAGACGGCATGCTTACGTCTCCGGCTACCGGGGGGGAATGGGATGCTCACTGGACGTCGGCCCCTGAACAGGGACGAGCAGATAATTCGGGCATGAACGCGAATAATACTATTTATTTTTTGGAGTACCAAAGCGTACAGCACAATGCCTCCTGGCCAGCTATTAGAAATACTATGGCCACTAGTTTCTTTCTTGTTCCTGCGACTGATATTCTTCCAGTATCTCCCGTATTGTAAGATTTCACAATGCCCCAAGTCAGCTTAACGGGCCTTTTTTCCGACGCTGAAGGGAAGGGGGTAGAACTAAAGAAGGCCGGGTCTTCTTATTCGGCTCCGCACAAGATGTCGGAGTTTTACGACATGGAGCACAATCCTGTCGTTGAAGACCCCGAAGGTTTTTGCATCATAGCTGAAAGATATTCCAATACTTCCAAGATAGAAATAACCATTCATTCGGATTTGCTTGATTCTGAAGATCATGATTGGGCTTATACTATTGTTGATTCATCTTGCGGAATAGAATTGCCGGAAGAAAGAATAAAATGGGAGAACGGAAGTTTATTAACCACTGTCGTGACTCAAGATTTAGGAGCAGATGATTATACTATCAATTGTTCTATTTTTAAATATACAGGCGTAGAAGATTTTAGTGACCTCGTAAAAACTTCTTCCACAAAAACCTCTGTAACGATCCCGTAGGTGTAATTAAGTAATGAGGGATAGTATCTCTTATTATTTGTATCATGCCTGACAATTTTCCAACTGACGGACCAATTTCCCTAGGGGATTCCTTGGGTACGGATAAATCCATATCTTATTTTATAGGATATTGCGGGGGAACCTCTCCTGATGCTCCTTATTCCTTGAAGGCCTTGGTGGAACTGGCTCAGAACGAAGGGATTGAATTCCCGAATGGAGATTTTGCCGCTCCTTATAGCATGAGTGAATTTTACGCCATGCTGTGTGGAGATGCTTGTTCATTGGGGACTCATAATGGTGACACCTTTATTACTAGTTCTTCCTGTTCTATTTTAATGGATGACGGATCATACGTCCTTATGGATTCCGGTGATAATCTTTTGCTTGATGATTGTGTGACTAGTTCCGGAGATACTATTTCTTGTGGGGGGCAAGATACTTCTTGTTGCATAGATTCGGAAGGTTCCTTGGGTTGTGTCTTGACTGAGGGCGAAAGCACTGTTGATGCTGAATCTTGCGCCACTTGTTGCATAGAATTGGTCGATGCGAGTTGTATTTTATTGGCGGATGGGGTTAATTCTCTTGATTTGGCTGTTTGTTCCTAAAAAAAGTGTAACACTAACTGAAGATGGGTATTAAAATATCAGAGATGACTACCACCGGGAGCGCCCCGGCGGATTCTTATATTCCTTTGGCTCACAATGGGGAGAATTATAAGGTGGCCCCTTCTAATGTCGGGGGCTTTAGCGGCGGGTTGGGAGTGACCACTCATCAGTTCAACACCGGGAACGGGCCTGAGTTTTCTTATTCATTGCCTAGTGGACGCCGCACAATGATTTTTCTTTGGGCGCCTGCCGTACATGCCGCCACCCTTCTGTTAATTGTGGACGAAGGGACTCAGACTTTTGCTCTTCAGGGCTGGGGCGAGCCATCCAACGGTTTTCAAGGGTTGAGTAATAATACACCAATCCCGACAACAACGACTGTTATCTCTACTAATTGGTCAACGGACCCGCAACCGAAGACGATACATTTTCATGGAGATGGGGCTGAGAATATCTATTTGAACGTAAAACAAAACTTCGGCAGTGTTTGGACGGTTTTTGCTACGGCTATAGACTTATAAACTCAATGGGCACTAAAATATCAGATTTGCCGGTTACAGGATCTCTTCCTGCGGATGCTGTTTTCCCTTTGGAGTACGGCGGGGCGAATTATAGTGTCAAGGCGAGTGATTTAGGTACCGGGGGTAGTACGGAGGTGGCGTATATTGATCAGACGGAGATATATGACAAAATGCTTGCCTCCGGGACAGTCACAAATGATTGGGAGGTCATTGATATACCATCAACCATTCCGAGTACTGCGTCTGGTATAATAGTGACTGCATATGGTTCAACTGACGGGGGATCCGGAACGTCTGGAAATGTTAAAGTATATTTAAGAAGTTCAAAAATAACGGAACGGTTGGCATCACATACTTATGCTGATAATAGTTACGGCTCCGGATCGACTCATAATACGTTCATAATACCGTATACGTCGACGATAGACTTAAAAAGCGTCATCATCGGCGCGGGATCCGGATCATTTGCCAAATTTTATGTGGAGGGTTATATTGCTGGCGGCGGTTCAAGTTCTTCCGGGACCACTTCTGCAATATTACCATTTGCCCACGCAAGAATCTTTACGAATAATGCCGGGACGGGAATTGGAATGTCTTGGGGGGCTTATAATAATGGTTATGTTGAGGTGACCTTTGACACTGCTCAACCGGATACGGATTACTACGTAGTAACGGATAGAGAAACATATGACCAGCATTTAATTGACATAGATCAAAAAACCACTTCCGGTTTTAGAACTAAATGGGTAAATAGCGACAATTCTCTTTTGCCCCCCGGAACTTTCGGTGGTATGTTGACTGTTTATGGTTCGACCCCAACGATAGACATTGGAGGAGGTTCAAGTTCTTCAAGCTCTTCCGGTCCCGGTTTAGGTATTGAGTTTTTTGATACGGTTGAAATCCTTGCCGACGACCTTTCCGGCGGTAACTGGTCGAATGCCACAGGAGCTTGGGTTACAGTTCCAAGTGATCCCGCTTGGGCCGGAGCGGAGAATATCATTATATCCATGGGTTTATATGATGGAGATACCGCCGGCAACACTGGCCAAGCTTTTGAGGTCAGGGCAAATTCAAATTCTACTTCTGTAGAGGTCCTGAGACATCATGGAACCAGCAATGACCGTTCAGCTACTGCTGTGCAGGCGATTATACCTATTGATTCAGATGGTACCTGGCAATATAGACACGTGGTTTTGTACGGAAGTTATGCGAGAATCAACTATCTAAGGGCTAGTGGTAAGATTCTTCCAATCCCTTCCGATAACTCTTGGAGTTCAGGCTGGGAACAGAGTCATGGTGGCGTGGCTGTAGCCAACGGAAGCACACACACAATTACTCATAATTTAGGAACTACAGACGTTATTGTCAAGGCGTATGTAAATACATCTGCGGCATCCGATAGTGGTGCGCAGGAGATCACATCCGGTGGCGGCGTTACCTCTACTTTTACATGGGAATACGGAGCCCAAGTAAAAGATTTGTCATCTAATAGTTTAACTTTACAGCTATCATCGGATGGCGCTTTGTTGTTTGATAGTTCCGGTGAAACGAGTGCCGTGACAAGTTTTGCCAATTGCTACATAAAAGTCGTAGTCCTAGCAGCGGGCACGGCTTCCGGCGGCGGTTCCGGCCCCCGTGCATACGTCGCCTTTGATGGAACTTCTGCAGATTTGACGGCAAGCATCACCAAGAGTTTTAATGTGGACAGTATAACGGATAATGGGGTTGGATTTTATAGGGTTAACTTAACTAATGCAGTAACTGATGCGGTAACAGTTGCCAGCTCTAAGAGGCTTGGAAGTTCCATTAGCTCAATCAATACTGTGGTAGTCCACCCTGAAGTAGAAAATCAGACAGAAATAAGAATCTACTGTCATGCAGTAGATAGTAATGGAAATTTAGGAAGTTATGTTGATCCTCCAGTTGTTAATCTGGTAGTATTTTAAAAATGAAAGTCGTCGTACATAAAAATTCTACCGGGGTTAGCATTACTTATCCTGTTGATCAGGACGTGGAATCAATCGCTTCCAAATTGGATGATGCCTGCATAATGGAGGTTTCCGACCTCCCTGAAGACAGGGTTTTCCGTAATTCATGGGAACTCAATGGCGAAAAGGTTTCCGTCAATCTGGATAAAGCCCGGGAGCAATGTCATATTCGCCGCCGAGAAGTCCGAGAGGAAAAGTTCTCGAAGTGGGACGTCAAGATGACCATTCCTTCCGAAGCCACTTATGCGGAAAAACAAAGACAAAAGATAAGGACTAAGTACGCCGAGATTCAAAAGGGCATAGATGCCGCCGAGAATGCATCCGACCTTGGTGTAATTTATACTGAGCTTTAACGCCATGGCTGATACGAAGATAAGAAACCTGCCTGTTACCGGATCATTGGATGACGATGATTGTTTTGTTGTGGCGACTAATTCGACTACCGATACATGTAGTATCAAGTGGAGCGATATGGCTTCAGAGATAGGCCTTTTAAATCAAATTACATCTCTAGAGGCTAGGCTATCAACCCCCGTTCTTAAGTGCAGATTTGTGGCAAAATTTTTCGGCAATAATGGATTTCAATATAATTTAAATTCATTAGTGCCTAATTATTCTTCAAGTGATATAGTTAAGGTCCTAATAGATAAAGGCACCTCCTACTTGAAGGGCAATGCTAATGAGAACCCTACAATTCATAATTTGCCTGAGACTAATCCTAATGCGACTTATCCGTGGACATTGGTTGGTTATTCCGTTTATGAATATAAGCGTTACGGGGGAATTCTTTATACTGGGGGAGACAGTAGTAACGGCGCCAAGGAGTGCGGAATAGTCGAGGTTTGGGGAGCGATATAACAAATGGCCAATAAACGCATAAAAGATCTTTCCGACACGGCGACCTCAATGGACGCCGGGGATTACTTGGTGGTGGATGCCGCCGATGACAAGACAAAGAAGATATTGTGGTCTGATCTTTCTTCGGGGCTCTCCGGTGGCGGCTCCTCTACCGGAGCAGGAGAATTCTTGGGAAGGGTGGATTTTAATTCTGGTGGTAGTGGGAATAACTGGACCCATACGCATATAAATAATGCTGGGCATTCATTGCCGGATCCGGCTGATTTAATACAGCCCACCGCTCATAATAATTTCCCTCAAAATGGTTCTCCTTTGGAGTTCAAGAATGTAACAAATAATACATATGTCATAGAGAATGTCGAGTTTGTCAATAGGCAAATAAATGAAGGCAGGCATTACACAACTATCATTTTGCCTCCAAATACTAAAGTCGGAGTTTATGACGGAACCTATGAGGGTATGTTCAATAATAACACAAATAATACATATGTAACCGCTCACTCTTGGTATATATACCAAGGAGGGGGTAAAGAATACGGCGTTGATTCCATTAAGGTGTTTAATCTTGATTTGCGAACCCTTAATGTTAACAATCTTGGAGTTGCGGTTGAAGCGGACTATAACGTAATTAATGGTATTAATTTTCCGTTAGAATTGCCTCATGATGGTTTTTTTATAGAAGGCACAGCTATTTAGGATTAATATTTTGAAATATTTACTTGGTTTTTTAATATAACCATATGCAGTTTATTACAATTTGGGGAGCGAAGAGAAGAATCCCCAAGGTAAATAAGTATTTAATAGACTGGGAGAAGCCCAGCAGAAGCATTCTCCAGAAAAACGCAAAGGATTTTCTGTATTCATATTGGAAAAACCATGCCGTCTTCGAGGAGTTTCCCGTGGCAGGCACGAAGATGACCTTGGATTTCTATAACGCCACCAAGAAAATAGCGGTAGAAGTTCAAGGGAGACAGCACCATAAATACGTCCCTTACTTCCACGGCAAGAGAAAGATGGGTTATTTAAATCAGGTTAAGCGGGACTTAGACAAGAAGAAATATTGTGAGATGAATGATGTTTTGCTGGTGGAGATACTAGAGGGGGATAATTTAACTAAAGATTTGTTTAAAAAACTAGGAATGGACATATAATAGTGTAATACAAAGCATGAAAGAATTCGATCCAGACAATCTTCCTGATTTTACGATACCGGAGACCTTCTTGAATCAACTTTATGAATTCACAGGGGGAGAAGACATTGGAAAAGGATTTATATTAAGCTTCGTTGATGATTCGGGGAGAGCTTTGGTCTTCAATAATAGTAGTAGTCAAATAGTTGACATGGGATTAAGAAAGGCTTTGGAGAAATACCTCGTACAGATTGAAGAGCAGGAAAATTCTATGAACAACATGGATGGGCTGGACGAAATCGAGTAATAAAAACTTGACCTTTCCGCTTGTTTCTGTTTTCATAGTAAATAATGATTTTCAATTACGAATTAGAACAGCATTTCTTAGCTTCATTACTAAAACATCAAGAAAAATACCCGGAGATAGCTCCGTTTATTGGGGAAAATGACTTTTATTCAGATGGAACTAGTGTCCATCAAACGATATTCTGTTTATTAAGAAACGCTCTTGAGTCCTGCGATGGTATAGATCATGTGATTTTATCTGAGCGAATTAATTCTCTCGGCATATCTTTTGAAGATAATATAAACGTATCGGATTACCTCAAAGCCCTTTCTATGAGGACGACAACTCCTGAGAGTGTTATTAAATCTGCAAAAGAATTAAAGAAGATTACTGTTAGAAGGGAAATATCTGAAACTTGTCAAACAGTTTCTAAAAAAATGAAAAACATGAATGCCGATTCTAGTTATGAAACTATAGTTTCGGAGGCGGATAAATTATACAACGAACAAATAAGTCTTTACGACTCTTCCGACAACGTTCCTGAAAATCTTTTTGAGACCATGGAGGAATTCGTAGAAGAGAGAGGCAATAATCCTATTTCTGATTTTGGGTATGAGGGCCCTCATGATAGACTTCATCAAATTTACGGTTCTCTATTGAGGCCCGGAGACATAACTGTCATTGTTGCTAGATCAGGAGTAGGTAAGACTACATTTTGCTTGGATTTCGCAACAAAAGTCTCTCAAAAACATAAAAATGTTCCTATTCTTCACTTTGATAACGGAGAAATGAGCAAAGAGGACTTGATGTGTCGTCAATGTGCGTCCTTAAGTCGCGTTCCCATGCACCTAATTGAAACAGGAAACTGGAGAAATGCCGGTAAAGAGGTGTGCAAGCGCGTCAGAGGCGTTTGGCCTAAGGTTCGTGATATGAACCTCCATTATTACAATTGCGGGGGAGATACAGTGGATTCTATGGCAAATTCGATTCGTCGTTTTTATTATTCCAAGGTGGGGAGGGGAAATCCCATGATATTTAGCTTTGATTATATTAAAACCACTTCGGAGAAGGCTGCTTCTTCCAAAGGGGAGTGGCAAATAGTAGGGGAAATGGTGGATAAGTTCAAAAGGTTAATACAAAAAGAGCTTTCTTTTGACAATGGTCCGACTGTCTCCATGATTACAAGTGTGCAGAGCAACAGATATGGAATAACAAACAATAGGAATTCCAGTAATGTGGTAGATGACGAGAGCATAGTGTCGCTTTCAGACAGAATAACCCAGTTCTGTTCTCATATGTTTATCCTAAGGCAAAAAGTCACTGAGGAATTAGTGGAAGATAATAATTTTGGTTCTCATAAATTAATAAATGTAAAGGCGAGGCATTTAGGTCAAGATATTGATGGAGCTATTCAGCCCATTAGAATGGAAGATGGCTCTTTGAAGAAAAATTTTATTAATTTGGATTTTAGTAATTTCGGGATCACTGAAACAGGCGACCTTCGGGATTTATTGGTTCACCGTGGAGTTGGAGACCATCACCCAGAGACAGACCATGACGACGACGTACCAGACTTATTCAGAGATAACAACTGAGGAAATCAAAGAGATTCTTCAGTCTTTAGGCTACAAACTCAATGACAATGGTAGATACTGGAGAACTTCGGCGGTATATAGAGGTGGGGACAACCAAACCTCTTTGCATATCTATAAAGATACAGGATGCTGGAGGGATTATGTTGCTCAGACCCCATTTCTTCCTTTCGAGAAGCTGATTTCCGCCAGTTTAAAAACAAACGATTCTAATGAAATTTCAAAATTTATTAAAAAATACTCTTCAGGAGAGTCGTCTTTCTTTACGGAGCAGGTTAAGAAATTAGAAATGGAAAAAATATATCCCAAATCATATTTAAGCAAACTGCTTCCTCATGATAAGTTTTACAATGAGAAGGGGGTTAGTTCAGAAACCCTTCGTTTCTTCGACGGGGGAATGGCGACTGCTGGACAGATGTACCAAAGGTATGTATTCCCGATCTTCAACGAAGACGGGGAGATACATGGGTTCTCAGGCAGAGATATGACCGACAATTCCTCCGGCAATCGTCCAAAATGGAAACATATAGGCGTTAAAAGCAAATGGATTTACCCTCTTTATTCAGAAAAAGATGGAGAATTTCCAGTTAAAGATGCAATAGAATCCGCAGGAGAAGTAATTTTGGTTGAAAGTCTAGGAGATATGTTGAGATTTCATGAGGCTGGCATTCGAAATGTATTGGTAATATTTGGCCTTGAGGTATCTCCTTCTCTTATTTGTTCTTTGGTTTCCCTTAACGTTAACAACATCATTCTTTCGCTCAACAACGATGACTCCAAGGAAGAAAACACAGGATTAAGAGCGTCCATAAAAAATTATTTAAAATTAATAGGAGGGTTTGATGTTAATAAGTTAAGTATTTGCCTCCCTGTTAAAAATGATTTCGGAGACATGGATGAATCTGATTTTAAGGAATGGCAAGAAAAACGGATTGAGATTGATCAGAAAAAACAACAAGAAAAAATACTTGAGTCTTCGGATCTTTTGCTTAAGTCAGGTTTTCTCCCTGCTTCTTATAAGTCAAAAGTTAATAGGTTAAGAAAATTTATATCTTGATTATGGATATCGCGCTATCAGCTAGTAGAATTAAAACAGCACAGCAATGCAGCTGGGTTTATTGGTGCAAATATAAACTGGGGTTACCGGATAAAAGCAATCTTGGGGCGAAGAAGGGTACTATTTGTCATAATGTTTTTGAATTACTCGGGAACAAAAGACATAAAAAGCACTTTAATCTCATTACTAAGGGAGGGGAGGTTTCTTGCTCTGGAGCGGTGGAGCGTTTAGTTAATACTTACGCAAAAAAGCTTGGCGTAACAGAAAGAGAAGACTTTGAAGACATGGATTCCATGATAGTTAGCGGATTACTTTATGATTTCTTCGGGGAAGATGAGGGCAAACCCACCGAAGCTATTTCGGAAAAATCATTTGATATCAAAGTGGATGATGGAGAAAAAAGATACAGGATAAGAGGATTTATTGATAAATTATTTCTTTATTCAAAAAAACGAAAAGCAATTATTAGGGACTTCAAGTCAAGCAAGCAGGTATTCAAGGGCAAAGAAATAGAAGACAATATGCAAGACTTGATGTATTGTCTCGCGGTTAAACATATATACTCTAAATATAAGAATAGAAAAGCAGAATTTATATTTTTAAAATTTGATCTTGGGAAAAATTTATTTGATGAGCCAGGGAAAGGTATAGTTCAAATGGAATCTCTTTCTGATGATGAACTAGAGGGATTCGAGCATCAATTGACGATGTATCAATCCTATCTAGAAAGCTTTGATGAAGAGGCCGGGAAAAGTAATTATGCGGCAGAACAACATGCTGACAATAGAGGTTACCCTAAGGACGGAACCTTCGGAGGTCGCCTTCAATGCGGGAGGGAAGGCTATAAAAAATCCAAAGGAGAATTTGTCTTAGACAAAAAAGGAGACAAGGTTCCTGCGTATATATGTCAATACAGATTGCCCTTCAAATACTGGGTTATTCTTGGAAAAGATAATAAAGTAAAGAGGTCCGCATACTCAAAGGATGAGCTAAATATTAAAGACGGAGAGTCTTCAGAGGAGAGGTATTATGAGGGTTGTCCTTATTGGATGTCGAAATTAGAGCGAGATGTGTTTGATTTAGTGTAACAAATATATCATGACTGTCATTAATTCAGGCAACGCATTATATAATTACACTCCTCATTTAATTTTAAAGTCTCAAAATGATCCCGGAGGAGTTAATTTAACTTATCTCCCGGATGAAGCTCAGAAATTTGAGGTTTGTTATGATAAGATGGTTGATAGCTATGCTTCGGCAATCGCTGGGTATCCCGTTGTTTGGCCAGATGCCCAATTACTCAGAGACGCCTCATGCACAGATACGAATCACACAGCATGGGGTTACTCCTATTATGGGGATGATAATCAGTTCGGACCGCAAGGACAGTTTAGTGCAGTTGCAATCGAGCACAGACATGATAGGCCTTGGGCTAGTGGTATTTTAGAGGCTAATTATCCGCCAGGGCCTTCCAGTTGGAACGACCCTCCTATTGGCGAGACGTGGCAGAGGCATCACAAAAGCCTTAGGGACGAGATAATAACTCCTCCGACGTGGCATACTTCCCCGCTGCATTTCGAGAAGGATATATTCCAAGGATGTGTAGAATGGAAGGAGAATATTCCTTCGTTTTCTCCGGGGGCTTCAGATGGAGATGGGGGGACTTGGCCGGATCCAAATTATAACGTATATGTAATAGGAGGACCTTTCCAATCTTGCTCGCAATGCGAATGTTATACATCTGAATTATTTCATAAAGATGGTTATGCACAGTCTTTGCCTGGACAAGAGACGGCTTATTTGGATTTTACGGCTGGACAAACAGATAGTTTTGGATCAACTTTTAGTTCTGATTTTTATTTATGGAGGCAGTTATCTATTAGTGGAGACTTTGGGCACCCCGACAGTATGACACCTTGTTCTTATATTTTGGATTTTGGGTCTAGGGCTAGAGATTATCCCAATGCTCCTTGGTTCATCGATGATGATCCAGTTTCTTTTTCTTTTAATAGAAATGGAACATCAGAAAAATCAGATGGTAGTAATTCCAATGATTTGGGATATTGGATTTTCTTCTGGGGAGACTTAACTCTCAATTATGATGGAAATAGTGTTGGTCAAGTCACCTCATTTGTTAGTCCGGCATACTCTAATTTTGCCGGGAATAGTTTTAATATTGATGATACGATTTCTTACGGGAATGGAAGCTCTCAATATTCTTTGAGTTCCCCGTCTTGGACAATCAACAGTTCTCCTGCGGACCCCCCTCTTTCCGATGACTGCTATCATCTTGCGGACTATGCCGCTTACGAGAACAATGGCGATTATATGGGATCTAGCAATTATCTTAATTGCATTTGCCAAATCTCAGCCCAACTAGATGCTGATGATCTTCATAACCCAGGAGCTTGGATCACTTTCGAAACAGCAAGTGATTTTGATTCTGAAGGGACTCAGCATTCTACTAATTTAGGTTCTGTTTTATACAATGGTTATGCTGAAGGGGTTTTATTATGGGATGATAATTTTACGAATGTTCAAGGAGGTTTTTACTGTGGTGATGGTGGAAACCTAAATGGGAGTAAACTAGAATGGGAAGGGTGCCCGAATTCAGACGGCAAATCGTGGTCTTTCAATATTTCAGTTGGAGGATTCAGTGTTGATAGTCCAGCCGTTACTTCCGGGGGCGACCCTTTTTCCGTGGATCATTTAAACATTGATTGGGAAAGTGACCCCAGTTCTCTTACGTGGGATTCCACGAGCCTTAATACGGCATCAATGGAGACAACCCAAGGAATGTACGGAATGTACGGGACTTTAGAATATCAATATTTATTTCAAGATATTTATTTTACCGCTAAAAAAGATTCTCTGCCGGGGACGCAAGGCTCTAGCCTAAGCATATCGGTAACAGAAAACACTGATTCAGATATGGCTTACGATAACGGAGGCTCGAACATTACTATCGAACTCTCCGGAAATGCATCATCCTATAATACGGACCAAATAATGACTCTTCTTGCGAATGCAGGGTTAAATTCTTTTGTAGTTGCTGGGGGCAGTACAGGTACCGATTTCGATGCTAGTGCTTCTCCAATAGTATTCAGGGAAGGTAAGGATCTTCAATACCAATCCACAACAGTAAATTGTTCGCTCAAAAAAGAGTGGTAATTCAATAAGTAAAATACTCCACGCTCATTGTTGCGGAGTTAACTTGGAATGACCATAAATTCTTAGATACTAAGTACCAAGAAAATGTCTTGGTTCCATTTTTGCCTGAATATGATACATTAAATGAGCTCGATGTACCTGATTGGTTAGAGACCATATATTGAGCAACTTTTTTGTCTGATGTTATCAAAAATTCTGGAGCTTTGCTTATTGTTATAGAATAATATAAACCATCTTCAAAAATAAACATTCCTCCGTTTGCAAATCTTGATCCATCCGCAAATTGAACCCTCATTTCGTTGGCAACCAAATTAGAATTTAAAGATGGAAACTGTGGCTTATTAGGTGGCACCCTAGAAGAACCGCTTTCTAAAATTGGCTTTGCTGGCTGCAGATCAGAGTTCGATTTAACTGCAAAATATTTCAAGGCGTCGTAGCCCAAAACTTCTGAATTTGCATAATCTACATTTCCCGGGGCTGTTGTAATATCTATATCGAATGAAAGATTTATTTCTGCGGCATTCCAATATTCATTAACCCTCTCGTCAAGGTCTGTGAGTTTTGAGCAATTGATAGGGGAATCAACAGGCTCTAAAAACACGGGGAATCCTCTATCCGGAGGCAGGAATGAAAACGATTCTGCTGTGTGTGGCATATATGTAGTTACACTTTAATGTTGACGTTTATATTTTTTTTATGTTATCATGTTTTATTCGCAAGTATGATACCTTTATTTAAATCTCACTTTTCAATAGGCAGGAGCATTTTAACTTTATCCCCTCCAGCTGAAGATTCACTTTCTGCGGATAGTATTTTTGATATTTGTGTAGAAAATAAATTGGACAAAGTTGTTTTGGTCGAAGATTCCCTAACGGGCTTCCTTGAAGCCCTAAAGAATAGTTCGCTGCTAGGCATCCAGCTTATTTTCGGTTTGCGCCTTTCAATATGCGACGATATGTTTAATGAAAAATCAAACAATGAGCATAAGGTGATAATTTTTTGCAAAAACCCGGAGGGTTATAAGAATTTAACCAAGATATATAGCAAGGCTTTCGCGGAGGGGTTTGGGAAAATAGACTTTAAAAACTTGAAAATACTTTGGGAAGAAGACAGTTTACTTTTGTTCGTCCCTTTTTATGATTCATTTATTTTTAAAAACAATTTGACATTTTCTAATTGTGTTCCCAATTTCTCTTTTTTAAATCCTACTTTTTTTATAGAGGATAATGATCTCCCTTTCGACTCCTTAATAGAGAAGAAAATTATTGACTTCTGTAAGGCTAACAACTATAATACAGAGACAGCGAAGAGCATTTACTATAGGAATAAAACAGATTTCGAAGCATTTCAAACTTACAAATGTATATGCAGTCGGAAATTTGGCCGGAGTATTAGCTTAAGTAAACCTAATTTAGAGCACTGCGGAAGCAGGGCTTTTTCTTTCCAAAGTTTTTTAGAAAAACAAAATGAAATTGCTTAAATATTCAGACGTATGTTTAGTTCCGAAGTTTTCGGACTGTGAAAGCAGATCCAATTGTGACACTTCAGTCTCATTGGGGGGTAGGACTTTTAAGTGTCCTATTATTCCCGCCAATATGAAGTCTGTAATTAATGAAGATTTATGTTATAAATTATCCCAAAATGGTTACTTTTACGTAATGCACCGCTTTGGGATTGACCTTAGGAAATTTATAGAGAATGCAGAGAGAAACCAATGGAAATATGTGTCAATAAGTATAGGCGTTCAGCCCAAAGATTTTGATTTTATTAGAGATGCTGCTTCTTCTAGGCTAAGCATAGACTATATTACAATAGATATTGCACATGGCCATAGTTCTTCCATGAAGGAAATGATAGAATTCATAAAGGAAAAACTTCCTGAATCATTTCTTATTGCCGGTAATGTAGCAACTCAAGAAGGCGTTAGGGATTTATATTCTTGGGGTGCAGATGCAATCAAAGTAGGCATAGGTCAGGGTAGCCCTTGCACAACAAAAGACAAGACGGGATTTACCATTCCTATGTTTAGTTGCGTCAAGAACTGCGCTCATTCAGCTATGACATCTTCGGGTGATTTCATATCTATTGCTACTGGAAATATAAAAAATGACTTTGATTTGCCTTCAAGAGTTCCCATTATAGCAGATGGTGGAGTCTCTTGCAATGGAGATATAGCCAAGGCATTAGTTGCTGGTGCTGACATGGTGATGTCGGGTAGTCTTTTTGCGCAGTGTCTCGATAGCCCAGCGGAAACTATTATTATCGAAGGTTGTCCGCATAAAGCTTATTTCGGTTCCGCTTCGGTACACAACAAAGGGGATAGTTCACATATAGAAGGGGTAATGAAAAACATACCAGTTTCAAGTATGACATTTCTTTCTAAAATAAATGAAATAGAAGAAGACTTGAGGTCTTCCATAAGTTATGCCGGAGGGAAATCACTTGATTACCTAAAGGATGTTTCTTACGAGATTTGTTGAGTATTGAAAGAAAACCTTCTTAGATTCCGAAATCGCCAAAAGTACTTGGTGTTTGATTATGAGACTTGTGGCTTAAACCTAGGGTCACTATCTAATAAGCCTTGGCAACTTGCGTTCCTTTTGTGCGAGGGTAAAAAGATTTTATCTCGCCATAACTATTGGTTGCATTGGGACGATATTGAGGTATCTCCAGACGCAGCCAGAATAACAGGGTGGACTAAATCTAAATATAAAAAACTTGCGGTTGCCCCAGAGAAACCTCTTGAACTTTTCGAGAAATATCTTTACGACGAAGAATATATGAGCGTGGGTCATAATCTATTAGGATTTGATGTTTACATCCATAATATTAACCGTCATTTATTAAATAAAGATACTGATTTTTCTTATGTGAATCGCTTGGTTGATACAAATTGCATCGCCAAGGGCATAAAAATGGGAATTAATTTAGATAAAGATGATGACTTATTGTCATGGCAATACAGAATGGTAGGCATTAGACAAAGAGGGGTAAAGACTAATTTAAAACAACTATGCGTGGATTATGATATAGATTTTGACCCCTCAAAACTCCACGATGCCTTATACGATATAGAGAAAAACTTTGAGGTTTTCCAGAAATTAATCTGGGCATTTGAAGTATGATTAAGATATGCTTTAGTGATGATGACTTACGCGAGGCAAGAGATCTTGCTAGAGAAAGGCATGATGCAAAAGATATTTCTTTTAGGAATTCCTATCGGTTGGGAAATCACGAATCTGAGTATGCTGCTCATACAATAGGTATTCTTGGGGAACTTGCATGGGCTAAATACAGCAATCAAGAAATAGATAAAAACATATATCCAGTCAGAGACCCAGGGGAGGATTTCCCCAATGTAGAAGTAAAAGCGATTACTTATATCGGTAAGGGCGAGCCGGAACTAAAGATTAAAAAAACAGAATATGAAGCTAGAGATCCGTCCCTTTATGTATTGGTTAGGATAAATAAAGAGCAATTGCGCCTTAATAATACCGTTGAGATCCTTGGGACGATTTCAAAAAAATCATTCGATCAATTTAAAATAGAAAAACAATATGGAAAAGGGATGCCGATCAACTATATAGTCCCTCTTTCTGTTATGGGGAAACCTATTGATGACAAAAAACTCTTTTTATAATAACTTTTCTTCTTATGAAGGATGCTCCCCACCGGGAGTTAGATTGCCTAAGATCGTCATAGAGCAGAGGCATTACAAAAGACTTGGTATTTCCAATGAAGTTTCTAATTTGGACTTCCTTAAGGCTCTATGCGTATCTGGAGAAAATAAATATGAAATCAACGAGAAGCACAACAAGCAGGAGTATACTGACAGGCTCGACATGGAGTTATCAATTCTTTCCGATCTGGGTTTTATTGATTATATTCTTCTTAATTGGGATGTTCTTAATTTCTGCAGGGAGGAAGGCATTCCTGCTGGCCCGGGGAGGGGTTCGGCGGCTGGGTCGCTTGTTTTGTTCCTGATAGGAGTAACACAGGTAGATCCAATAAAATACGAGTTATTTTTCGAGAGGTTTGTATCTAAAAGCCGGGCAAAAACAGTAGAAAAAGATGGGATTTCTTATTTAGATGGTAGCCTCTTGGCTGATGTCGACAATGATATTGCTTATGAACATCGGTATAAGGTTATCGAATATATTGAGTCTAAATATCCGGGCAGAACCTCAAAGATATTAACCCTTACGACTCTTAGTGGTAAATTATGCGCAAAAGAGTGCGGTAAACTCGTAGGGGGGATGAGCGAACAAGAAGTAAATGAAATAAGCGACAGTATCCCAAAGAAATTTGGGTTAGTAGTTCCCTTGCCAGAGGCTTATGAAGAAAGTGAAAAATTTAGATCGTGGGCTGATTCTAATGAAAAAGTTTACAAAATAGCCTTAAAACTTCAGGGGTTAAATAAAAATGTGGGAGTGCATCCCTCTGGAATAGCCATATCCTTCGAAAAACTTTCAGATATTTGCCCGGTCCAAAAGACATCAGAAGGGGCTTTAGTCACTGGCTATGACATGAATTGGGTCGCAGAGCTAATGGTTAAGTTCGATATTCTAGGGCTGAGAACCTTAAGCGTCATTTATAATACATGCAAGTATGTAGGAATGGATATTTATGATGTTGATTTATCAAAGGATTCTCTTTATAAACCATTGCAAAATTTAAAAAGTCGTCATGGAATTTTCCAGATTGAAGCGGATACAGATTTTAGAGTGTGCAAAAAGATTAAACCCAGAAATCTAGACCAGTTAAGTGCTGTGGTTGCTATAGCGAGGCCAGGGGCTATAGAATTCATGGATTACTATGAAAGATATGTATCTTCAGGAGCTTTCCAAAGTGTTCATAGTTTTTTCGATGATGTCCTTAGCTATACAGGAGGCATACCTTTGTATCAAGAGCAATTGATGAAGATGGCCGTAAAGGTTGGCTTTACTCTGGATGAAGCAGAGCAATTGAGGAGAATCGTTGGGAAAAAGAAAGTGGCTCAGATGCCAGAGTGGAAAGAAAAAATAGAGAACAAAATAAAAGATTTGGGGCTAGATGAAAATATTGGTTCTATTTTATGGAAGGTTGCCGAAGATAGTGCTAATTATTCTTTTAATAAATCTCATTCGATTTGCTACTCCATTCTCGCGGCATGGACTACTTACCTAAAGTTCAATCATCCAAAAGAGTTCTTTTTGTCTCTTCTGGAAATGACTCAGTTTGAACCTTCTCCTCAAGAGGAAATCAATAAGATTAGCCAAGAGCTTTCCTTTTTTGATATAACCCTCTTGCCTCCTGACTTGATCCAATCAGAAATGGGCTTTTCTCTTGACAATAAAAACATAAGGTTTGGCCTTAACAGCGTCAAGGGGATTAGCGAGAAGTCATTAAACGCCCTCCGTTCATTTAGAAATTCTGAGAACACAAATAAATATGAAATTTTCATTTCTGCCAAACAAGCAGGGCTTAACATAGGAATCCTTTCTTCCCTAATACAGGCTGGAGCATTATCTGATTTTAAATCAAAAAGATCTAGACTGGTTCTAGAGGCTCAATCTTTCAATATATTAACAGACAGAGAGAAAAGAAACTTTATAGAACTCGGAGAAAGATTTGAGTATGATTGCTTAAATACTATCAATGGATGTATAAAAGAATCATTAATTGCTGATGACGGGAGAGTAATCTTCTCAGAGGGCAGGCTTGAAACATTTAAAAAGAAATATTACCCTTATAAAGAAATTTATGACAGGAATAAAAGTTATGAAAAATTTGCTAATTGGTATTTCGAAAGAAAGCTTTTAGGATTTAGTCATAGCACCGAGCTAAAAGATTCGTTTGGTGAAAATGAAAGCCTAAATAATTCTATTCATTTTTTCGGTTTAGAGTTAAAAGAAAGGGGAAAATTCATTGGAGTCATAGAGGACTGCATCAAGAGGAAAAGCAAAAAAGATATACCCTATATCAAGATGACCATATCGGATGAGTATGGTACTTATGATGCAATGATGATGGATAACAGAGAAAAAGCTTTATCTAAATATACAAATAATGGGGGGAAGATCCCTAAAAAGGATAATATAGTGATCATTACTGGGCAAAAAGGAGATGATATTTTGTTCTTGGATAAGCTTTCTATTGTGGACGAAAAAATCTATATGAAATTATCAGATATAAAATAGTGTAATTATTTATGATGTCAACAAAGCCAAATTTCACTCCTAGAGCTAAGGAGGTCATTAAGTTAGCAAAACAGAAGGCTATTCAACTACAATCTTCGGATGTAAGTCTAGATCATTTACTTATATCTGTTTTGGATACAGATCAAACTGCTATATTAGAAATATTTTCAAGAATCAATATAGATATAAATGATTTTAAAGAGTTTGTTTTAGATCATATCATATTAGACCCTAGCTATGATGACTCTGAGCTTCAGGTTCAGACGGCAAAGTACTCCAAGGATTTTCAATTAATATTAAATAAGTCAAATGATTTCGCCAATGAGTTGAATCATGGCTATGTAGGGCTAGAGCATATTTTCTTTATAATGCTGGTTGATAAGAGTTCTCCTCTTCGCAAATACTTCGATGAATTAGGTGTGGATTGCGACAATGTTTCTGAGTTTTTAAAAATGTTTTTAATAGGAGGTGATTATTCTCACCTATTGCCATCAACATCCGCGCCTATAGATGAGCCTACTCAGGAAGAATCCTTTAATCCGGGCCAAAGCAGACCCAAAAGGTCAGAGAAGGGTTCGGCTCTTCAGAAATTCGCGAAGAATTATAATGTTTTGGCTTCTGAAGGAAAATTTGATAAAGTTATTTGCAAGGAAGGGGAGCTTGAGAAGATTTCTGAAATTTTATGCAGAAGAAATAAGAATAATCCCATATTGATTGGCCTTCCCGGAACGGGCAAAACAAGCTTAGTAGAAGGCTTAGCAGAGAGAATAGTAAATAATAAAGCTTCTGATTTACTTTGTTCAAAAATTATCTACGAAGTAGATTTGGCCTCGATGATAGCAGGCACAAAATATAGAGGCCAATTTGAACAAAGGCTGAAACAGATAATAGAAGAGGCAAAGTCTTCCTCCAATGTGGTGTTATTTATAGATGAGATACACACTCTGATAGGGGCCGGGAGTGCCGAAGGGAGTATGGATGCAGCGAATATATTAAAGCCTGCTTTGGCCCGAGGTGATATTAGATGTATTGGGGCGACAACTCCGAAAGAATACTCCAGATCCATAATGAAAGATGGGGCTTTGGATCGAAGATTTCAGGAAGTTAATGTTGAGGAGCCTTCCGGTGTTGAGGCTGTAAAAATACTAGAAGGGGTAGCTCCTAAATATGAAGAGTTTCACCATGTGAAATACAGAAAAAATATATTTAAACTGGCTGTTGATTTGTCCATTAAGTACATGAACGACAAGTATTTGCCAGATAAGGCTATTGATATTTTAGATCAAGCTGGGGCTAGAGTAAAAATGAGAAACTTGGTAAAGCCTCCTGAAGCCTTGGTTATTGAAGATCAAATTGCAGTTTTGGTTCGAGAAGGCGAAAATGAAATAATTGATCCCCAAATAAAGAGAAAAAGAGAGGGTTTGCTAATTAAGTATGAGAAAATATTAAATGATTGGTCGGAAGATTTGCTCTCAAAATCTTTTTATGTGACGCAAAAAGATATTTATGATGTGGTTTCGTCTAAAACAGGAGTTCCTGTTAATAATATTTCACAAAAAGAGTCGGACATGCTTCTTAAATTAGAAAAATCCCTTAATAAGGTTATTTTATTCCAAGAAGAGGCCGTCTCCACTATATCCAAATCTATCTTGAGGGCGAAAAGCGGTTTAAAAGATGACTCCAAGCCAATAGGATCGTTTCTCTTGCTAGGGGAAACAGGCACTGGCAAAACTTTCTCAGCCAAGGCTTTAGCGAAATTATTTTTCGGAAGCGAAAAGAATCTTATTCATGTAGACATGAGCGAGTATTCCGAAAAAGCAAATACATCTAGATTGGTTGGGGCGTCTCCGGGTTATGTTGGATACGAAGAAGGAGGGCAATTGACTGAAAAAATTAGAAAAAATCCTTATTCTGTTCTTTTATTGGATGAAATAGAAAAAGCTCACCCATCTGTTATTCACACTCTCTTGCAGGTCTTAGAGGAAGGTAGAATTACCGACGGGTTGGGTAGGGTTGCTGACTTTAAGAATTGCATTATAATAATGACCGGTAATTTGGGTGCTGATTTATTTGACAAAGAGACCTCTATAGGGTTTTCCAATAACAAGTCTAACATTGATTCTAAAATTTCCGAAAAGGCAAAAGATACTTTTAGTCCAGAGTTCATCAATAGGGTTGACGGGGTTGTTGTCTTCAAAGCCTTCTCTAAAGATCATATTAAGTTCATTTTAAAATCTCATATCAAAGCTTTGGTTTTAAAATTAAAGAAAAAAGGTATCAAATTGGTTATTGGGGATGACATTGTGAGTCACCTTAGTGATTTAGCTTTTGCCGAGAAAATGGGTGCTCGCCCAGTAAATAGATTGATTCGAAATAAGATAGAAAATATATTATCGAAAAAGATTTTGAAAAAAAAGAAAGGTTTGATCAAATTGGACTTGACAGATATCGATTGATATTTTACAATAGGTTATTCCTATTAAAAATATACAATCATGTCTTTACCATTTTACAAACCAAACAGCAAGAATCAAGGGTCAGCCCTTAATATAAACATATCCAATCCTGGCGACAAGGAACCGACGCTGTTCATCAATATGATCAGGCAGTTCAGCTGGAGTTCTTCTGGCAAAAGAGGATCTTTTGCTGGTAATAAAGACCAACCAGAACATACGGTTAATATGAAAATTAATCATATTGAATGTGGAAGTATTATTTCTTCAATTGAAAACCGACATGAGTTCAGTGCTTTTCATACCTTTAACGACAGTTCTACCACATTGAATTTTTCACCGTGGGATCAACCCTCTAGGTCTTCCAAGTATAATCCCTCTACAAAACAGCAGGAACCCTCTGGGGATATACTTCCAAGCTTTGGGTTGTCCTTGAAGAAGGGTAGTTTTAGCCCCATAAAGATACCTTTGTCCCCCGGTGAATGCCAAAACATGCTTCATTACTTCAAAAGGTTTCTATCTATCTACTTTGATTACATAGATTCTCCAGTTTCTGTAGATTCTTTCCGAGAAATCTCCAAGGATGATGTAAAGGATCAGAAAAATGATGATTTGTTTTTGGACATAGACTCCTTTCCAAAAGTTTCTTCTCCAAAAAAAGACAAAAAGCAAAAAAAAGACAACAAAGAAGATGACAAGGTTGTTGATGACGAGTCTTCATATTATTGATGGAAAAGAAAAAAGTATTAATACATAGCAATCATTCTAGGCTTTTAACTGGTTTTGGTAAAAATTCTAAAAATATTTTAAAATATTTATCGGACACTGGGAAATATGAAGTTATAGAACTCGCGAATGGAATATCCCATTCTCATTCAGAATTAAAAACTATGCCTTGGCGAACCCTCGGTGGTTTGCCCAATACACAGGCCGAATTGGATTCCGCTTCAAAAGATCCTGCTCTTAAAAGATCCGCAGGGTATGGAGGTCTTGTTATAGATAAGGTAATAGAAGAAGTCAAACCAGATGTATACATAGGAGTTGAGGATATTTGGGCTTTTTCTGGATATTATGAAAAGCCTTGGTGGAATAAGATAAACTGTATGGTCTGGACGACCTTAGATAGTCTGCCTATTTTACCGGAAGCTTTAAGGGTTGCCTCTGAGATTAAAAACTATTATGTGTGGGCGTCTTTTGCTCAGAAAGCCTTGGCAGAAAAAGGGTTTGGTCATGTCAAGAAATTGCACGGCTCAACAGACCCTTCTAATTTTTACAGACTAGAGGATGAAAAGAGGAGCTCTCTTAGGCAAGCAAATGGGATAGACTTGGATGATTTTGTTATTGGGTTTGTCTTTAGGAATCAATTAAGGAAGTCTGTTCCGTATCTGTTAGATGGATTTTCTATATTTAAAAAAAGAAACCCGAAAAGCAAAGCAAAACTATTACTTCATACGAATTGGACAGAAGGGTGGGACATTCCAAGATTAATAGAGGAGAAGAGTATTGACAAGGAAGATGTTCTTGCTACTTACTTTTGCTCTAAATGTAACTCGTATGAGGTTAAGCCTTTCACTTCAAATGAAAACGATTGCAGGTTTTGTGGATCAAAAGGGTCTCAATCAACCGTTTCCGTCTCCGCCGGGGTGGATGAGCTACAACTGAACGAAGTTTATAACCTAATGGATGTGTACTGCCACCCGTTTACATCTGGCGGTCAGGAATTACCTATTCAAGAGGCTAAATTAACAGAACTAATAACTCTGGTTACGGACTATGCATGTGGGACGGACTCTAGTTCTTCTGATAGTGCTGGGTTTCCACTTAAATGGTCTGAATATCGAGAACCAGGAACCCAGTTCATCAAGGCGAGCACGGATAAAAATTCCATAGCAAAGTATCTTGAGAAAATTTTAAAGATGCCTCAAGCCAAGAGGAAAGCTCTAGGAAAGAAGGCGAGAAAATATATTCTTGAAAATTATTCGATTCAAGCTGTAGGTAAAGAGCTGGAAGGTATTATAGATTCCATGCCAGCGGTTGATTGGGATTTTAATTTCTCAGCCCCGAAAGGAAACCCTAATTACAATCCCCCCGAAATAACTTCGGATATTGAATGGGTGACTGATTTGTATAAGAACATTTTGCTCAGAAAGGTCGGGCCAGACGACGAAGGGGTAAAACATTGGATCGCTAGGCTGGAGTCAGACTTAGATAGGGGAGAGGTGTTAAATTACTTCAAGAAGATCGCGTCTCAGAATGAATCCTCTAAGCAAATTGAGTTTGATGAATTCCTAGATGACACAGGAAACAAGAGAGCTCTTTTGGTTTTTGGTGGTTCAGCTTCTGATTTGATTTTATGTACAACAATATTTAAATCTTTCACTGAATCCCATCCAAATTATGATTTATATGTTTCCTGCAAAAATGATTATCATCATTTAATATCAGGCCACCCTTCAGTGCATAAGCTGCTTCCGTTTCGGGAGAGCATTAGAAAGGAATCACTTATGTTGGGGTTTGGATCTAAAGACCCTTATTTTGATTATTTTTGCGATGTAACTGACGTATTTGATAGAGACTCTTCTTGTTATGGTACAATTAATAATCAATTTTCTATTTTATGAATAAATTAGAAAAGCTTAGTTTGCATTCGGCTCTTAAAATAAAAGAACCAATAGTTAATGAGTTATTTTTCCCTGTCGTTTCGAATAAATATATTTGTATTTTTTCTGAACATATTATTGATAGTCGAAAGTACAATTATTTATCTGAAGTCGTATCATTAATAACTCCCTTTTTAAGGGATCACGACATTTCTATATTGGACATAAGTGAATCAGGTGCTCCGGGAATAGAGGGAACTTTGGATTTCAAAAGCGGTACTCAGTTTGGTCATCGTTGTTTTTTAATGAAAAATGCAGAGTTAGTATGTTGCTCCACGGGTTTATTTTCTGTTTTGTCTGGCGTCTATGATGTCCCATGCGTTACTTTGTATTCTGACATACATCCAGATGAAGATGTATGCTATTGGGGGGACGAATCTAAACGTCTAAATATAACTCCAGACATAGATAATATCCCCTCTCATTCTTATGTTGAATTCCCCAAAACCATAAACGAAATAAGCCCACTGGATGTAGCTAAATCTATTTTAAGTTTATTAAAAATAGAGAATGACCTTAATAATTTAAGTTACCTTCATATGGGATCCCTGTATTCATCTAAAGTTATTGAAGTAATACCGGACTTTGTCCCCTCTGATCATTTTTTGCCCAAGTCAGTACTTAATCTTAGGTTTGATTATCATCCAGATTATAAATTTTTATTTGCATGGGCTAAGGGTAAAAACTTATCTTTATTTTTGCCCCAAGATAAACCTATTGATCCTTCGGCTCTTTTAAAAATAAGAAGTTCCTTAAAATCTGTTTTCTTTAATTTGACGGGGGAATTTGACAAGAATTATCTTACAGCTCTTAGGAGGGTTGGAATTTCTCCTAATTTTTTCTGTGATGATGAAAATATTGTGGATAAAGTTAGGTTGCTCAATATAGACCTCGAAGTTCCTTTGATAGAAAAAAAATCGAAGAAAGATCTTGACCCTGATGTAGAAATAGGAGATAATACTTTCTTTAAGTCGGGCAAATTAATTCTTTCAAATGGAAAAAAGTTTCAATCAAAAGCTAACTGGATCACGGGGGTTGACTTCGATGGTTCGGAGCAAAAGGTCATTGATACTGTAGACTTTTGGGAAGATCTCGATTACTACATAATATATACGAAAAATGATACTTGAAAACGATAATAACTCCCCAAGGAGAGACAAGAAAGGATTGCTTATCGGGACAAAGTATATCTTTAGCCAAGATGGCTTGATTGATTGGAGAAAAATGGTCAAAGACAAATGGCTATACCCTAATCCTGGAAAAGGTATTACAGAAACAGATGTTTCCAAGATGGAAGATAGGGATTTATGTATTTTACTGGGAGGAATAAAGGAATTGGCTCGCATCAGAGGGTATAGCTCAATTGATTATTCAGTATCGGCCCCTTCTCAAGAATACGTAGTAGTTACCTGTACAATCAAGTGGATTCCTAACTTTGAGACAGCAGAACAAGAGATAAGCTTTTCTTCTATCGCGGATGCCTCTTTCGGCAATACATCAGCTATAGGAGGTGTTCATTATTTGGCCCCCATAGCAGAGAACAGGGCATTCGTTAGGGCTGTTAGAAATTTCTTGAATATTAATATCGTAGGGAAAGATGAACTCGCCTCCTTAAGGGGTAAGGCTCCAGTATCTCGATCAGAGCCAATCTCAACAAGCAATAAGATGATTGACCCTCATGGGACTTTAGAGTTATTTTGTAATAATATCGGTGTTTGTTCTTTTGATGATTTTAAAATAAAAATTTCTGAGCTACAATCCAATGGAAAGTTAAATAACTTAGACCAAGGAGAATGGGCGAATTTCAAATCTATTGATCCTAAGGATGTGAGAAAGATTCTTGCAACTTTAAAACAAAAATAATAATATGGCAAAATTAACAAATAAACAACTCGCCAAACTATGGACAGTTTGGTTTGTATTCACATTCTGCTGGGGTTTTTGGCATGGCTATAATCAAATTCCGATGACCGGATTGTACAGTTGGGCAATCCAACTCGCATCCATAGGGCTAACGATATGGTGCATAATAAGGCTTTGGCATACTCCCGAGGTGGATGGATAAATACATCAAGAAAAAGCATCCCAACCTTCTAAGTAAGACTAAAACTTACTTAGTTGGTCACATGCAGTATGCAAGTGGAAGAAATT
>Ga0315327_10000116_pt1 | contig 33666 bp, 28 predicted proteins | sample M110032315metaG_FD_203460 | JGI IMG/M metagenome (GOLD analysis project Ga0315327, IMG submission 203460) | Ammonia-oxidizing marine archaeal communities from Monterey Bay, California, United States - M1 100m 32315 | ecosystem: Environmental > Aquatic > Marine > Coastal | place: USA: California... | reverse complement strand
CCAGCACTGATGCCAGACCTGTGACTGCCGTGAAGCCGGGTAGGATCCCTCCGCTGTCTGGTTCCTCGACTGGGTCCACTGAGTCGTCTGGGATCCCATCGCCGTCGGCATCGGTGTCCGCGTTGTCCCCTATCCCGTCACCGTCTTGGTCACTGGTCTCTTCTGGATTGGTTGGGAACGCGTCTGCGTTGTTGCCAACGCCGTCGCCGTCCGAATCGAGCTTCTCGTTGGGGTCGTTTGGAGCCCAGTCCGCGTTGTCCCCGGTTCCGTCACCATCGGAGTCCCTGTTCTCGTATGGGTCGGACATGAATGCGTCCGAGTTGTCTCCAAAGCCGTCACCGTCGTAGTCACTCCACTCGCCTGCGTCGTTGGGGAATGCGTCAGACGCATCCCCGTAACCATCGCCGTCAGTGTCGGTGGTCTCGTTGGCGTCCAGTGGGAAGGCATCTGAGGTGTCAGGCGTCCCATCGTTGTCGTCGTCCGTGTCCGCGTTGTCCCCGGTCCCGTCGCCATCGGAGTCGATGTACTCGCTGGGGTCGTTCGGGAAGTCGTCCTCCGTGTCACCGACTCCGTCGCCATCGGTGTCCGTGGACTCACCGTTGTTCAGTGGGAAGTCGTCCAGGTCGTTCGGGGTCCCGTCGCCATCAGCGTCCTCGTCCTCGTTGTCGCCCACGCCATCGCCATCGGTGTCGGTGGTCTCGTTGGCGTCGTTCGGGAAGTCGTCCCCGTTGTCGCCCACGCCGTCCCCGTCACTGTCGGAAGTCTCGTTCGCATCGAAGGGGAAGTCGTCCTGGTCGTCGTTGACGCCGTCCCCGTCGCTGTCCTCGTCGGTGTCATCGGTCCCATCGCCGTCGGCATCGGTGTCCGCGTTGTCGCCCACGCCGTCCCCGTCGGTGTCTACCCACTCGTTGCCGTCGTCGGGGAACGCATCGGAGTTGTCTCCCCACCCGTCCCCGTCAGAGTCGGCTGACTCGGTCGGGTCCCATGGGAAGGCATCGCCGTTGTCGCCAACGCCGTCGCCGTCCGCGTCGTTCGTCTCGGTGGCGTCGTTCGGGAACTCGTCACTGTTGTCTCCGACTCCGTCATCGTCTGTGTCGGCCCACTCTTCTGGGTCGTCGGGGAACCTGTCGTCGAAGTCGTTGTACCCGTCGCCATCGGTGTCGGGTGCGCCGAAGATTATCTCAATCGATTGGATCGCGTCTCCGGCCATCACGTCAACGCACGGGCTGGTCACCGCGATGTCGTTGTAGCTCCATGAGACCGGTACAAGTCCGGCTCCATCATGAGCCCCTCCACAGAGGGTTCCGTTGAAGGTAATCGTTTCTCCGCTGACGTCTCCCGGGAAGTAGAGGGTCATCTCTCCGCTTTCGTCTACCGTGACGTTGTAGTGCAGGATCCAGCCACCGACCATTACGGGAGCGTTTCCGTCGGTGTTGTTGGCTAGGTTGTAGAACGATGCATGCGGTTCTGCGCACCATGCCCCCACTCCGTTCATTGTGAAAGCAGGCGCTTCTTCGTCGCAACCGTCGCTGTCAATCGAGCCGTACGCCCACATCTGCTCGAACTCCATCGCCTCAGTGTCGTTCAGAACCCCATCACCGTCGAAGAAGTCGTGGTCGATCTTCATCCTGATATCGTCGTCAAGGGTGGTGTGTCGTGCGACCCAGACAGCGGCCGTGCCACTAGCATCATCCACAATCTCTAGTATCGCCTCGTGGTTATGTCCGATCTCGAAGTCCTCCATCTCCCAGCCTCCGTGGTCGCCATCTCCTTCTCGGGGCAGGCAGTCCGGCCAGTTGTCTCCATCGTCGTCTGCCCACAGATCTCCAGCGATGAAGGCCAAGAACCAACCGACTGGGTTGTATTCTTCGTCGAACACCTCGGCATTGATCATCATGATGCACATATCGCTAGGTACCTCTAGCTCCCACTCGAACGTCTCGGATGAGCTGGTGGCGTTGATCATCTCCTCGCCGCCATCACCAACAAATCCTCCCTCGTCCTCTCCGTCGGGGCAGTCATCGTACCCGTCGTTGACCTGGTATATCCAGACCTCGGACCCGTCGTTGCAGTCGAACCAGTTGATCGGGTCGCCGTTGTCGTCGTACTGCTGCTCGTCGGCACCGTCCTCGCAGTCCTCCTCATCGTCGTTGACCCAGTCGAAGGGGATCTCTTCGCCGTTTCCACAGAAGAAAGACTGCCCGGGCTGGGTGTCTCCCTCGTACTCCCAGGACAGCATGTAGGTCTCATCCTCCTCGAGTCCGTCTAGAGTCCATGACATCGACCAGTTGCCCTCGGACAGCTGGTAGTGGTTGTCCATGATGAGTTCCATGAAGTCATCATCGTCCCCGTTGTCATCCGGTCCATCCTCGGAATCCTCCTCCATCTCCATGAGTTCCATGAAGTCGATTCCCTCGATCTCCTGCCATCCATTGTCGTCTACCTCTAGGCTGACGTCGACGGGCCACTCCCACTGGCAGGGCCCTTGGAAGTCCATGCGACCCTCTCCTCCATCGTCAGGATCTCCGTCTTCGAAGTCGATCGCCTCATCTCCCCAGTAAACCAACCACCATTCGATTTCGACGTGGCAGGTTGCGTTCTCGATGACTAGCTCCCAGTCAACGGAGTTCTCGCCACTGGTGGCGGTGATGTTGGCGTGGTCTGGTATCTCTTGGCCTTCGTCAGAGCATTCCCTGTCCCCCATAAGCTCGTACGTGCAGTACTGCCAGAGTATGGTGTAGTTATCTCCTACCTCCAGGTCTACGAGAGTCCAAGTCATGCCGAGATCGGCTGCCTCTTCGATACGGGGTTGGTCCCAGTAGGGGCAGTTCCAATCGCCGTCCTGTGTTACCTCATCGCAGCCGTTCTCCCAGTTGATGTACTGGTTTCCTTCGTTCATGCAGACCCAGTCGTCCGGGCCGTTAGCCCAGCAATGGTCGTACAGGCGCTCGATCTCTTCCATTTCCCATTCGACCGGACCGCTTCCGTTGTCGTACCCAAGGACGATGCCGTCGGCCGACTGCTCGCAGGGCCCGTTGAAGCCGAACCAGTCGTAGAAGAGACGGTCGTTCCAGCCGTCCTCGGTCAAGTTGCTCAGCCCGACTTCCAAGTTCACTCTGCAGGTGGAATCATCAATCTCCACGTAGAAGGTCTCTGACATCGTCTCCGCGGTGGCGTCGAACTCGAACTCGAACGAGTCCCAATCGCACCCTTCCATGTCGGAGCAGATCACGGTGCTAATCTCAACCGAGTAGTTCTCACCTACATCGAGGTCCTCGACAGTGAGTTCCATCGTGTGGTTGCCCCCGGCAATTTCCGGTTCCACGAACCACGGAGATTCGCACTCCCATCCGGTTTCACCAGAAGGATCGGCGACCCACATGACGCAGGCGTCCTCATCCATCCACATGCTGTAGTCCGAAACTCCGTCGTCGTCCCAGTCCCACTCGTCCTGCCAGCAACTCAGGTCTTTCATGTCTTGATCGCAATTGTCGAAGTCGAGCATGACTCCCTCCTTCACGTACTCCTGGCCGTCGTAGATCAGGGTGAATGGCGAGGGTGGCTGCTCGCATGGCCCGTGGTAGCTGAACCAGTCCCCTGCCACGTACTTCGAGCCGTCCTCGGTCATCTCGTGCAGGTCGACTCGTAAGTTCACGTTGCAGGTGTAGTTGTCGGTCTCCACTTGGAAGGTCTCCGACATGGTCTCTGACGTCGCGTTGAAATCGAAGTAGGTCTCCTCGTAATCGCATCCTGCCATGCTTTGGCAGATGTCTATGGATACCCCCAGGCTGTAGTTCGTGCCCACTTCCAGGTCCTCGACGGTGATCTCCATCGTGTGGTTGCCCTCATCGATCTCGGGGTCTTGCGCCCATGTCTGGCACTCCCAGTTCCCATCGGAGTCCTCCATGCACACGTCGTACCAGTTGGAATGGTCGGGCTCGCCGTCGCCGTCGTAGTCCCAGTCGTCGTTCCAGCACTCGAAGCCATTTCCGTCCTCCTCGCACTCGTCGAACTCCTCGTAGTTCCAGATCTGCTCCCACTCGACCCCATCAGTAGTGAGGGTGAATGGCGAGGGTGGCTGCTCGCATGGCCCGTTGAAGAAGAACCATTCGCTTGCCATGTGGCCCCCCCAGTCGTCGTTGTACAGGTTGACGTACAGGTTCACGTTGCAGGTGTAGTTGTCGGTCTCCATGTGGAAGGTCTCCGACATGGTCTCTGACGTCGCGTTGAACTCGAAGGAGATCCCCTCGTAATCGCATCCTGCCATGCTCTGGCAGACGGTCGTGCCAATCTCCAGGTTGTAGTTCGTGCCCACTTCCAGGTCCTCGACGGTGATCTCCATCGTGTGGTTGCCCTCATCGATCTCGGGGTTTTGCGCCCATGCCTGGCACTCCCAGTTCCCATCGGAGTCCTCCATGCACACGTCGTACCAGTTGGAATGGTCGGGCTCGCCGTCGCCGTCGTAGTCCCAGTCGTCGTTCCAGCACTCGAAGCCATTTCCGTCCTCCTCGCACTCGTCGAACTCCTCGTAGTTCCAGGTCTGCTCCCACTCGACCCCATCAGTAGTGAGGGTGAATGGCGAGGGTGGCTGCTCGCATGGCCCGTTGTAGCCGAAGTGCTCCTCGTAGTTACCATCCATCCAGCCTTCTTCGTTCCCCCCAAACAGGTTGACGTGCAAGACTACGTGGCAGGTGTAGTTGTCGGTCTCCATGTGGAAGGTCTCCGACATGGTCTCTGACGTCGCGTTGAACTCGAAGTAGGTCTCCTCGTAATCGCATCCTCCCATGTTCTGGCAGACTTCCATGGATATCTCCAGGCTGTAGTTCGTGCCCACTTCCAGGTCCTCGACGGTGATCTCCATCGTGTGGTTGCCCTCATCGATCGATGGGTCAGAGGCCCAGCTCTCGCAGAGCCAGGTTCCGTTCGCCGCATCCTCCATGCAGTTGTCCCTGAGATCGATCCAGTCCGGCTCTCCGTCGCCGTCGAAGTCCCAGTCGCTCTGCCAGCACTCGAAGCCATTTCCGTCCTCCTCGCACTCGTCGTACTCGTTGTAGTGCTGGGTCTGCTCCCACTCGACTCCATCCGCCGTCAGGGTGAATGGCGAGGGTGGCTTCTCGCATGGGCCTTGGAAGTGGAAGTAATCGTTAACCAACCAGTTCCAGCCCGAGTTGCCGCTGCTGTCGTTCCAGGACTCCTCCAGGGTAACGTAGATGTTCACGCTGCAGGTGTAGTTGTCGGTCTCCATGTGGAAGGTCTCCGACATGGTCTCTGCCGTCGCGTTGAACTCGAAGGAGAGCTCCTCGTAATCTGATCCCCCCTGGGACCCGTAGTTGACGGAGACTCCCAACTGGTACGATTGACCTACCTCTAGGTCATCAGTGGAGAGCTCCATCGTGTGGTTGCCCTCGCTGATGAAGGGGTTGGTGTGGTGCGTTGGGCACCACCATGTGCCGTTGGTGGAATCCTCATCGCAATCGAAGTGGTGTTCGGTCCAGTCCGGCTCTCCGTCGCCGTCGTTGTCCCAGTCGCTCTGCCAGCACTCGAATCCGCCTTCGCCCATATCGTCATCGACGCACTCGTCGAACTCCTCGTAGTTCCAGGTCTGCTCCCACTCTGTGCCGTCGTAGGTCAGGGTGAATGGAGAGGGTGGCTGCTCGCAGGGTCCGTTGTAGCCGAGGTTCTCGTGGTACACATCGTAGGAGTGGTAAGACTCGGGAGCGTACCAATCGAGCATATTGAGGTCGAACTGGTAGTTCACGCTGCAGGTGTAGTTGTCAGTCTCCAAGAACCACTGTTCCGTCCATGTCGAGGTGGTGGCATTGAACATGACTTCCCCGGAATCGTCGTCCGTGCCAAATTGTGTGCCATGGTGTGATGTCCAGGACAGCATGTAGCTTTCTCCCGTTTCCAGGTCATCCACAGCCAGCTCCATCGAGTGGTTGCCGTAGCCGACGAATGGGTATTCCTCCCATCCCTCGCATAGCCACGTTCCGCTCGCCGTATCCTCCATGCAGTCGTGCCTGTGTTCGGTCCAGTCCGGCTCTCCGTCGCCGTCGAAGTCCCAGTCGCTCTGCCAGCACTCGAAGTCATTTCCGTCCTCCTCGCACTCGTCGTACTCGTCGTAGTGCTGGATCGGCTCGTGCTCAACGCCATCCATGGTCAGTGTGAATGGTGAGGGGGGGATCTCGCATGGCCCATCGAACTTGAATTCGGGAGACTCCACGGAATCGTTCCACTGGAAGTTCCCTGAGGAGTCCCAGGTTCCCGAGACTAATTGGGCACTCACCCATGCGTTGCACGTGTAGTTCGTCGTCTCGAAGTAGAACTGCGTGGTCGTCGAGGATCCGTTGAAGTACAGGTACTCCAGATTTCCTGCGTCGTCCTCGCCTGCCATCCGTTCCCACGTGTAGAGGTCAATTTCGAGCTTGTAGCTGTAGTCTGCCTCCAGTCCCGATGCCGTGAGATCCATCGAGTGGTTCCCTTCCATCAGGAGGGGGTGCAGGTATTCGAAGACGCACTCCCAACCGGTCACTGGGTCCTCCTCGCAATCTTCGTACGAGTTGAGCCAGTCGACATTACCATCTTCATCGTAGTCAATTTCGCAGTACCAATTGCCTTCGATTTCATCGCAGTTGTCGATGCCCTCGCTTTCCGTAATCCCTACTTGCTCCCAGAGCATGCCGTCGTATTCCAGCTCCAAGTGCCCGTCGTACTCGCAGGGCCCTGCGAAGTTCCAGTTCATGCCGCCTATCGAGGTCCCGTTCCCATCGTAGTCTCCGTGAACCGAGATTTGCCCGTGGCATGTCGAGTTGTCGGTGATCATGTAGGCTTCAGAGAAGCTGACCTCTCCCGCCGTGGTGGTGTTCATCGTCCCATCGAAGTACCAGTAGTCCATGCCACCCATGTCATCGTAGGTCCAGATGTCTGCGTAGAGATTGACATCGACCTCTGTCTCGAGGTTGAAGACATCGACCGTCAGGGAGTGGTTGCCCTCTCCGTACATCGGGTCGACGTAATTCCAGACGCATTCCCAGCTTCCCGAGGAGTCGTCGCAGTCTTCGAAGAACCAAAAGTCGTCCTCTACTCCGTCCCCATCCACGTCTTGTGAGCACTCGTATCCCTCGACGTTACCGTCGGGGTCGACCACCTCCGTGCATTCTAGGTCGCCCCAGAAGGGGATTCCGACCATTTCGTGCTCTGTACCGTCAACGTACAGGGTGGAGTTCATCTCCATGTGGCCGTAACCGTAATCCGCTGAGACAACCGGTCCCAGTGCGGAAAGTACCATTATCAGGCAGATGCTCAGGCTTCTCGTCTTTCTTGCGTCGCTCTCGCTATACATGTAAGGCAATTGCCGAAAATCTTCATATTTAATCGTGCACCCTTAGTAATTCACCTTTTTTTCCGCAATTAGCGAGAGCTTTCCCACCATTCGATGGAATCTCCCGAGGCTTCGGAAACCGAGGTCAACGTCATCCCATTCTCAAGCATGCTCCCGTCGAAGGTCACGACTCCCCCCTCGAGCACAGTGGGGGAGACGCATATCCTGGCCCTGTTCACCATCCCAGCCGACAGGAACCTCCCCCATGTGTCAGCACCGCCCTCGACGAGGAGTGACTGTATGCCTCGGTCACCCAGCATATCCAGTATCCTCGGGACTGGGATATCCCTCTCAGGGATGACGACTCTCTCCACGTGAGGATGGTCCTCCGACGAGTCGTGTTCGGAGGATTGGATGACTAGCGTCGGTGCCTCTCCGTCTGTCATAAGCGCGCAGCCGTCCGGAATGCGACCGTTTGGGTCGATGACCACCCGTGTAGGCTTGTCCCTGGGCCCTATGTCGACCCCTCTCACTGTCAGTGACGGGTCGTCCCTGATTACGGTTTCAACACCCACTAGTATCGCCATCGAGTCCGCTCTGATCTTCTGTGCCAGTTCCAACGACAGTTCCGAGCTGAAGCGCGCAGCGGGCTCCGAGGGATCCCCGTCGATCCTGCCAATCGAATCCGTGGAGGCCTTCAGCGTCACCAGGGGCCTGCGCTCTCTGCACCAGTGCATGAATTCCTCCATCTGCCTCTCGCATTCCTCCTCGAGGACCCCTGTCGTAACTTCCATGCCGCTTCCTCGTAGGGTATCCGCCCCATCGCCTCTAACGGTCGGATTGGGGTCCAATGCCCCGATCACGACCCTCTCAACCCCTGCCCACAGAAGGGATTCGGTGCATGGTGGGGTCCTGCCGAAGTGATTGCATGGCTCCAAGGTCACGTAGGCAGTCGTCCCTTGGGTCGGGACTCCCTTGGACTCGGCATCAGCAATCGCCATCTGCTCTGCATGCAGACCTCCGATGTGGTCGTGCCAACCCTCTGCCAACACCTCCCCATCCCTGACTAGAACGCATCCGACAAGTGGGTTGGGCATCACCCGATGTCGACCCCTCTCGGCCAGCTCAATCGCCCTTCGCATGTGAGACTCTCCCTCAGACATGTCATGCTTCCGTCACAGCGTCTACTCATGATTCCTCGCTTCGGCAGGATTGAAGTCGGGAGGTCGTTCTCGGGGTACGTGACTCGCATAGCCTGCATACTCAACCCCAATGCCCGCGACGGCCTGTCTGTTAGTCAGTGGGACAAGTTCGAGCCAGCTCTGAAGGAGGCGGGATTCGATATCGACCTCCGTCACACCGAGGGCCCGGGTCATGCCATGGACATCGCTCAGAGTCTGGTCGGCGAAGACCACGAGCTTGTCGTCGCAATTGGGGGGGATGGTACGGTGCACGAGGTGGCATCGGGCCTTAGGGGCTCGCAGAAGGTCCTCGGCATACTCCCGATAGGCAGTGGGAACGACTACGCAAGGGCCCATGGGATACCGACTCCCAAGGGGAACAAGTTCAAGGACATGCAGGGGGCTATCGACATCCTGTCCAACGGAAAGGACCGAAGGGTCGGGTCAGTCAGGGTAGAGGGGCCCCCAGCGCCTGAGCACCCGACCAAGGCCGCTCCGAGTCACTTCCCATGTAACGGCGAGCCAGAGGGGGAAGGCAACCTAGTTCGCTGGAGTTTCCTCGAGTGCGACGCTGGTGTCACCTCAGTTGTCAATCGCCTGAAGGACGAGGGACAGTTCAAGTGGATCCGTGGGCAGTTGAAGTACACTGCCCTAGCGATCAAGGCGGTGCTCTTCTGGAAGAAGCAGAGAGGCAAGTACTCGATCGATGGGGGCGAGCAGATGGACGTCGACCTTTCGGGGCTCTTCTGCTTGAGCCAATGCCAGACATTTGGTGGTGGGTACAGGGTCGCACCCGGGGCCAAGCCCACCCAGGGGCACGGGTCCTTGGTGATGGCATGGGGGCTATCGAAGACCAGGATGCTGATGCTGATGGGGCCATTGGAGAAGGGAAAGCACGTCGGAAGGTGGGGGGTGACGATGGAATCCGCCAAGAGGTACGAGCTCGATGTCTCGGAGGGAGAGCCACTGTTCGTCAACGTCGACGGGGAGGCAGTCATCACCACACCCGTCTCCATGAAGTACCACGATGACCAGTTGACGGTTCGTGGAGCCATCTCTATCCCGAATGAGTGATGGGTTGCCAGTGTCACATTACTGAGGTTCCAGGCCTTATCGAGTCAATTTTCAGATCTGCGAGCGTCTCCCCCCCGCCATCCACAACTATCCTCAGGCCGAGCTCTTGGCCACTGCCAGCTTCCGCATCACACCCAGGGGTATCGCTAGTTTCGAAATCGGCGTCTTCGATGTCCTGGTTGATTAATGGTGCTTCGACGTCGAGGTTCGTCGGACTTAAGGCGATCTGGAACCTGAAGGTGGTACCCGCCGGAAGCTCATCGCCGTCATCTATGTCGTCCCCGTCGAGCGTTTTCGCATCAGCAATCTGAGAGTCCACTACTGCAAAGGTGCTGCCCAGCGTTTCGGTCGGTAATACTCCACCACCTGGTCCGTCAATCTGGACGTATGTCACCTTGCAAGTGATGTACCAGTGGATGTCGCCCTGCTGGACGTTGAGGGATCCAGAAGACACTCTGGCGATCACAGCAAACGTTGCGACGTCGGTCGGGCAGTCCATGCCCCCAGCATCTATATGTTGGCCGCAGGGGACTCCCCAACCGACCGAGCCATGCCCCCCACCTCCTGTGTGGTCGACATTCAAGGGGTTACCGACGGAGGAGACGAAGACGTCGGTGATGCTGACTTTGCCCGAAATCTGATTTCTCGTGTCCGAGCTGGTGTTCTCGGCGTTCTGCTGCAGCTCCTCCGCGGTCTTGATGATGATTGTGGAGGCCACAGCGGCCACTAGGATGAGGGCGATGAATACTATCATCGCACCGATACCTATCGAGCCATCCTCGTCCATGGCAGTTGCAACGGCTGTCGATTTTCAATTGTTTCCATTGGCTTCTGTAGGGTGTTAATGGCGCAGACGGAGAGATTTGAACTCCCGAGTCACTAGGACACCGGATTTCAAATCCGGCGCAATACCAGGCTATGCGACGTCTGCAGCGAGTATGCGTGGGGACTGCCACGGATGAACCTTGCAGCCTCAGAGCCCGTAGTTCCCCGGCCTGCACCAGTCCGGCAGACTGGATGCCGCGTTCGGGTGGGTGAGTCCCACGAACAGGACCATGATGAGGATGAAGAATGCGGGGAAGAGGGCGGTCATGGTCAGTATCCCCGAGTCCTCGTCACCATACAGGTGCATGAATATCGCCGCGATCATGATGAATTTCGGGATTGCGATGATGGTGAGTATCCAGAGGGTCAAAACCTTCTCCTCGGTACCAAGCGATTCTGCCGCTGGTCCGAGGTCAGCTCCAACCGCGAGGACCTCAATGAGGGTCAGTATCATCAGTCCGTAGAAGTTCATCCAGTAGGGGTCCTGCCCCATTATTTTGTAGTGCGCCATTTCATTTCACCTCAGTATAGATAGAAGAACGGGAAGACCAGGACCCACACCAGGTCCACGAAGTGCCAGTACAGCCCGAAGTACTCTATGGAGACCGCGTTGTCTGGGGTGTATCCCCCCCTAGCTGCCTTCAGGGTCATGTAACTCAGGCCGAGAATGCCACCGAACACATGGGCACCGTGAGTCCCGGTCGTTACGTAGAACGTCGTAGCGCTGACTTGTATGTCCGCCATCATGTGCCCGCCTGGGTGCGTTCCAGCATCCATCATCGCATAGAGATCGGAACCGTGGTCCAAGCCATGACCATGGGACTCCAGGTAGTGAGTGTCATATGCGTGGTGCTGGTAGTGGTCCGCGTTGATCAGGTAGCCCTCCGCATAGAGGGATTTGATAGCGGAGTCGCCGTGGTTGAACTCGTGCAAGAACTCGGGGAGGGGGAATCCGAGGAACCACTCGATCATCTTCATGGTTAGGAACAGGATTGCGAGGAACCAGGTCGTTCCTAGGTAGCGGGTGATCTTCCTCCTCCTAACGCCCTCGTCGATGTCTTTCATCTTCGCGTAGCGGAGTGCCTGTACTATCGTGAAGGAGGAGATGATGAGCGCGAATGTGTTGATTGCCCCTGGGGCGATGTGGAACCAACTCGAGGCGATTAGGTGGCTGGCTGGCTCGAAGCAGGTGACTGCCGTCCCCTCCACCCACTCGCCTGACTCGAAGACGGTCTGGCAGTTCGAGATCCCGAACCTGTATCTCATGTATGTGCTGAACAGCGATGTGAACACCATCATCTCGGACATCAGGAACACCCACATCGCCACCTTCCTGATGTCTATGTTCTGGAATGGCGTCCCAGTTGCCTTGGGCTCGAAAACCTCCCCGTTAACGCCGAAGCTCATGTCCTGCCTCCACCAGACAAGAAGGCTGAATCCGACTATCCCAAGTCCAACGAAGACTAGTGGGACCTTCCCCCATCCCCGGAACTCTCCCCACTCGAAGGCACCGGCTAGGGCGAAGAGGAATATGGCCACTCCCATGCTCAGGATGAATGGCGCCCAGGAGTTGTGAGGGGCACCATGGTTCCAGTCGTGAGGGCCCCAGGCGCTGGGGTGGTTGTGATCGTCATGGCTCAATGTGACGCCTCCTCTGTTTCGTCATCGGTGACCAACAGCCGCTGGAACCAGCTGGATAACCAACCCGGCTCGTTCGCGATGTGCTCGTTCGCATCCCTCAGGGTGGGGACGCCCCAGCTTCCGTCATCGAGCTTGTAGAGTGTGTGAGCGGGTGGTGGCGAGCTGGTCATCCACTCGAAGGACCATCCCCCCCATGGGTCATCGGGTGCGTCTTCACCCCTTATCGAGGACACTATCATGTTGAACACTAGGATGAAGTTGGAGAAGAAGAATATGAAGCCGGAGACCGTGATGAACATGTTCCAGCCAGCAGCCTCCATTGGCAGGGATCCTAGAGCTTCCTCGGTCGTCACGAAATAGGTGTGATGCCTGCGGGTCATCCCCCAGACTCCTAACCTGTGCATAGGCCAGAAGAGGGCGTTGTAGGAGACGAAAGCCGTTAGGAAGTGAAGGACCCCGAGCTTCTCGCTGAGCATCTTCCCAGTGGCCTTGGGCCACCAGTAGTATATCCCTGAGAAGAATCCGAAGACAGTCCCCCCAACCAGTACGTAGTGGAAGTGAGCTACTACGAAGTAGGACTCATGCAAGTGGGTGTCCATTGCAATCGAGGGGAAGAACATCCCGGAAATCCCCCCAAGAGTGAAAGTGACGAGGAATCCAAGCGCCCACAGGGTATGAGTCCTGTACACGAGAGAGCCTCCATGCATGGTCATCAACCAGTTGAACACCTTGATCCCGGTTGGAACGGCGACCAGCATGGTCGTCAGCATAGTGACGAACCTGAGAGTCGGGCTCATCCCGCTGGTGAACATGTGGTGGCCGTATACGATGAAGGCAACTAGTCCAATGCCAGCCATTGCGTACACCATCGACCTGTATCCGAAAACCGATCTCCTAGAACTGGTTGCAATCACCTCTGAGATGATGCCGAACGCAGGTACCACGACCACGTAGACCTCTGGGTGTCCGAAGTACCAGAACAAGTGACTCCAGAGCAATGGGTCCCCCCCAGCCGCTATGTCGTAGAACGCAGTCCCCACGACCCTATCCAGATACACCTGAATCAGCCCCACACCGAAAGCGGGGATCGAGAGGAAAAGCATCACGTTGGCCACCAGTATCGACCAGCTGAAGAGTGGCATCTGCATCCAGCCCATTCCTGGGGCCCTCATCACGGCCATGGTGGTTAGGAAGTTTATCCCGGTGAGCGTCGATGATGCTACGAGCATGATCTGCCCGGCTGCCCACATGGTCGTCCCATGATGCGCTCCCTCGCTGACCACATAGGGGGCGTAGCCAGTCCACCCCGTGTCCGCCCCATGACCCGAGAAGACTCCGGTGAAGATCAGCAGAGCCGCGAATGGCTGTAACCAGAATGACATAGCGTTGATCCTTGGGAGCGCCAAGTCCTCTGCTCCCAGTTGCAGGGGTATCATCCAGTTCGCGAAGCCGTTGATCATCGGCATCGCAGCCAGGAATATCATCGTCGTCCCGTGAAGCGTGAAGAACTGGTTGTACTGCTCCTGCGTGAGGAAGTCGTTACCGGGAACGGACAGTTGGATACGGATTATCATGGCCATGATGCCACCCACTCCGAGGAAGAACAGGCCCGCGACGAAGTACAGGGTGCCTATTTTCTTGTGATCGGTGCTCGTCATCCAGCCAGCCAGCCATGGTGCGAAGTTGTCCCAGTCGAAGGCATCGGGGTCCTTCCTGTAGAATACGTATGCTAGCGTTATGGCAAGCAGTGAGGCGGAGACGATGATTAGGACCCCAAGTACGACGAATGGGTCGGCTGCCTCCAAGACCTCCACCGGACCTCCTACTGAAATGGCGACTTTGTTCCACATGTCTCCGGAGGTACCCCCTCCCGCACCGTCCGCATTCCCGTTAACCGAGTTGGTGTGGAGGACGAAGTCGACGTTCCTGTCCGTGGCAGGTGCAGTCCAGGTAACCGTCCAAGACGTCTGGTCGTTCCCTGCATCCGTGTGCCCGGCCTCGTTCTGGTTGTACAACTGTGCAGTGGCATCGCTCACCGAGAGCGTACCCTCGCTCGCCCAGAGGTGGAAGCCACCCTGGTTCACGTTACCCTCCTGGCTAGGGCCGCCTTGGAAGGAGACTGTGAGTTCGTATGCCTCTGAGTAGTTGTAAATCTCCGGAAGACCATCTATCGAGGCCACCACAGAATCGGACGGCGTAAATGAATGGCAGTTGCATCCCGAATCCTGAACTCGTACTCCACCTGGTAAGGACTGAGCGGATGGTAATGCTAGCATTGCTGATATTACCACGAGAGCAACGATTGCCCCCTTCGACCTATTTCCTGCCATTCTACTCACCTCAGTTGTGTGCCACCAGCTTTGCCGCCATTATCGAGTGGGCATCCCCACAGTACTCTGCACAGAGGATCATCGACTCCTCGGTCATCGACTCGAATATTGGGAGCCACAGGGTGGTCTGCTGCCCGGGCTGGGTGTCTTCTTTGGTGCCCAGGTGCTGGAACCACGGAGCGTGGGTCACGTCAACAGACTCCATCACCGCTAGGTAAGTCTCTCCTTTCTTCAGGCTCAGGACCGGTACGCTGCCGTACACCTCCATGGACTCCGTACCCGTGTCGCAGAGGTTGCCGTCCAACTCCAGACAGTCGAAACTCCAGAACCATTGCTGCCCCGTGATCTCTATCACGTGGTAGCAATCGGATGTTATTATCCCATCTGAATCCATAACGTTGTTCGAGACTTGACCTTCTTCGCATTCGTAACCGTGGACCCCTCCATCCGCTGAAGTCCACATTGCATCCAATGGCTCCCATGAGTAGTAGGTTAGCCATACTATCAGCAGGAACGGCAGAATCGTCCAAGCGACCTCGAGTCGCATATCGTCATTGTGCTTGGGAAAAACACCAACCTCGATCTGATCCACGTTGGGCGGCTTCTCCCCGTCCTTTGATGTGAACCAGAATGAGTGGTGGTATAGCCATCCGAACGCTATCGCACCTACGATGACCGACCACAAAATGTAATGGTCCCAGAGTCCTTCGAAGATTGGAGTCATCACCGACATGGCTATCCCTAACCCAATCGGGGGAAATTCGATTCATAAGGGTCGCGGGTAAGTCTTCTGCAAGAAGCCCCAACATCCGGGCAATAATTGTCGATGAGAAGAATGAAGAGAAACTCTTCAATGGGCTTGTTGGGGTTCTGAGATGTCCAATGGAATTCGCCTACCTGATTGGGAATCGAAGAGGAATAGGGTCGATGGTCCCGCAGACAGAGTTGCGAGGTTCGAGAAGGCATCGAGAGCGATAGCACAAGCGATCATCAGAAACAGGCCATTGGGCCAAGGAGGATCCGGCATCCCCATCGTAGTGGAGGGCAATAAGGACGAGCAGACCCTTCGAGCCATGGGATTCACCGGAGCGATAGAGAAGGTCAACAGGGGTTGGGACCGCCCGAGGCTCGTCGCCTACTTGCACTCCGAGTACTGTCTGCATCAAGCTCCCGATGGCTCCCCATCCGTGATTCTGCTAATGGACTGGGACCGGACCGGCGGGAGGATTCAGGCCTCCCTCAGGGATCGTCTGATGGCAATGGACTCCCCCGTCGACGAGAACCTCAGGAACACGCTCCTGCGATCAATGAAACCAGAGGGGAGGACCGTGGAGTCTCTCCTGCCACACTTGCCATCGCTGGAGCCACTGGTGCAGCGTCTGGTTTCAGAGGCAGGTTGAGCCCTCATTCCGGAATCGACGGGGGCATCTCCTTGACCGAGTTCAGAACCAGGTGTGTGAAAGAGCGCTCAATGCCCGACATGCTCATCACGCTCTTCGTGAGGTCGTCCAGGTCACCCCTGTCTCTGGCCCTAGCGAGAACCATCGAGTCGTAGTCTCCCGTGACGTCGTAAACCCCGTAGACTCTGTTGTCCTTGGCTATCTTCTCCTGGATCTCCATCAGCCTCCCCTTCTCTATCCTCAGTCCGATGACCACGCTCAATCCCCATCCTGCCTTGTCCGGATCGAGCAGAACCGTGTAACCCCTAATGACACCCAGGCTCTCCAGCCTCCTGACTCGATTACTTACTGTCCCCAGGGCGACCCCGACCTCCTCAGCAATCTTCCTGAGTGAGGTCCTGGCATCAGCCTCGAGAACCCTGAGTATCCTCCTGTCTACGTCGTCCATACTGTCACCGAGGCACCTCGTTCAGCTTGCGCGGCCCATGAACATATGCTAGCCAAATGACTCCATTCATGCTCGATTGAGCAGATTTCCCAATTCATTCCTCTTCCCGTAAGTCGATTGACAAGCCTCTAACTGCCCTCATAACCGTCTTCTCCGACTCGCTTACCATCGGTGTTATTCTGCTTCCGACCCACACGGCGAGGCAGTACCCATCGGGCCCCACAAGAATCCTGTTCCCGCGACCTCCGTCACCTAATGCCTCGACTGTCTCCCGTCGCGGCTCACCTCCTTTGAGGATCTCATCGATAACACCCCTATCAACCTCCACGAACGGTCCAGAGATCTCGTCACGAAGCCTGTGAGAAGCTCTGGAAACAAGCCTATCCAACTTGCCCTTCCTGAGTCTAGCTGCTATGAGCCCCAGGTGAATCACTTTCAGAGGTCGCCACCTTTCTCCAGGAATCAACTCCCTACCGCTCTTGCGGGTTCTGTCAGAGCTCCATATCCTCTTCACTTCGTCGGTGGACCAGAGCAGGCTCTTCCCCCTGGACCACATGCTGCTGGGAACCGAGCCCCATTCTTCCTCGAGGTCATCTACCCACTCCTGGCTAATAGGACGAGGGAATGAATCTGGATCAACATACGGTTTTGGGGATGGAATTGGGACCCGGTCATGTCCGGCACCCCTTCTTGGATCGGGGAGTTTCTCCAGAACTGCTAGGAAGAAACCACCTCCTCCGACAGCGTCGTTCCATACTCGGAGGCAGCTCTCCAACTGGACCGCAATGACGTCGTCTTTCGGAGGCATAAGATTCTCGTCGAGGGGATCCCATTCAGCCAATTCACCTGCATCATCCAGGCATGGCCAGTCCCTCACCCCTCTCTCCGAGGGAACCCCCGGTAGGAGCCCTCTGGCGGGAATTGAACTCACCTTCCCATCGGCTAGTGCTCTAGCCACCACAGCTTCGTTCTCCACGGGGTCTAGTGAGCATGTGGAGTAGACAATCCTGCCACCTTCCTTGGTGACTGCGATAGCACGCCTGAGAATATCGTATTGCAGCGAATGAAGGGAACGACCAGAGGACGGCCGCCACTTCCCCCATACATCGGGGTTCTTCCTGGTAGTGCCCGAGCCGGTGCATGGGACGTCCACCAGAACCCCTTCGAAGCCCTCTCCCGGGACTTTCGGAATGTGTCTGCCATCGTGTTGTACCACAACTGCGGTCCTGGATGCATGACGCTGAACATTCGTAACGAGGGTGTTCACCCTGCCGCTGATCACCTCGTTCGCAATTACCGCACCAGAGTCCCCCAGATGCTCGCAGATCTGGGTTGTTTTGGAACCAGGAGAGGCACAAATATCCAGGATGCACTCCCCCGGGGCCGGACTAAGCCCCAGGACGGGAAGCATCGAAACCGCCTCTTGTCGAGTAATCCTCCCAGTGTCATGAAGGGCAGTCATGATTTCCTTGACTTTACCGACTGCTGCACCCCTCTCGAATGGCATCTCCCATGCGCTGCCGGGACCAGAGAACCATGGGATCCTCGTTGCCCCAATTTCTCCCAGCCAAGACTCTACCCATGCTTCCTCAGGATTTAGCGGATTGACTCTCACAGTCTCAGGAAGTCTGTCATACGAACCTGCAAACCAGGACTCGGGATCAGCTCTCCAGTGAGAAACGGCCTTCAGGAGGACGCTGCCTTCTGCCTCTTCCCTCCAACCCCTCTCCCTGCTCTCCACGACCATGCGTCCGAATTCTCCTCCATCAAGTGCACGTTAGAGTCTTGGAATCCCAAATCAACCTGAATATTGCGTTCCTACGACCATTCAGTACCAACAACGGTTAAACCTCTCTCGACCCGCTCGAGTGTTGCGGCATTTGTCGCAAGGGATGCACATGACACGATTCGGGTATAGAAGGAGGATTTCAAACGAGTCCTCAGAACCAACAAAGACAGATGAGATAGGTACCAAGGTGAAGCTGAGTGACCTGGTAAAGAGAGCCCGTGATTTCGGCAAGGCAAGAGGGCCACTGAAGCCAATAGAGGCCCTGATGACGGTCGACCAGAATGAGTGGACTTGGCAAGTCGTGGATAGGGGCGTCCTGGATAAATTGAGCCACCGATTGGTTTTCCAGTCCGATGCCGGAATGAGGAGGGAGATTCTGATGACAGAGGGACTTGAAACGGCTATGGGGGCAGCCTCCATGATAGTGGAGTTGGATGGCGGGTGCGTACTCATAGAGACCCTAGAACCATAGATTTCAACCCTCGTGGACTTGAAATAGGGATTGCAGGTGCGGTGCTCAGATGGCTAAGGAGAAGAAGGGCAGTGGCATTCAACAGGCTGCAGGTCTGATTAGGTACTTCGACGAGGAGTCTGAGGACGCTATCCAGATCTCCAAGGGCACAGTATATTTCGTCTGTGTAGTCTTCAGCATTGTCGTTTATCTGGCGAACGAGCCCAGTCCCGACAACAACGTCTGGAAGTGGATGTGGGATACCCTGGGCTTCTAGTCTCCTAGAAGCTCCCTCTCCATGCTTCCCAAATCAGAATTAGGATCGGCTCTGACGATTGCGCTGGATGCCCTGCTCAGTGCCCTGTCAACGGCAGGGGCGTTTTTGTCGGCCAGAGCCTCCCTTGCACGGTCAAGAGCCTCGTCGGCGGAGTCGAGGAGGACATCCCCCGCCTCATCCACACCCCTCATCCCGTGAACCGAGTCCTGCAACCTGGTGATGTCGTCGCTCATGCTCTCCCTTGCAAGTGAGATCAAACCATCCCAGCTGGAGGTGTGCACTGCCATCAGTCCTGAAGTGGCCCTTTCGAACGCCTTTACTCGAAACGGCTCCCACGGATTCCTACCTAGGGAGGCAACGATATCCATGGCGCATCTCGCCCTGGTAGGGAGAGAACCCTCGATGACAATCTTGTTCAGGAAGCACCTAGCGAAAAGGCCGAATCCCCAGTAGTGGCTGCTGGAAATCCTCATCTTGACCTCATCGGTTTCGCAGGCTAGCTCCCAGTTCTGCTCGTCAACTCTCGGCATATGGGTGAATATTGGCGGATCATGTGTCCCCAACGATCTCAAAGCGGCTCTGGCCACGTCGCCGAGATACACCTTGCCGAACGATCCTTTGGTACCGAACTGATGCATCACCCCGGCTTCGTCGAAGGCCATTCTGGGATCTGAACTAGCCACCTGTGCGTATAGGACCGAAAGCTCAGGGTCTACTCCGACTGGCTCGGCTGCGACGCCCCCCTCCTCGTGCATGAAAGTCAGAAATAGCACGAATGGTTCAACGTTGCGTGTATGGCAATCGCTAAGTCCCTCCCATTCTAGAACAAAGCATGCCACGCAGGAAGTACGGAAAACTGCAGAAGGTTGTCGAGAGGCCTCCATCTGACAACTGCAGCAGGTGCAGGGCCGGGAAGCATTGTCCAATCGAAGGCCACCCCGGATATCAGGAGGGGGCCAACAGGGAGTGGAAGGGGCCGGACTCGGTGGCAAAGAGGACCAACAAGAAGAATCCCGCCAGCAGGTGAGATTCAAGGCTCGTAGCCCCACCCCAGACCGATGGATAAATCATCAGTGCCCGATGTTTCGGGTAAGAATCTCGGCCGAATAAAATGCATAGTTGATGTAGGCGAGAACTCAATTGAGATTGACCCATATGTGGCCGATTTCTTCTTTGAGCCGATTTTCCTCTCAGGCAGGTTTCCCGATATGACCTGTACCGCACAGGTTATGGGCATGGATGAGGAAAACACTCCCCTGATCAACGTAGAAATCGTCTCCAAGAGGAGAGGCCAGAGGTACGATGCCCTGAGGATAACCAGTGAGGAGTTGTTCTCCAAGCCAAACAAGTTCTCGATAGTATTCGGATTTGACAGTGAGAGACTCAAGTCCCCTCTGCAATTGGAAGCAGAGGTTGAGGTGCGAAACGCTGGAACCCCTATCATCGCACGGATTCACTCAGGGCTCACGTCTTCTTTCGATGGCAGCGTAAGCTCGAACCTCTCTGGAGTAAGCTCGACGGTTCGACTGGAGAGGTCAATGACGTTCTGGGATTGGCCACTCGACAAGGCTAGGCTGGAGATCAAGGCAGACGAGGATTGGATGAAGCAATTTGGTGAAATCGAGGTGCTCCAGCACAGTGGGAAGGATGGCTTGCGAGAATACGTACGACTAACGGCCGAATTCCAGGAGGTTGATTTCAGTGCTGTTCGACCTCTGATGCTCCCAAAGGATGGCTTCCCACGTGCGCCCTATCACACATGTGCATACATTATCCTAAGGCTGGGGAGGGATGGTTCGGAACTACCCATCGTCAGCCATCTTGTCGATAGCAGGCCACCAAAGAGAGGCTCTTTTGGGAAGATATCGGATCTGAAGGACCCTGATGGTTGGCCATATTTCCTCTGGAGGGGAATGCACTTCAAAGAACAGCCATCCCAAGAGAAGTTCCTCGTCAAGAAGGGCAGGCTATGGGAGGGCTTCCGATATCTCGACTCGGAGATCTCTGATACGATAAAACGAGTTCAGCATGAGCGCTATACCAGTGTAGTGCCGACTCGTGCGTGGTTCGGTTACAAGGATGATGAGTTCATCGTAAACTGGTTCCACTTGGACGAGTACGGTTGGAATGTGAACTTCTCAGACTAGAGTTCGGTCACCGCGTTCTCTGCTGGTGCTCTCCAATTCAGGAGCGACTTCCTGCCCACCATCCTCTGCTTGGCTTTCCCCGGAAGGAGACGGGCTTCTCTGAGCCCTGTGGTATATCTCCCTCAGAGTCTGGTCTCCTATCTCCAAGTAAACTCTGGTGGTAGCTATGCTGGAATGTCCCAGAAGCCTCTGAATTGTGACCAGATCCGCTCCTCTCTCTAACAGTCCTGTAGCGAATGTGTGCCTCAGTGTATGGGGGCTCAAGCGACTCTTTGGTATGTCGGCAGCATTGGCAAGCCTGTCCATCATCTTCTGTATTGATCGGGGATTTATCCTCCTCCCTCTGCTTGAGACGAACATGGCCCTAAGTCCACCATCATCGATATCACTGAGTCTTCTTTCCCTGATTGGCTCCCATGATTCCAGAACCTCTACCGAGTCTTGCGTGAACAGAACAGTGCGATCCTTCTCTCCCTTCCCTCCAATCACCATTGCCGAAAGGTCATCCTTGTCAATGTCATCGATATCGAGTGCGCAAAGCTCCGAGACTCTCAGCCCAGTGTCCAGCATTAGGGTAGAGACTGGCATTGCCAATGGATCCTCAGACTCACTCACTGCACGCCTGAGTCTTGCTAACTCTCTCCTGCCCAGAGTCTTTGGAAGGGAGCGACTTCTCGATGGACGCTGGATCCAGTCTGGTACGGTGTGCCCTAGCCATTTCAGAAGATGGGTAATAGCCGCAATTTTCGCATTGATGGTGGAGGGCTTCAGTTCGCCCAGACCGTTCATCCACGCATCCATCCTCCCATTGTTGGGATCTACGAAGAGGTGGAATGGCCTCACGGGGATTGCGGATGCCGTCTCCCAATCCAACACATCTTCTCCGGGAAGGGAAGTGGTGGAGAACGACCTCACTGCAACATCGTAGGCTCTGATGGTGTGAAGGCTCTTCTTCTCAGAGCGCAATTGCTGCATCCAACAATCGTGCCATCGCAGGTCTGCTAGCCTATTCAGCCTCGATGGAAGGGAGTCACTAAGGCCAATCTCGCTCGAATCGAATCTCTGACCAAATCCTCCGCCAAGGGGGCTGTCAATTTGGTTCCCGTTCCCTTCTTCAGTCAATCCTGCTCGCCTCCCGCCGCAAGCGGCGTGTGCATCCCTGTCCCGAAGGACGAAGGCAACGAGGCGTATCGGAACTTGAATGCTTCTCTGTCCCTTTAGCGCTTGAAGCGAGTTAGCAGGCTAGCCATTCTCAGCCGAGGTGCTCAGAAGGCGTGTTCAGGCCCCTTTTCGTTGTAACCAGGGCCCCCCTCAGTCTTTTCCGAGTCCACGGAAGCTCTCTCATACAGGTTGTTTAGTCGTTGTGCGACCTTCTCTGCAATATTGACTCTGGTCGCCCCCTCTATCCCTTCTAATCCGGGACTCGAGTTCACTTCCAGGACCAGAGGCCCTCGATCAGATTCGAGCATGTCGACACCAGCCACCTCGAGTCCCAATGTCTGAGTGGAGCAGATTGCAATATTTCTCTGCTCATCAGTCAATTCTACTTTGCTGACCGAACCCCCGAGGTGGAAGTTGGAACGGAACTCGCTCCCATGGGCCTTCCTACGCATAGAAGCAACAACCTCCCCTCCGACGACAAGAGCGCGAACATCACTACCATGAGACTCCTTGATGTACTCCTGAACCAGGGGTCTCATCCCCCTCTCAAGCATTTGGAAGACGAGTTGCCTTGCCTGCTGTGGCGAGTTAACCAAGAAGACTCCAGAGCCATGAGTTCCCTCGGTGGACTTGACTACGCAAGGAGAGCCTCCGACCCTTCTCACTGCTCGGTCGGTGTCCTCCCAAGCCCCTACGTGAGCAGTAATGGGGACCGGTACACGAGCCTCTGCCATCATCTGGCAGGCCACAAGCTTGTCCCTGCTCCTCATGATTCCCTGGCTGGTGTTGAGTACGATGACTCCCGACTGCTCGAATTGCCGTACTATGGCTACCCCCCTCCTGGTGATGGAGTATCCAATTCTTGGGAGCACAGCCTCGCACTCCACCGGCCAACCCTTGTGGAAAACTCTGCCCCCATCCTCGTCGACTACAATGGTTAGTGCCAACGGGTCGATAATGTCGACCATCCAGCCCATTTTCTCAGCCTCCGTCGCAAGCCTCCTTGTGCTGTACAGCTCGGGACCCCTCGAAAGGAGGACTAGCCTAGGCTCCATGGTCTGCGCCGCTCAAGAGGTCGTCTTCAACCCTTTCCCTCGGGAATTCAAGACAACACGAGGAGTATGCCCCCGGAGGCCCACGTAGTCGGAGAGATTGAAAGCCTCAGGGTCGGACTGAGTCACAGAGCATGTCCGAAGACGATTCAATTGACAGAGAGTCGCTCACCTCAAACACAGTAGTGAAGCTCAGGGAGATCTGCAAGGTTCGGGGGCTTCTCGTGTCGGGTAAGAAATCTGTACTGGTCGATAGGATCCTGGAAGATGCCGGGATTGTCGAAGATTCCACCGAGACTCCCGAAGAGGGATTGTGGGACGAGGAAGACGCTCTCGTCGTTGACGACGACCCCTCCGATACACGTGAGAAGGTGGAAGAGGTACTTTCTAGGATTGGAGAGGTCGTAGAGGCCGAGATTGTAGAGGCCGAGGTCATTACTTCTGAACCAGAGGAAACTCCGGTATCTCTAGAACCCATGATCCTTGGCGAGGACGATCAACCATCCTTGGTCATTTCAATGCCAACGATTTCCTCGTTGGGAGACAGATGGAAGGCTGTGGTCGCTATTCTACTTGTGACAATCCTCGTCGGTGCCGCTGCTACAGTTTTCCTACAGAGGAGCTCCGGATTCACTGTCTCAAAACTGAGATTCGGAGAGAGCATGGACTTCCAGGTCATCGACTCTAGCCTCAGCATCAATGGTGAGGAGATGCTCAGTCTAGTTAGAGACTCCAGTGGAGGCATCTTGGATCCGGCATGCGGAGAATTCTCAATGGAAATGGATGGCATGGGCACGGTTCTGGTTTCAGATGGACCTGATTCTGGTGCGGTAAGCACTACCGATAGTCTAGGGAGGACAGGCTTCCTTTCAGCTGAGAAGAGTATTAGTCTGGATCTTGACGTTGACTTCGAGGGCAGGACTTGGAGAGACGAGGCTCAAACCGATTGTGGAAACATACGGTGGGTAATGTCAGGCAACGACCTGTTGATCGACTCGACTAGTTGGGTGGAGCTGGAGAAGACCGAGGTGAAGAGGGCCCACACATCGATTTCCTTCAGTGATGTAGACTCAGTGACTACTAATCTCAGAGTCGTGACTTATGATGCTGGAGGACTCGGAGGACTGGCGGCGTTTCTCCCCACCCTCTCTTTCCCCATGACCCCAATCGAGCTTCATGACTTCTTTGGAGATGTTGTAATCAAGGAGGGGGCAAGGTCCTCAGATCCTGATTTGAATTGGAACTCAGACTGGAATTGGGAGGTGAAGAAGGAGTTCAGGGATAATACTCATGGCCTCGTTTATCCAATTTTACTAGAACACGAAGAAATCGGAAGGTGTTACGGACACGCAACTATCCAAATCTATGTGCAGAGCGACAGCGCATGGCCAGTCAAGCAGATGTCTGATATCCTTCTCGACAAGGACTTGCAGACTAAGGATTGCGATTTCCTTGTTAGTTCTCTGTCCGATGAGCTTCTGCCCCAGGGAACACTGTCCATTTCCACGTCATTCTCACGCACAGACTCGTCTCCCGGTAGTCGCGCCATCGACTGGGGAAGAAACTACATTGGAAGTCCCACTGATGGTGAAGATCGACCTGGGACCTCTACCAAGAGAAACTGGGTCGATTCCATGTGGGATGAATCGGACATAAGACAGTTTGACCTCGAAGAGGCAGTCACCTGTTTGAAGTCCAAACATCCAAACACCCAGGCGACCCAGGCCCTCGATTCGGGAGGCTACATTTGGCGCACCTCTTGGTCCAGAACCACTGGGGAGGGAGAGTGGAACATGTCATGGGTGGATGAAGACGATGACTCTGGTTGGTTGGTCCTCAGAAGGTCTTCCGAGGGGTGCGAGGTAATCTCAACAGGCTCGAACGATAGAGGCGATGTTTCATGGAATCGTGACTCAATACCAAGCACTCAGACGATGTCACTATTGGAACAGAGAATCCTCAGCCCCGGAAGATACCCGGACCTCTCTCAGTTCATACAATCCGGGGATTCTTGGAACTTGGAAGCAGAGGTGGGATACAGGCTTTCTGTGACTGAGGATAACGAATTACTGAATTTCCTTCCCGGAGACCTTGGAGATGGGAAGGTAACCATGACTGCAGCTAGGGAATGGGAAGACAATGGAAGAGATAAGTCACTAGACTTGGCAATGGATGCAGAGATTGGCGAGATGATGTTCTGGTACCTCATCGACCGTCCCACTAGCTAAATCAAAACTGTCTTTTCACCGCCATGAAAGGCGTCATGTTCAACACGGCCCCGAGCGCCGTTACCTCGGATGACCTCCACTGATGGCGACGAAGAATTGCCGGAAGTAGCTGAGGCGCCACTGATAATAGATGTAGAATTCTTGGAGGAGGAAGACGAAAAACTTGCTCAACATCTCGATCCGTCCGTGGAGATTAGTGCAACAAGTTCGCGGAGTCCGATGGAGCTTCCGCTTTCACTACCGACACCCCACGGGCGCGCAAGGGTCGTTACAGTGATCAACCAGAAGGGTGGTGTCGGGAAGACTACTACCGTCATCAACATTGCATCCCAACTTGCCTTGAGGGGGTTCAGGGTTCTTGTTATCGACTCAGATTCCCAGGGGAACTGTGCCACCGGACTCGGAGTGGATAAGAGCAGGGTCCGGACGACTACAAGAGACATGATTCTAAGGCCGGAGACCGCAGTCGACTCTCGGCATGCGACAGCAGTGGATAATCTGCACATTATAGTCGGAGACAGGAGTCTGATTGGATTGGAGCAGGAGATGATGAGGCAACTTGGAAGGGAGAAGAGGATGAAGGAGGCCCTCGACCCTCTGCTTGCTCATTACGACCTTGTACTAATTGACACCCCCCCTTCCCTGGGACTGGTGACGATCAACGCATTGGTGGCCTCTGACGGGATACTAGTTCCGGTTCAGACTGAATACTTCGCATTAGAGGGGTTGGCCCTTCTGGCTGGGACGATTAGGGAGGTCAGGAGTCTGCTCAATGATAGACTGGGAGTTGATGGGGTCCTTCTAACCATGCACTCGCAGACACTTCTGAACAAGCAGGTAGCAGGAGAGGTTCTGGAAAACTTCCCTGACCTAGTTGTCAGGCCAGCGATTAGGAGGAATGTCAGGTTAGCCGAAGCACCAAGCCACGGAGTCCCAATACACCTCCACGATCCATCCAGTGCTGGTGGCAAGGACTACCAGGCAATAGCCACAGAATTACAGATTCGTTGGGGTCTGTCGTAATATGGCACGGAGCGGACTGGGCAGAGGCCTGGAGGAGATCTACTCCAGCACCGAGGGTCCCGACCTATCCTCATTCGTAACTGAGGAAGAGATGCCGGACTCTCCTAGGGTCGCGGTTATTTGGATGTTATTCGGCAGCTTCTGCTTTGGAACAATGAATGCTCTGGTCAAGTGGACGAGTGATCACGCTGATGTGTGGATGATAATCATGGTCAGATCAGCGGTGATCGCCTTTGGGGTGGCTACGTTCGCAGCAAGCCGTGGTATCAGCCTGAAAATCAATGACAAGAGGACAATGCTTCTCAGATGCTCCGTCGGCCTTCTAGCGATGTTCCTCTACTTCACCGCCCTCGGCAGGATCCCGATAGGGCAGGCAGTGACCCTCCAGTACACGGGACCCATATTCGTAGCACTGCTTTCGGGAAGGATTCTGTCTGAACGAGTCTCACCCGGAGTCGCCGGGCTTGTCATGACTGCATTCGCTGGAATTGTCCTGATAGTCTCCCCGGAACTTGGTAGCATCGAGCCAGATGCCCTTTTGGCCCTCGGATCCGGATTCTTCGCCGCCCTGGCGTACATGTACGTCAGAGAACTCAGGAAGACGGACTCACCTGCAACTGTAGTGTTCTGGTTCGCCGTCTTCTCTGTGTGCGGGAGCATCATCCAATCCGCTCCAGATATCCCCTCCCTGGATTCCACAACTATTGCCTCTCTAGTTGGGGTGGGCATTGGAGCTGGAGGGGGTCAGATTGGAATCACAATGGCGTACCACAAGGCGAATGCCGCTTGGGTCAGTGCCTTCTCGTACCTCACTGTAATCGTAGCCACGTTCTACGGCTTCGCAATTTTCGGTGAGACCCTCACTTACGCAGACTGGGCCGGGGGGATCCTCATCGTTGGCTCAGGAGTGGCATTGGTGTTCTCAGTCCCTCATGAGGGCCCCTCACGACAGGCCAAACCTTCACGAGACGCTTCCTAGGGATTGGATGGTAATCGTTCCCCCCATGTTTGCATGGTTCTGGCAGTAGTAGTACAGAGTGTCAGGAGCATCCAGGGGAACTGTGAATGTCAGCAAACCGTCTGAGCCCTGGCTTCCTGTGTATGTCACGCCACTTGTGTACTGACTGCCTCCTCCGTGAGTTCCATCGCTACTTGAGGACAGCCTCAGAGGGTGAGGGGAGTTGCTAGAAGCAGACTGATCAAAAGTATAGGTGAAGCCTCTGTACAGGGTCACATCAGCCTGTAGAGTTGAATCGATGTAGAACTTCATGCTTGAGACTGTTACGTCCAACTCCATCACTATGGGCATCGAACCAACGCCCCCCTCTTCTCCAGCAGGGCCCTCTGGTCCCGCTGGCCCCATCTGGCCATCAGAACCCGTCTCGCCATCGGCACCATCCGATCCGGGAGAACCCTGTGGCCCAGGAGATCCCTCTGGGCCTGAAATATTCCCTAGGTCGATCCACTTAGAACCACTCCAGACATGGATGTGTACAGTTGAGTTTACCATGAAAGCGTCCCCAGAGTTTCCGATGTATATTTCCCCGAGATCAGAACTCTCTTCAACGGTGCCAATAACCGAGAATGAGGTTCCATCTGCCCCAGCCGGACCCGCTGGGCCCTGTGCACCATCTGCCCCAGCCGGACCCGCTGGGCCCTGTGCACCATCTGCCCCAGCCGGACCCGCTGGGCCCTGTGCACCATCCGATCCCGTCAGATCAATCAATTCCCAAGAACCGCCGGAGCAGGCTTGGAATCCTGACTCATAGGCAACATAGTACAGCCTGCCATCTGTCGAGGAATCGCAGGCAGGTAGGTCGGACGAACCCTGCACTAGGAAAACGTCCCAATCCTCAAGAGTACCGGGCTCCTCCTCCAAATCGTCATCGGTCCCCGAGCAACCCGACAGGGCAGAGGCAGTCATCAGTAGGGCTAGTAGAATCGCCAAGGCGTTCTTTCTGGTACTCTTCATGAATCCTCGGGAATCCCCCCGATACTTAATCAATCTCGGAAATCCGAGACCTCTTCTAGTCCCTTTCTCCTCAAGTCAGGTACTCTGGCTCCCTCTGCAGGATAACCGACCGGGAGGAGGAGCATGGCGTGCTCGTGCTTCGGCCTCTGGAGTATGTCCCTCAGGAACCCCATGGGTGAGGGTGTGTGGGGGAGTGTAGCCAGACCCATGTTGTGAACCGCGGAGATGAACAAACCCGCTGCGATCCCGCAAGACTCCTGTGAGTAGTATGTGGGTGCCAAATCACCCCCCCTCTCCCTCTTCGAGTGTCTGAAAAGAACGATCACCCATGGTGCATCAGTGATATGCTCCTTCACATGGTCGGTCCCGAGAGGAGCCAGTACCTCCTCCCACTCATCGGGTATCCTATCCTCGTAGAATCTAGTCTCCTCGACCTCGGCCTCCTCGCGAATCCTTGCCTTCAATTCCTTGTTCGAGATTGCCACGAATGTCCATGGCTGTAGATGGGCTCCAGAAGGGGCAGTGCTCGCGGTCTTGATTGCGAGTTCAATCAACTCGCGTGGTACCTCACGGTCAGAGAAGTTCCGAGTGGTTCTCCGACTGTCCATCTGCTCGTAGAAAGAGCGTGCATTGGAAAGCATAGATTCCTTGTCGATCTCCACGAAATCCAGGTCAATGAAGCCAGGATCATCTCCCTCGCTAGCCATGCTTCTGCTCACTCACGCCAAATCATCAAGGCTGCCATCGAGATGGAGGCCATTGCCATGGGGGTTGCGAAGCCCGGTATGAAACCTGCATCCTCTTCCTTACATTCTGTCGAGGCACCCCCCCAGGTCCCGTTGTCGTACCAGCAGTCGGACCATACCTTCCATCCGAAGCCAGTTTCCGGGACGCTAGTGGTGTTCCCATCCTCCCATTGAATCTCGATCTTCCAGTTGACGTAGGTCACTGTGTCCTCCGGGACAATAGTGCCCTTCCACTCGCTGCTAGAATGCTCGATCATTGAATGGGTCTCAGGTGGGTAGCAGATGCCTGAGTTTATGCATACTTGGGTGATCCAGTTCACCGCTGTCACATTATTTGACGATTCGTCATTCAGGCCTACGGTGACTTCGAAAACCTCCCCTGCAGATGACTCACTGGGGTGCAAAACAATCTCGACCCCAGTCCCATCGACTGATGCCTCTTCATTGACTCCTCCCTGAGATGCGATTGCCGTAGACCCCATCGAGACAAGTAGAACTAGTGACAGGACGACCGTTCGCACGTATAGTCGTGAGTAACCATCACTCATCAAGGGTGAGGCACTATGTCTCAAGATTCCAAAGGTCATCCCCTATCCAGTGAATAGTGGATATCGCCTTCCCCTTGGTCATCGACATCATCTCCTCACCATCGTGCAATGCTGTCCCCGAGGCAATTGGCTCACCGGTCTCCTGGCTCCTGATCCAGACGAAATCTCCTTTCTGCAGAGATGGGTCCGCGATGTGAATCCCAGCACCCATGCAATCGGCCCCATTTTCAAGGAAGGGTATCGCCCCTCCGTCAACAGCAACCCACGAACTCTCCACATTCCATTCAGCAATTCCTTTGAGCGTAGGATACCAACCCATCTCACCACCAATCTCAATCCTCATCGCCAAAGGTACCCTATCCACAAGGATCAGATCAGTTTCCTGGTAATGGGCCTGCTCAAGGAAACCATCGAGGCTAACCTCATGCCCAATGCATGAGGACAACTCATCCGCTACCCCTCGAATCTGCTTGATCCGCACCGGGGTCCTCCTCCTGAGCCTCTTGTCTACCACGATTACCCACATGCAGGGAGGCGCAAGAACATGCCGAGAGCGCACACTTGAAGCGCAGGGTCAGCAGCGATGCACCATGCTTGCGGTCTGCCTCGACCTTGAGGGGGTGCTCATCCCCGAGATATGGATCAGTGTAGCGGAGAGAACGGGCATAAAGGCACTAAGGAGGACTACCAGAGATGATCCAGACTACGACCGTCTGATGAGCTATAGGATCGGAATTCTCGATCAAAATGACATCAAGATCGAAGATATCACTTCCACCATCGACTCCATGGAGCCTATGGATGGGGCACTAGAGTTCCTCCAATCACTAGAGTCTAGATGGCCTACGCTGATTCTCTCAGACACATTCTCCCAGTTCGCCAAGCCGATGATGTCCAAATTGGGGCATCCAACGCTATTGTGTCACACACTGGTTATCGATGACAGCGGACGGATAGCGGACTGGGAGATCAGGTATGAGGGCCACAAGAGCAAGACGGTGGAGTCCCTACTCGAGATGAACTACCACGTCATCGCTGCAGGGGATTCTTACAACGATACCACCATGCTATCAACAGCCAGTGCTGGAATCTTATTCAGACCTCCAGATAATGTGGTCGAGGAGTTCCCCCAATTTCCAGTTGCCAGAGACTACGAAGAGCTCACAGCGGCAATAGAGTCAGCCGCTTCCGACCTAGGTGAGCATTGGAACTAGCTTGATTCGACTCCAATCGTTTGAAATAAGGCAGGCAGGTCGGCGAGACGCATGGCGAAGTGGCATGGGATTTCCCGCAGGAAGCCCACGGGCGGACGCCTGAAGCGCCCGAACCGATATAGGGGCAAGCGCAGGACTGAGGTCGCAAGCGAGGAGCAACTCGCTTTCGTGGGCGAGACGGACTCCCGCAAGAACTACCGGAAGAGAGCCGGTTCGCAGACCGTCCGAATCCTCTCTGTAAACCAGGTGAACGTCAACACAAAGGACGGGAAGACCGTAAGAGCCACTGTCAAGAACGTGGTCGGGAACGACGCCGACCCTAACTACGTCAGGAGGAATATCGTGACTAAGGGAGCAGTCCTAGAAACGGACAAAGGACTAGTCAGGGTGACAAGTAGGCCGGGCATGCACGGTGTGGTCAGCGGCGTACTCGTGGAAGAATGAGGCACGAAGCCCTCAAGTCACACATCACTCAGGGATAGGGCGATAGCATGGCGGCAAAGCGGGAGGAGATGACTCTGTGGACCGGATACTTCGACTCGAGGCTTAGCCGTTCCGACGGACGACGGGTTCCGAAGGAAGCCAGTATTCCCAAACCCACCCTCGAGTCCGTTGTATGGGCCGCACGCAGCACTGGAATCAGAAAGATGAGACAGGAGTCCGAGGCCAGCCACCCTTCCAGGCCCCATGCCAAGGAAGGCAGGCTTGTCATGCCCCCGAGCCATGTCTTCGAAGTGACTGGGGCTAGCAGTAAAGAAGGTGTAATGCAGGCAATCGGAACAGTACTCAGAAAGAGATCGAAGGAAGCAAAGGAGCAGGGCAAGGATGCCACGAGAGGTCCTGCCAAGGGAGACCGGAGGAGACGCGCTCAGCGCAAGTCGTTCAAGCACCGCAAGAGCGGACAGAGGAAGAAGAAGTTCGGTCGGAAGTGAGGCCTTGTTCAGGATCGAAGAGGGAACTCCCGATGTCGAGCCATCTCTGCCTAACTCAAGAGGCATGTTCTGAAGACCTAAACCCGAGTTACTCAACTGCGACAGTCCATCCAAATTCGTCTGGCGCGCGCCGTTGCTGGATCGCAGTCAGGGCATCGTACATCTCCATGGCTACGGGCCCGACCTCTCCTCCGCAGTACTCGACCACCCTATCTCCGTGCTCTATCGTTCCAATTGCGGAAATTACGGCTGCGGTTCCGACGCAGAAGCACTCGTCTGCGTCAAGTGCGTACTCGACGTCGACCTTCTCCTCCCTCACCTCGTAACCCCTGGACTCCGCGAGTTCCATGACCGATGCCCTCGTTACGCCTGGAAGGATAGTCCCCGTCAACTCTGGCGTTGATATGACTCCATCCTTGACGCAGAAGAAGTTGGCAGCCCCGACTTCCTCGATGTACCTGTGATTGACAGCATCGAGGTAAATTATCTCCGAGTAGCCCTCCTCCTTCGCCATCTTGGAGGGTACCATACCGGGTGCGTAGTTTCCAATCGCCTTGACCCCTCCAGAACCTCCTGGAGCAGCCCTGTGGAACTCATCGGACACGCGGAGGGAAGTCGGCGTGATCCCTCCCTTGAAGTAAGGACCGACAGGAGAGACGTAGACTAGGAATGTGAACTCGGGTGCGGGAGCGACACCTAGGATAGCCCCGCTACCGAAGAGCAGAGGCCTCACGTACAGCGCGCCCTTGCCCATCGGCGGGACCCATCTGATGTTCTCCCTCACGGTCTTCATCACCGCATCCAGGAACATCTCCTCTGGGACTGGTGGCATACCCAGCCTTCGAGCGCCCTCTTGTGATCTCCTTGCGTTGTTAATTGGGCGGAACAGGACTACGCTGCCATCTTCCGCATACTGTGCCTTCATCCCCTCGAACAGGCCCTGTCCGTAGTTGATGACGCCAGCAGCGGGAGACAGACTCAGGTTCTGGAAGTTCTGCATGACTCCAACTTTCCACTCATCCCCCTGCTCGCAGGTGGCGATGTACATGCGATCAGTTTGCGTGAAACTGAAAGTGAGTGAGTCCCAGTCTATCCCCGGTCCAGTGTCTTCATCCAATCCCCGCACCCCAATTATTGCAGAGGGGAACGCCTCGGCTTTCAACGGTTCCGCTGGGGGTCACCCCGGCATGGTTATGGCCCCTCACGATGACGTAGGGTAAAGCAATGGCCTTGGTACGGCAGATGGGTGAACTAATGCAATGGAATGAGGATGTCTGCATAGTCTCGGGGGACAATCGTGCGTGGCAGGACGGCGGCGAGCCGAAGACCGTGATAGAGCTCTGGTGCAGATCCAGGGAGGGGCACTCGACATTGCTCCTGGTGAATGGACTCAAGCCCTACATCGAGATATCTGACCCCTCTATGGACGAAGAGAGCAGTGAGCCAAATCTGTATCTCCACAAGGTGGGCGAGCACAAGGATGTGCGCGGAGATCCTGTACCCAATGGGATGAAACTCTCCACAAGAGATGGGAAAGTAAGACCGCATTACAGAGTCTTCGTTAGGGACACCACCAAGGTCCGTGGTGTCCGGAAGGCCCTCTCTGGCCTTGGATGGACGGTTACCAGTGCAGACATACTGTTCGTGCAGAGACTATTGCTAGATCTTGACCTAGGCCCACACGTCCGAATGAGCGGAGATGTACTCTGGGCAGGAGATCGAGCACCCGAAGAGGCGAGGACTCCAGAGACAACCGACAGAGAGCTTGCACAGAGTAGGATCCTAGCGGTCGGGGGCTCCGGCCTATACCCTCTCGACATGATAGTTTCCTGCGACATCACTGGCCTTGAGCGGGCATCCCCGTTCCCTGCTCCATTCGTCACACTCTCATTCGATCTAGAGACCA
>Ga0315327_10000115_pt1 | contig 33818 bp, 36 predicted proteins | sample M110032315metaG_FD_203460 | JGI IMG/M metagenome (GOLD analysis project Ga0315327, IMG submission 203460) | Ammonia-oxidizing marine archaeal communities from Monterey Bay, California, United States - M1 100m 32315 | ecosystem: Environmental > Aquatic > Marine > Coastal | place: USA: California... | reverse complement strand
AATTATTTGTAATGAGAAATCTTTTTTTACTACCTTAAAAAATGGTTTTGAAATACATGGTTTAGAAAATAATAAGTATATTTTTTCTAAACCATCGTTAGAGGGAGCGCATCAAATAATTAATGCTGTATTGGCTGCTACAGCTCTAATTGTATATCCTAAATTAAGAATTTCTTTAGATCATATTAATAATGGTATTAAATCTACGTATTGGCCAGGTAGACTAGAAAAAATTAATACAGGTAAAATTAAAAAATATATTCCAATTTCTTCAGAAGTTTGGTTAGATGGTGGTCATAATATTGCGGGTGCTGAAGCTATAAAAAATTGGATTTTATCTAAAAAAATAAAAGATATTATATTAATATGTGGTTTTTTAAGAAATAAAGAAGTTAAAGATATTTTGATTATATTAAAAGATTATATTAATTATATTATATTCATTTCAATTGATAATAAAAATTCATACACTCCAAAGGAGCTAGAAACTATAGCTAATAATATTGGTATAAGATGCTATAAGAAGGAATCTCTTAAAGAAGCGCTTAGTTCTAATCTAATTTTAAATCATTCAAAAGTTCTAATTTTTGGCTCTTTATATTTAGTTGGAGAGAGCATAAAATTAAATAAGCACTAAATATTTTTATCTATCCATTCAGTAAGATCTGCTTTCGAAGACATACCTACTTTAGTGTCTATAAGTTCTCCATTATTAAATAGCAGCATTGTAGGTATACCCCTTATTTGAAATTTTCCTGGAGTTTCTGGGTTTTCATCTACATCTAATTTACCGATCGTAATTTTATTATTATATTCCTCTGAGATTTCTTCAAGTATAGGACCTATTTGTTTACAGGGCCCACACCATTCGGCCCAAAAATCAACTATAATTGGTTGACCCTTTGTAATAACGTTTTCTTCAAATGTGTCATCAGATATTTTTATTGTGCCCATTGGAAATTTTCCTTATTTATAAATTTATATTAACTTAAACACCTTGGTATTTTTTTTCAATATCTTCAATAAAATTATTAAGGTTATTTAAAGTATTTATAGTATTTTGATCGTTTTTATCTTCATATTCAGCTCTTAGATCATCTATATCCTTGTAAGCTTTTGGAATTGTATTCCATTTCTCATCATTAGTACTAAATATTTTTTTTGCAACTCTACGGTTTATTTTATTAATTATTTCCTTTGGAAGTATAGAGGGGTTTTCCTCATAAATTATCTTTTCTGCAAAATAATAGTTTCTTTCTTCCTTAAATTTATTGGCTATTTTAATTTTATCTTCCCAATTAGATAGATGGAATTCTTCCATAATAATTTTTTCATAATTATTAGAGAAAGATTGGTAAATTGTTTCCTCAAAATTTATATCTTCTTGTGAGGACAATTCTTCTTTTTCAGAAGCATTTTTAATCAATATTTTTTCTACAGTTATTTTAAACTCGTTATTAGAATTAATAATTTCAGCTCTTTTAATTAATTCTTCATTTGAAATATGTCTATACTCATTTAATCGTGATATAAAGCTTGAGTTCATAATAATTGGACTTTTATTACTTCTTATAGATCTAATAATTTTTGGGCTTTTAGACATGAAGTGCTCTAAAGAATTTTGTGTTAAATTAATATAATCTTGAGGATCATGTTTTAGATCAAAACATTGCGCCCATTTATAGACTGGATGATGACATATAAAAGATACAACAAATGGAATAGTTTTCCCAAAAAATGTTTCGGTCACACAGAAGAGCTTATTATTTTCTATTTCGTTATTTGCACTTTCACGGTTAGCTGATAAAAGACTAGCCTGCCATAATTCTGGGTTTTGTATATTTAATTTTTTAGCTAACTTTATAGTTGCTATAGCATCTCCTAGTGCATCATGTGCATCAAAATTCTTAATGCCGTTAAATGGAGCTATTTGATCTAATTTAAATGATAATTTACCTTTTTCATTAATGGGAATCTTTAAGCTATCCGGATAATAAATATGATTTGCTCTAATAATATTTAGTAAGTCAGATCTTTTATTTCCATTGTTGATTGTAAAATATGGATTATATAAGTTTTTAAATAGAGTTTTTCTTAAAAACTCTTCATCAAAAGAGATAGAATTATAACCAATGTATATTGCTGTACCCCATGATTTGAATTTTTTTATCATTAATTCAATTAACGCAAAATGTGAGAGGTTAGTTTGTGTCAAGTCTTTCACAGAACTCTTATTTACTAAAATGGCCTTGGGGTAAGGAATAATATCAGGCTGTAGGCTGCATCTAGCCTCAAATCTATCTATTTCCTTAAAATTTGTATTAGTTAAAATAGCTCCAACTTGAATTATTTGGTCCCAATTACTATCTCTTCCAGTTGTTTCAAAATCGTAAAATACATAATTCATTTTTTATTACTTTTTAACCATTCATTTGCTTTCTTTAAGGCATTTTTTGTTCCTATATGCAACCATTTACCTGAATGAGTAGTACCCCATATTGAATTATTTTTTATAGCTTTATCGTAGCATATATTTAGCGAAAATTTATTAATCTTTACTTCATCTATAATTTTAGGATTTAATATTTGCCAGCCTGTATATGCCAAACTATCAGAATATTTTCTGTATACCCTTGAAGGCATAGTTTTATGGAAGAAAGAAAAGTCTCCTTTACCGTCATAACCAATTGAATTTCTCATATCATCTAGTAACAATAGAAAATCCATTTCTTTTTGCTCAAATTTGGCTATAAATTCAGTGAGAAAATTAGTTGAATTATTAGGAATTATAATTGAATCTCCATTTATCACTAGAATAGGTTTAGATACATCTTTTTGCTTTATATTTTTTATAGCTCCACCTGTTTCTAAAATTATCTCTTCTTTGATTATGCTAATTTTCATAGCTAAATTGATTTTTTTATATTCTTTTATATATTCTTCTATTTGTTCAGATAAATAGTGAGTATTAATAAAACAATGATTAATATTATTTTTTCTTAGTTCTTCTAATATATAAAAAATAATAGGTTTATTATTAATTCTGACTAGGGGTTTAGGTACTTTAAATGTTAAAGGTTGCATTCTTCTTCCAAAGCCTGCTGCCAGAATAATTGCTTGTGATATTAAGGGTATATTTTTACTCATTATTTTTCCTACAAATAAAGCTTATTCTCAGGAATATTACTTTTAAGCCAATTTAGAACTTCTTTTAATTTAGCTTTATTAGAAGATTCTATGAATATACTCATTGCTTTATTTACTAATTTTAAGTAATGAAGTTTATTGTCCTTTCTAGCAAGTTTTATAAATATGCCAACTATTTTCGCATTTCTTTGTGCTGTAAGGATGTAATAATTCTGCATAAATTCTTTTTTATTCTTTATTTTATTAAGTTCCATAAATTTTTGAAGAGATTTTTGTTTTGTTTTTATTGATACATTTCTTCTAACATCTTCTAACAAAGAAGATATATCATATGCTTCATTTCCAATTAGAGCATCTTGAAAGTCAATTAGCCCTATTCTTTTTATATTATTTCTATTGGGTAGCCAAAATAGGTTATCGGCATGAAAGTCTCTTAAAACTAATTTGTTATTATTGAGTTTTTTAAAAACTTTAATCCATGCGTTTTCCCATTCATTCAAAGAAGTTTTATTGATTTTTATATTTTTTTCTTTAAGGAACCATTGGATAAATAGATTAACCTCATTTAGAAGACACTTATAATCATATATTGGGACATCTTCAGGAGGTTTGTTATCATGAATATTTGATAGGCATTTGACAGCATTATAATATAGTAATTCTTCTGAAATATTATTTTGTATAGCTTTATTAAAAGTTAAATTTCCAAAGTCTTCTATTAAAAATAAACCTTTTTCATGATCTATTTTAATTATTTCAGGGGAAGATAACCCTAAAGTTTTAAGATATTTAGAAATTTTAATAAACTCGTAGTTATTATTTTCAATAGAAGTGGATACCATTAATAATAAATTATTATTATTAATTCGATAATATTTTCTACTTGATGCATCTTGTGGAATCGGTTCTAATATATAATTAGTTAAATTATTTTCATTTAAAAATATATCAATATTTTTTTTATTTGTTAATTTGGCCATTTAAATTTTTTTAAATCCTTCAAATTGCTGCAAAATTTCTATCTCCCCATTAATTTCAACTGATCTTCTATTATTGCTTAGGTCATTTAGAATAATATCTATTTTTTTATTAGGAATTAAGTGTTCAATTATTTCTGGCCATTCGATCAAAATTATACCTTTATTTAGAGCGTCTTCGAAGCTTAAATTCCATACATCAATTGAGTTTTTTAATCTATACATATCATAATGCCATATAATATTATTTTTATATTCATATGTAATGAGCATGGGGAAAGTAGGACTTAAAATTTTAGTATTCTTAGTAAGAGAATTGATAAAAGCTCTAGCTATAGTAGTCTTACCCGAGCCTAAATTTCCCTTAAGACAAAAAATGTCATCAGATTTGCTTATTTGAGCAAGTTTTTGACCAAATTTATTAGTATCTTTAATATTATTTAATAATAATCTCATAATTTAGTTTTATGAAAATACTCCTAATATCTATAGTGGTTGGGTTTAAACGGCCCAGTACTATTTAATCCAAGATATGTAGCCTGTTTTTCATTTAATTTTGTTAATTGTGCTCCAACTTTATTTAAATGAAGTAAGGCAACTTTTTCATCTAGTTCTTTAGGTAAAGTATAAACTTTATTCTCATAGTTACTATAGTTTTCCCATAATTCAATTTGAGCTAGCACTTGATTTGTAAAGGAAGCACTCATAACAAAACTAGGATGACCAGTGGCACATCCTAAGTTTACTAGTCTTCCTTCAGCTAGTACAATTAGTTTTTTTCCATCAGGAAATGTTACTTGGTCCACCTGTGGTTTAATTTCTTCCCATGTGTAGTTTTTCAAACTAGCTATTTCTATTTCAGAATCAAAGTGTCCAATATTACATATTATAGCTCTATCCTTCATCTCTCGCATATGATCAATATTTATAACATCACAATTACCTGTAGCTGTAACAAAAATATCTGCATTTTTTGCAGCATTTTCCATAGTAACTACTTCGTAACCTTCCATTGAGGCTTGAAGAGCACATATCGGATCAATTTCTGTAACTAATACTCGTGCACCTGCATTTCTTAGTGAAGCTGCGGAACCTTTTCCTACGTCTCCATATCCTGCTACCACTGCAACTTTGCCTGACATCATTACATCCGTTGCTCTTCTGATTCCATCAACTAAACTTTCTCTACAACCATATAAATTATCAAATTTAGATTTAGTTACTGAATCATTTACATTAATTGCGGGAACTAAAAGGCTATTATCTTTTTCCATTTCATACAATCTATGGACGCCTGTAGTAGTTTCTTCACTTAGGCCCTTTATATTTTTTAGGATTTCAGGGTATTTTTCATGCATTATTTTAGTTAAATCACCTCCATCATCAAGTATCAAATTTGGTGTCCATTCCTCAGGACCTACTATAGTTTTTTCAATACAATCCCAAAACTCTTCTTCTGTCTCTCCTTTCCACGCGAACACAGGAATATTATTATGTGCAATTGCAGCGGCGGCATGGTCTTGAGTAGAGAAGATATTACAAGAAGACCATCTAACTTCAGCACCTAAATTTATTAATGTCTCAATTAGTACTGCAGTTTGTATGGTCATATGAAGACAACCAATAATTTTTGCTCCCTTAAGAGGATTTTTATTATTATATTCTTCTCTAAGCGCCATCAAGCCTGGCATTTCTGTTTCAGCTATTTCTATTTCTTTTCTTCCCCACTCAGCTTTAGAGATGTCAGCTACTTTATAGTCATCAAATTTGGCCATAATTTTTTCCTTAGTTATAATTCATTAGTAATGATAGCATATATAGTTTCTTTATCTATCGATGAGCGTAGATTTTGTAAAGTTTTCTTTTTAGTTAAAAATCTAGATATATAAGCTAATTCATTCAAGTGAATAGGTATGTCATTGGTAGGAGAAATTAATAAAAATATTAGGTCAACAGGCTCATTATCAGAGGCATTATAGCTAATTGATTTATTTAGCTTTATAAATATTCCTAATGACTTTCTCATGTTAGATAGGTTTATATTTGGAAGAGCTACTCCTCCCCCTATTCCACTATTTTCAATTTTTTCTTTATCTAATAATAATTGCAAAACTTCTTTCTTAGAAAAACTTGAAGATTTTTCTACTATTATCGATATTTCAGTTAATAATTGCTTTTTATGATTTATATTATGCAACAAAAAAATATTAGATTGACGCAAAATATTAGATATTTTAACTTTATGATCAATTATTTTTTCAGTTTGTATATTATTTTTACTTATATTTTTAAACTTCATGAATTTAATCTCTTATAATAATTTGTTACAGTATATTTTGGTAATAAATATTAGAAATTCATTATTACAAAATTAATAATATTAAGTACTTAGTGTAGTTTTCTTATAATTGTATATTATTTTTCGATCTAACCACAGAGTTAGCAATATTTAAATTTTCTCTATATTTCGTAACTGTTCTTCTTGCAACGATAATATTTTCTTTTCCCAAAATATCAGCAATATTTTTATCACTATATATGACATTTTTATTTTTTTCTATATCAATTATTTTCTTTATTTTAGCTTTAATTAATATTGCTGAATTATTATTTGTTTTTTTAGTATTTGTTTTACTGGTAAAAAAATATTTTAAAGGTAAAACTATATTTTCAAATTTGATATATTTATTTTTCACTGTTCTACTAACAGTGCTTTCATTTATTAATATTTTTTCACTTATTAGTTTATGAGTTAAGGGAAGAATTCCCTCTTCTCCTTTGAAAAAAAAATCTTTTTGGTGATTTAAAATTTTTTCAGTTACAAGTAATAATGTGTTGTTTCTTCTGTTGAGGCTGTTTTGAAGTGTTTTACCATGAGCTATGCAATTTTTTATATATTCTTTTACTTCTTTATTGTTTACAGAATTTTGTTTAGTTTTAATTTCATTAATATATTTTTCATCAATTAAGACTTGATAACTCTCAGTTTTATTTAAAGTGCAAATAATATTTTTATTATGAGTTTCTACTATTATATCTGGAACAATTCTTTCTATATTCCCTTCTGCCAGGCTATCTATAGGAGCTGGTTTTAAAAGTTTAATATTGTTAATAATGTTAATAATTTCCATTTCTTGTAAAGAACATAGTTTTGCTAATTTTTTATAGTTACCTGTTGCAACATCATTAAGATTATCAATAATAATTTTATAATTTTTATTAAATATGTTTTTCTTTTTAAGTTGAAATGATAAATATTCTTCTAAGGTTCTGGAAAATATTCCATCAGGGTCTAACTGCTGAAGTTGTTCCAATATATATTTTGATTGATATTCAGATGTTTTAGCTATTTTTGCTGCTTCTTGAATGGAAATTTTGCAAAACCCTTTATTATTTAGGTTTTCAATAAAAATTTTGACTAGTTTCCTGCTCCAAATATTTACAGAAATGAAGGAACTTTGTTCATATAGCCATTCTTTTATATTATAATTTTTTGAATAATTATTGATATTAGCAGGCTGAGTAATTTTAGAATAAGGCTTAGAAGAAATTAAAAAAGGGTTTTTTTCTACTTCCTCTTGCGTATAATCTATTACTTCATTAGCGGACATTTGAAGTACTTTTATTGAGTGAATTATATTAGAATTTATTCTATGATTAATTCTAATATTATGTTTTTGTGATATATTATGTTTAAGCATTTTAATGTATATTATAAGTTAAATTTTTCGCCTAGGTATACTTTTCTAACATTCTCATCTTCTATTATTTCATTTGGTTGACCATCCATCAATATTTTTCCATCATGCATAATATAAGCTCTATCTATTAATTCTAGAGTCTCTTTAACATTATGGTCAGTTATGAGAACTCCTACTCCCCTATCTTTAATATGTTTAATTAGCACCCTTATTTCTTCAATAGCTATAGGATCTATTCCAGCTAGAGGTTCATCTAATAATATAAATGATGGTTGCATTGCTAAAGTTCTAGCTATTTCTACTTTTCTTCTTTCTCCTCCTGAGAGTGATAGGCTAGATGCTCTTCTTAAGTGAGTTAAGGAAAATTCAGCTAATAGTTCTTCTAAATGTATTTCTCTCTCTCTCCTATCTTGGATATTTAGAGCTAGAATAGCTCTTATATTTTGTTCAACTGTCATTCCTCTAAATATAGATATTTCTTGAGGTAAATAACCTATTCCTGATTTAGCTCTTTTATATATAGGAGTATCAGTTATATCTTCATTATTTAGAAAAATTTTTCCATAATCTGGCTTTATTAATCCGCATATTAAGTAAAAACATGTAGTTTTTCCTGCTCCATTGGGTCCTAAAAGCCCTACAGCCTCTCCCCTTTGTATTTTTAGTGATACACTTCTAACCACAGGTTTTTTGCTATATGATTTTCCTAGGTTAGTTATAACCAAGCCATCATTCTTTACTATTAGTTTAGGGTTATTATTCATCATCATTAACTTTTTTAGGTAGAAATCTCATTTTTACTTTTTTAGAATCATTTTCTGAGCTTATTTGGCTTATACCCGTACTAAGGTCCATAATAAGTAATTCACCTTTCATAATATTGTCATCCTTTTTAAGAGTAACTGTATTCTTAATTATGATGTTGTTCTCTAAAAAATTATATTTTGCTATTTCACCGGTTGCAATTTCTTTCTCATTCGTAAAAATTACATTACCTTCTGCTTCAATTAATGTAATAGTATTATTGTCTTCACCCTGTTCTAAATGAACAATTAATTTATTAGCAGAAAGTTTTTTTTCCCCTTGAGTAGCTTCAGCACTTCCTATTGCATAAGCAATTTTTTTGTCATTATTCCATTGCATTTCATCTGCTACTATATCGACCGGAATTACCTCCTCAGCTAAAGAACTAAAGGTTAAAAAACATAATAGATAAATAATTTTAATATTTATTATTATAAATTTCATTTTATGTTGCCTTTACTATTATTTAAAGAAAGTATAGGTCTTCCTTTTAAACTGATAATGGAACTTTCTATATTATAAATAAAGCCTTTTCCTCTGAGTTTTCCCCAATTGCCATCAATATTAATAATATCTTCACCAACTATAATATTTTTTTCAGTGCTATATAATATTTTATTAGTAACAAATTTTGTACCTTTAGATGATTTTATAATTACATTTTCTGTAAGTTCTAATATTCCCTTACTATTATCTAATATACCTTTTGTGGAATAAAAATAAATATCTTTTTTATTTGATAATTGATAATGACCCTTAGGTTTTTCTAAAATAATTATCTTAGAGTTTAAAATATCTTTTTTTGCTTTAGATGCTTCAACTTTAATAATAGCACTAGTTTTATTTTTAAATAATATTATAGGTTTCACCAAGGTGTCTGGTTGATTAAGGTTTTGTTCTTGAGTAAAATCTAATAGTTCTACATTAGGTACTTTGTACCACCATTTTAAAATTATTATTATTGTGAATAATATTAATAAAAATAATATAATTTTTAATATATATTTATGAATAATAAAATTATTATCTTTATTATTTTCTCTGCTTTGAATATTATTTATCCAAGATTTATGAAAGGATTTATCTTGCAATTTCATAACTATTTTATTTTGATGCAATCATGAATATGTATTATTCCTTGTGGAATTTTTGATTTATTATTCAATACAAATAAAGCTGTAATTTTATTATTATTCATTATTTCAATAGCATTTTTAATATTTACTTCTGGTTCTATAGTTAAAGGATTCTTGGTCATTACTTTACTTATAGGCATATCTAAGAAATTTTTAGATATATTTCTTCTCAGGTCCCCATCTGTTATAATGCCTATTAAATTATTTTTGTAATTTGTGATACCGACACAACCAAAACCAGAAGAAGTCATTTTCAATAAAGCATCTCGCATAGCACTATTATAATTTATTAAGGGTATTTTTGATTTAACATGCATCAAATCTTTCACTAATAAAAGACTTTGTCCTAACATTCCGCCCGGATGTAATTTTTTAAAATTATTTTTATTAAATTTGCTCTTTAGCATTAGTTCTATAGCAATACTGTCTCCTAAAACGAGCATCATGGTTGTAGAAATTGTAGGAGCTAAGTTAAGAGGACATGCTTCGGCAATGTTAGGAATTAAACAAACAACATTTGCTTTATCAGCAAGGAAACTATTAGGATTAGCTGTTATTGCAATAATTTGAATTTTATTGTTTATAGCAAAATTTACTATAGGTAGCATTTCTTTTGTTTCGCCTGATTTAGATAAGGCTATTAAAATGTCTTTATTTTGAATTAAACCTAAATCCCCATGATTTGCTTCAGAGCTATTTATAAATAATGATGGAGATCCTGTTGAAGATAGTGTAGCAGATAATTTTAAACCTATGTAACCACTTTTGCCGACTCCAGTAATAACAATTTTTCCACTAGTTTTATGAAGTAAATTGACAGCCTTAACTATAGATTGATCAATAGATTTGTCTAATATTGCTAATGCTTTTGTTTGTTTTTTAATATTATTTTTAATAGAATCAAGTTGTTTTAAATATGACAATTTATAGCTCCTGATTAGTATAATTTTATTTTAATGATCAAAAATATCAGGTTCATTCCATCCATTTAAGTCTAGATAAGCTCTAGTTCCAATAAATTTAAATAGCTTTTCAGCTAATTCATTTCTATTTTCTCTTTTTAATAAAATATCTAATTCAAATTTTATTTTATGTAGATATAACACATCAGATGCTGCATATTTTAGCTGATCATGAGTAAGTTTTTTATTTCCCCAATCTGAACTTTGTTTTTGTTTAGAAATATCTACATTAATTAATTCTTTACATAATTCTTTTAGACCATGTTTATCCGTATATGTCCTCACTAATTTTGATGCTATTTTAGTACAATAAATATTTTCACAATATATTCCCATATTTTTCTGGATAGCAGCTAAGTCAAAGCGAGCATAGTGGAATATTTTTTTAATATTTTTATTTTTTAAAACTTTAGCTAATGCAGGGTATGAAGTTTTTTCTTTAATTTGGATTAAGTGGGCATGATCATCACCATTTGATATTTGTACTAAACATAAACGGTCTCTTCTGTAGTCTAAGCCCATTGTTTCTGTATCAATTGCTATACAATCAGAAAATTCTATATCTGTAGGAAGATCATTTTCATATAATGTATATTGACTAATTGACATATCCACTCCACTTAATAATTTTATATTAACTTTGTATTTTTACCTAATAAACTTAAAAGACATTAATTATTATATGTTTTTATATTATATGTTTTTATAATATATCTTTCATACTATATTGTTATTTTAACTTTATCATATTATTTAATTATTTATATAAAATTGAACAATTTAGAAAGGTTTATTTGTGAATTTTAATAAGAAAAGTAGAACAGTAGTAATTTTTGGGGCTTCAGGCTTTATAGGAAGATATATAGTTACTGATTTGTTAAAAGAAAATTGGATTATAAAGGTTTTAGTTAGAAATCCAGATAGAGCTAAACATTTGTCTTTAATGGGAAGGTTAGGCCAAGTAACGGTCCATCAATGTAATATTACAGATTATAATAGAGTAGAAAAATTTATTTCTAATTCTAGTAAAGTTATTAATTTGGTGGGTATTCTTGAAGAAAAAAGTAAGCAAAATTTTATTGGTATTCATTTGAATGGAGCAATAAATATAGCGAAGGCTTGTTCAAAATATAAAATAGATACTTTTATTCACTTCTCTGCATTGGGTCTATACAATGGGGATCATTCAAGATATGCACAAAGTAAATTAGAAGCAGAAAAAAGTATAAAACAAATTTTTAAGAAAACTATTATTTTTAGACCAAGTGTCGTATTTGGGCCTGAGGATAATTTCACAAATAAATTTGCAAAAATGGCATCTTTATCAATATTTATACCCCTAATAAATTGTGGAAAAACTAGGTTTCAGCCAGTTTATGTTAAAGATATCTCGCAAGCAGTGGAAAAAGTAATTGGGAATCAGTTATTTTATGGAAAAACATATAACTTGGGAGGGCCAGATATTATGAGCTTTAGAGATATTTTAGATTTAATTTTATTAAAGATAAGAAAAAAAAGAATATATCTCTCTCTTTCCTTTCCAGTTGCTAAATTAATTGGCCTTATATTTTCTGTTTTTCCAGTAAAACCTATTACTTTAGACCAAGTTAGATTATTAGAAAAAGATAATATAGTTCCTAAGTCTGGATTGGGTTTTAAAGATTTGGGTATTAATCCTTCATCCATATATTCAATATCTGAAAATTATTTAAAAAGGTATATAACTAGTTACTAATTAAATACAATATTAAGATACCCATGGATATTCGATAAATTACAAATGGAACAAAACTATTACTTTTTAACCATTTTATTAGCAAAATAATAGCTAGGTAAGCAAAAATAAAAGATAAAATACATATTATGAAGATAAATAAAAATTCTTGATTATTTATACTATTATTTATTAACCATATTGCTTCTAATATAACAGCACCCGTTATTGTTGGAAGACCAGAATAAAGAGCCAATCTAGTGGAATCAATTCGTGTAAGTTTTAATATTCTTGAAGCAGTAATTATTGTTCCGGCTCTTGAGGCCCCAGGAATTATGGCAAAAATTTGAAAAATTCCTACAAATAATGAGTCTAGTATAGAAAGAGAATAAATATTTCTTTCTTCACTCCTAAATTTATCAGAGATATATAGTAGAGCTCCACCGATTATACTAGACCAAGCAATTATAGTTAAAGATAATAAATATTGATCCATATTTTTAAAAATAATGAAGCCTACTATGTATATAGGAAGAGTTATAAGTATTATATTTCGTATAAACAAAATATTATTATCAACTTTATAGTATTTCATCTGGTAAATAGATTTAGAAATCTTTTTTACATCTTTTCGAAGAAAAAGAATTACAGCTATTAAGGTACCTAAATGAGCAGATATAGTCATTGTTCTTCCAGAAGTTGGCCAATTTAATAAATTTTCTAAAATAATTAAATGAGCAGATGAAGATACTGGAAGAAATTCTGTAATTCCTTGAATAACTGAATATAAACCAATTTCCCATAATTCCATTATGATTTATTCCCTTAAATAAATATTATATTTAATTTATTTTTTAAACACTTAATATTAAATAGTTTATACTTTATTTTAATAATTTAATAATGGAATAATTTAAATGACTACATTATATCATTTACCATTTTCTGCGAGCTGTAGATTAGTAAGAATAGCTCTTAATGAAAAAAAATTAGAAGCGAAGCTATTAGTAGAGCCTATTTGGGAAAGAAGAGAAATATTTTTGAAAATTAATCCAGATGGAAAAGTACCTGTTCTTCTCACAAATGATAATGAATATATAGTAGGAGCTTCAGTAATTATTGAATGGTTAGAAGATTCCATATCTTTTAATAACTTAGTAGGAAAAGATATAAGTTTTAGAGCCGAAGTGAGAAGGATTATGGAGTGGTTTAATAGAAAGTTTAATTCTGAAGTAGAATCTACAATAGTATTTGAAAAAATAATGAAAGTATTTATAGGAAAGGGAAATCCCGACGCAAATGTATTAAGGGTAGGAAGAAAAAATTTGCTTATTCATATGCAGTATATTGATTGGTTAAGTAAAAATAGAGATTGGCTTGCAGGAAATGATTATAGTGTAGCAGATATTTGTGCTGCAGCTAATTTATCTATATTAGATTATCTAGGAGAGATTAAATGGAAAGACTATTCATATGCTAAAGAGTGGTATGCTAGAGTCAAGTCTCGTCCATCATTTAGAGGAGTTCTTTTAGATAAAATACCTGGTTTACTTCCACCTAAATATTATTCAGATTTAGATTTTTGATGTATTTATATAAATATGTATATATATTATCTATGGGAGAATATTAATGCATTCCTTTTCAGATTTAATTGAGTCATTTATAATAATTATTAAAGATATTACTAACAATTATATATTTTCTTCTATTGGCAATAACTTAATTTCTGAATTAGTTATATATCACATTTTTATAGCTATATTAGTAGCTACAATTTTTTCATTCATATTTAATAAATTAATAATTGTTTTAATTAGAAGTTGGTTAAGCAAATTAAATCTTAAAATAGGAAAACAATTATTAGAAAAGAAGGTTTTTGCACCTATAGGGTGGGCCATTCCAATAATTATTTTTGAGGCTGGTTTAGGCAGCTATTCTCCTGATGAAGGTATTATTTCTAGGTTAATGAAATCATTTATCATATTGATTTTTATTCTGTCTATCACACGTTTTATATCTGCGCTTTCAAGCGTTTTAAAAGGAAATAAGACATTTTCTGGAACCCCTATTCAAAGTTATATGCAACTTATAAAATTAATAATTTACTTATTTGGAGTAATTATTATTGCATGCATATTATCAAATACTTCTCCTTGGACAATTTTATCTGGATTAGGTGCATTAACCGCCATTATATTACTGGTTTTTAAAGACACAATTTTAGGTCTTGTTGCTTCTATTCAGGTTTTTGGTTCTGATACAATTAGAGAAGGAGATTGGGTTACAATACCTTCTCTAGATATTGATGGAGATTGTATAGAAGTAGGGTTACATACCGTAACTGTAAGGTCTTGGGATAAAGCATTAATCACATTTCCGAGCGCAAAATTATTAGAACATCCCTTTAAAAATTGGAGAGGTATGGAAGAGTCTGGAGGTCGTCGAATAAAGCGTGCAATTAATATTGATCAAGAATCAATATGTTTTATTGAAGAACCATTAAAAGAAAAATTACTTAAGATTAACCTTTTATCTAAGCATTTTGCATTTAAGGAAAAAGAGATAGAAAAAGCAAACGCTATAATGGGTAAGGAGAAAGTAAATCATAGAAAGTTAACTAATATTGGTGTTTTCAGAGCTTATTTAATAGAGTATTTAAGGGACCATGATAAGATTAATGATGACCTTACCCTAATGGTAAGACAACTTGCACCTTCTAATTCGGGCTTACCCTTAGAAATATATGCTTTCACTTCATCAGTTGAATGGATAGACTATGAATCAGTTCAGTCTGATATTTTCGACCATGTTTTAGCAAGTACATCTTTATTTGATCTTAAGTTAACTCAGTCTCCATCAGGTCATGATTTAAAAACTTTATTAACTAACGTTGATAAATATAATTAACTATTCTGTATGAGTAATTTAATAGAAAGTATTAAAGCTAGATCCTATAAATTGGGTTTTGATGACATAGGTTTTTGTAAAGCTACAATTTCAAAATCGGCATCTAGACATTTAAAAGAATTCATATATGAAGGAAGACATGGCTCCATGCAATGGATAGCTGATACCATTGAGAGAAGAAGCCACCCAAAAAATATGTGGAAAGAAGCAAAGACAGCAATTATATTAGGCTCGAATTATGGCCCTCAAATAAACCCTCTGAATAAACTAAAATACAAAAGTTATGGAAATATTAGTATATACGCTCAAAACAAAGATTATCATAGAGTAATTAAGGGTAAATTAAAAAACCTTGCTGGATGGATTTCAGCGCAAACTAGGGGAGAAGTTAAGGTTTTTGTAGATACAGCGCCTTTGATGGAAAAGCCATTAGCAGAAGCTGCAGGAATAGGTTGGATTGGAAAACATACAAATTTAGTTAGTACTAACTTTGGCAGTTGGCTTTTTTTAGGAGTTATTCTTCTTGATACAAACTTATTAAAAGTTAACAATAAGCCTTATAAAAATCAATGTGGAACTTGTTCCAAGTGTATAGATATTTGTCCAACTGACGCTTTTATTAATCCTTATAAATTGGATGCTAGAAAGTGTATATCTTATTTAACAATTGAAAATAAAAGTCATATACCTAGAAAGTTTCGCAAACATATAGAAAATAGAATATATGGTTGTGATGATTGTTTAGCAGTATGTCCATGGAATAAATTTGCTAAAAAATCTAAAAATATATCTTTCATTCCAAGAGAAGATTTAAAAAAACCGGATCTAGAGAAGTTGTCTGATTTATCAGATTTAGATTTTCGATCTTTATTTTCTGGTTCTCCAATTAAAAGAATTGGAAGAAATCAGTTTATAAGAAATGTATTAATTGCTATCGGTAATTCTTCTAATAAATCTTTAATTACATCAGTTAAAAGTTTATTGGATGATAATTCTATTTTAGTTAGAGTGGCATCAGTTTGGGCATTAGGTAAATTATCAAAAAAATCGTTTTTATATGAATTTGATAATAGGATGATGTATGAAAAAAATAATGAAGTTATAAATGAGTGGTTAGAGTCTAAAGAAGAACTAAATAGCAAATAAATAGGAAAATTTAATATGAAAAATATTTCTATCTTGGGCTTAGGTAATATCTCCTTTGAGCTTTGTTCTATTCTTTTAAAAAAAGGTTTTAATGTATGTGGTTCTACCGATAATCCTCAAAGGCAAAAGCTATTACATAAACTAGGAGTTAAAATTTTTAGTAGAAATGAATTAAAAAAATGTATATTGAATGCAGATAAAATAATCATTACAATTCCACCTGATAAGACTGGTTGTCCTATAATTAGGAACTACTCTGAAGAAATTTTAAATTCAAATATTAGATGGATTGGTTACTTATCTAGTACTTCTGTTTATGGCAATTATAATGGAGAGGTAGTAAATGAAAATAGTGAATTAAGATCTAAGGAACAAATAGCAAAATCTAGATTGAAGGGTGAAAAAGATATACAAGAGTTTGGTATAAAATATTCATTGGCTATTGAAATATTTAGGCTTTCGGGTATTTATGGAAAAAAAAGAAACTTCATTAATCAAGTTTTTTCTGAAAAAATAATCCCTATATACAAAGAAGGGCATTTTTTCAATAGAATACATGAATTGGATATAGCTAGAGTATTAAGTAAGGCTTGCTCTAATAAAATTAATACTGGTGTAATTAATTTATCAGATAACCTTCCTGCCTCTCAGTTAGAAGTTATAAGTTATGCATATAGTATTATGAATATATCAATGCCAAACTACATTAATTATAATGACATATATGCAGATATGCCAGAAGCTAAGAGGCGGTTTTGGGAAAATAATAGAAGAGTAGATAATACCTTATTAAAAAGAAGATATGGAGAATTGATATATCCCTCCTACAAAGAAGGTTTGGCAGCTATATACCAGAATTATTTATTAGATTCATCCAATAAAGATTGAACTACAAATATGATTTTTCTTAATTGATTTTTATTTGAAAGCCTATGATCTCCACCCTTCAAAATTATAAGCTCTGTATCGGGATTAGTACTTTTTTTAAATATTTTTAAACTTTCATCCCAGTGAACAGCAGTATCTTTATCACCATGTATGAGTTTTATAGGAAATGTAAATGATATTGTTTTAGATTCTAATAATAGGTTTTTATTGCCTGCTTTAATATTTTTATTTGTTATAATATAGCCTTTCTCATCATATTTTGAAGGCATAGTGGTCAACCCTTTATTTATAATTTCAGTCTTTTTTGTTTCATCTAATTCTTTATCCCATAGTCTTTTAGTAAAATCTGGAGCTGCTGCAATAGTAATTACTCCTTTTATTTTTATAGGATTATTTAAAGCTACTTTTAAAGCAATCCATCCTCCCATACTAGAGCCTATTAATATTTGAGGATTATTAGTTATTTTGTTAAGTATTTCTGTAGAGTCCTCAATCCATTCAGTTATAGAAGTATTAATAAATTTCTCAGAAGAATTTCCATGTCCTGAGTAATCAAATACAGTACACTCATATTTATTTTTTTTACACCATTGAAAAATATATTGTGCTTTACTTCCGGACATGTCAGAGCAAAAACCAGTAAAAAATATAAAACCTGTTTTAGATGCACCTTTAAAATGTTGATATGCAATTTTTCTATTATGGCTTGTATGTAATATTTTATGCATTAAAGTAATTCCATATTATTATTATTTTATAATAGCGACTAATATGACATTTTTGAAAGGTATTTATGTCTGTAAATATTAAAAATTATAACGTTTTACAAGTTTTGCCACATTTAAATAGTGGAGGCCTTGTATCTGGAGCTGTAGAAGTTTCGAGTGCTATACAAAAATCTGGTAATTTTTCATTTATTGCTTCGGAAGGTGGAAGAAGAGAGAGAGAAATTACAAGAGAAGGAGGAAAAATATTTTTTCTGCCACTGTCTAGCAAAAATCCTATTATAATATTTTTAAATATTTATAGGTTATCAAAAATTATAAAAAATCATAAAATAGATATTATTCATGCAAGAAGCAGGGCACCAGCATGGAGTGCATATTTTGCAGCAAAAAAAATGAAAATTCCTTTTGTAACCACTTTTCATGGAACCTATTCTATAAAAGGTAAAATAAAAAAAAAGTATAATAGCGTAATGACCAAAGGTGATAGGGTTATAGCTATAAGTAATTTTATTAGAAATCATATTTTGTCTAATTATAATTTGTCTGAAGAAAAAGTAATTACTATTCATAGAGGAATCAATAGTAGTAATTTTAATCATTTAAATGTTACTAATGAAAGACTAATTTTATTCTTAAAAAAATTTAATATACCTGAGGATAATTTTGTAGTTTTGCTTCCCGGAAGAATAACTAGATGGAAAGGGCATAAAAATTTAATAGAAGCAATTGCTATGTTAGGAAGAAAGGATGTTACTTGTTTATTTATTGGAGATAATCAGGGACGAGAAAAATATACTAAAGAATTAAAGTCGCTAATCCAAAAGTTAGGGTTAATTAATTATTTTAGGATTATTGATAATCAAATAGATATGCCAGCAATTTATAAATTAGCAGATGTTGTTATATCAGCATCTACTGATCCAGAGGCCTTTGGGAGAGTGGTGGCTGAGGCACAAGCAATGGGTAGGCCTACCGTTGCAGTCAATCATGGAGGAGGACCGGAAATAATTTTAGATGGTGAAACTGGTTGGTTATTTGAGCCAGGCAACACTATTGATTTAACGGATAAAATTAAATTAGCTTTAGACTTAAATAAAAGAGATAGAGAAATAATGGCTCAAAGAGCTATAGATAGAACTAAGATAAATTTTAATAATGATATAATGTGTGAAAAAACTTTAAATTTATATATGAGCCTAGTAAATAGTAGTAATAAAAATGAAGAATAACATATTGGTTATTAAGCATGGTGCTTTAGGTGATGTTATTCTTGCAGGTGCTGCAATGCAAGCTATAAGACAACATCATAAAGGTGATTGTATAGTTTGTCTAACTACATCTGCTTTTGAAAAGCTACTAAAAAGTTCTCCCTGGTTTGATATGGTTTTTATTGATTCTAAGCCTCAATGGAATGATTTTAAAGGTTGGCAAACTTTAAAAGTATTTTTTAAAAAATATAATTTCTCTAAAGTTTATGATCTTCAAACTTCTTACAGGTCTAATCTTTATTTCTTCTTTTTTTTCTATTTAAAGAATATAGATTGGTCAGGAATTGCGTTAGGTTGTAATCTAAAACACGTAAACAAAAATAGGAAATTTATACACACACTTCAAAGACAAAAAGATCAATTGAAAATAGCAGGAGTTGAATATAATAAAACACCTAATTGGGAATGGTTAATTAAAAATTATAATAATGACAATATTATTCCAAATAATAGATTTGTTATTTTAGTTTCAGGCGCAGCAAAGCATAGGAATAATAAAAAATGGTCAGGAAAAAATTATGCAGATCTAATAGAATTTATAGCAAAAATTGGTATTCAATCTATTCTTATTGGAAGCAAAGAAGAATCTGATAATATTAATAATATCATTACATATATAAATAAAAGTATACCAATTCCCCCTCTTAATTATGCTGGCAAAACTTCTATTAAAGATATAGCTTTTTTGAGCTCTAATGCAATAGGAGCTGTAGGTAACGATACTGGTCCTATGCATTTAATTTCTTCATGTGGTTTAAAAACGATAGTATTATTTGGCTCAGGGTCTAATCCTGATTTGTGTGCCCCAATTGGAAAAAATGTGTCTATTATTAGTAAGGATAATATTAATGATATAAAAGTAACTCAAGTATTTAAATTATTTAAAAATATAGTAATAGATTGAATATTTTAAAAATTAATATATAGATATATTTTATATTGTTATTTAAGTTAACATTTAAAGGAGTTAGAAGAATAAATAAAAGAATTAGTAAAAATAATATTGTCTCTGAAGATTTGCATAAAATTAATACTCAAATTACTACTGACCCTATAAGAGTTATAGACAGTAAAGGAAACATGCTAGGGATATTATCTTTGAAAGAGGGGATAGAAAAAGCAGAGGAATTGGGATTAGATTTAGTAGAGGTTTCTCCTAATGCAAAGCCTCCAGTATGTAAAATAATTGAATATGGTAAATTTAAATACGCAGCTCAAAAAAAAGCGGCGGAGGCAAGAAAAAAACAGAAAACTGTGGAAGTAAAAGAAATAAAATTTAGACCAAATATAGATACAAATGATTATGAAATTAAAATGAGAAGTGTAAGAAAGTTTATTAATGCTGGAGATAAAGTCAAAATTACGATGAGATTTAGGGGTAGAGAAATGACTCATCAAGATATAGGTGTAAGAGTTTTAAGGAGAATAAGGGAGGATCTAGATACTTCGGTAAAAATTGAGCAATTTCCTAAATTAGAAGGTAGACAAATGGTTCAGGTTTTTGCTCCTAATTTGTCTGAAAAAGTATTAAATAAAAATGATAAGAAGCCTATATTAGATCAAGATTAATCTTAGATATAAATTTTTTATAGCTTGCAAAAATCAGTATAGATATATATATAGAACATCTAAATGTATTAGAAATGCTAAGGAATATGTAAATGCCTAAAATTAAAACAAAAAGTGGTGCTAAAAAACGTTTTAGTTTAACAAGTTCTGGAAAAGTAAAGATGAGTCAGGCTGGTAAAAGGCATGGAATGATAAAAAGAACAACTAAATTTATTAGGAATGCTAGAGGTTCTACTACTATGGCTGAGGCAGATGCAAAAATAGTTAAAAATAATTTTTTAAGAAATAGTTTATAATTTTAAGAATTTTAAAAGGTAAAAAGCATGTCAAGGGTTAAACGTGGAGTAACTGCTCATAGCAGACATCTAAAAGTTATAAAAGCTGCAAAAGGGTCAAGAGGTAGACAAAAAAATACTTTTAGAGCTGCAATACAGCGTGTTGAGAAAAGTGGACAGTATGCTTATAGAGATAGAAAAGCAAAAAAAAGAACTTTTAGAGGTTTATGGATACAAAGAATAAATGCAGCTGCTCGAGAGTTAGGTTTAAACTATTCTATTTTGATAAATAAATTGAATGCTTCTGGGTATGATCTAAATAGAAAAATGTTAGCAGATTTAGCTGTAAGAGAACCTGATTCTTTTAAGGCATTATTAGAACAAGTTAAAAAATCTTAAATAAAAATTATTCTTAAATTTTTACATTTTTAGTTTATATGTTTTATACTTAGATGAATTCATCTAACTAAAGCTTATTGTTGTGTAGGTTAATATGTCAAATAATAGAGATTTAAAAAAAGAAATACTAAATAAGATTTCTAAAATAAATAATAACACTGATTTGCAGCAATTAAAAATTAGTGAATTAGGAAAAAAGGGGCGTATTTCACTATTGATGAAATCTTTAAGTGAAATGAGTATAGAAGAAAAGAAGAAATTAGGAAAAGAATATAATATTTTAAGGCAAAATATACTTGATGAATTTGAAAAAAGATTCGATGAAATTTCTTTGCTGGAGATAGATAAACAGATTAGTTCTGAAAGTTCAGATATAACTTTACCTGTAAGAAATGGAACATTTTCTGAAGAAGGTAAAATTCATCCGATAACAGGAACTATTGATCAAATTATATCATTATTTTCAGATTTTGGGTTTTCTGTAGAAACTGGCCCAGACATTGAAAACGATTTTAATAATTTTACGGCATTGAATATTCCTGAAGAACATCCTGCAAGACAGGATCATGATACTTTTTATTTAAAGAATAAAAATGAAGAAGATAGAAAACTTCTTCGTACGCACACTTCACCTGTTCAGATTAGAACTATGATTGATACATCACCACCTATAAGAATAATAGCTCCTGGAAGAACGTTTAGGTGTGATGATGATGCAACACATTCACCAATGTTTCATCAAGTTGAAGGTTTGGTGTTAGACAAAAATATAAACATGGGGCATCTGAAGGGCTTAATAAAGACTTTCTGTGAGAGGTTTTTTGGAGTTGATAATTTACCAGTAAGGTTTAGGCCTTCTTATTTTCCTTTTACTGAACCATCGGCAGAAGTTGATATTGGTTATAGTAGTGAGGGAGATAATATAGTGATTGGGTCAGGATCAAAATGGCTGGAAGTGATGGGCTGTGGTATGGTCCATCCTAAAGTTCTTATTAATTGTAACCTTGACCCTGATGAGTGGCAAGGGTTTGCTTTTGGTCTAGGAGTCGAAAGATTTGCAATGTTAAAATATGGTATTGCAGATTTAAGAAATTTTTATGAAGGAGATATAAGATGGCTAGATCATTATGGTTTTAGTATAGATGATTTATATTCTTCAGTTTTAACTAAATATAGGGATAAATAATTTTGAAATTTTCTTTGTCATGGTTAAAAGAACATATTGATTTAAAATCAAATCTAGAAATTAATACTATTGTTAATAGTTTAACTAGCTTAGGACTTGAAGTTGAATCATTTAATAATCATGCCGAAAAATTAACTGATTTTATTGTAGCAGAAGTATTAGAAGTTAAACAACATCCAAATGCTGACCGTTTAAATATTTGCAAAGTTAATAATGGAAAAAATATTTTAGAAGTTGTATGTGGTGCCAAAAATGTAAAAAAAAGTCTTAAAGTAGTTCTTGCACCTATAGGAAGTACTATTCCAGTAAGTGGTTTAATGCTTAAGAAAAAAGAAATAAGAGGTTTCATAGGAGAAGGAATGATTTGTTCTGCAGAAGAACTAGGATTAGAAGATAAAAGTGAAGGTATATTAGAATTACCTGCAAAAACTAAAATAGGTAAGTCTTTAGCTGATTTAAAGCAATATAGTGATGTTATATTTGAAATAGGCTTAACGCCTAATAGAGGTGATTGTGCAAGTGTGATGGGAATAGCAAGAGAACTTGCGGCGTTGGGTCTAGGTACAATAAAAGAAAAAAAGAAAAAAGTTATAAAGAGCTCATTTAAATCTTCTGTAAAATGGAAGATAGATTTAGAAGAGAAAAATGAGAAAGCCTGTAGTTTTGTTACAGGCAGGTATTTTAAGGGACTACAAAATAGGGAAAGCCCAGAATGGCTTAAAAATCGATTAATATCAATTGGTTTGAGACCAATTTCTTGTTTAGTGGACTTAACTAATTATATTACGTTTGATTTAGGGAGACCCCTACATGTTTTTGATGCAAAAAAGATAAAGGGTGATTTGTCCATCAGAATGGCAAGAGATAAAGAAAAAATTAAGGCATTGGATGGAAAAGATTATGTATTAAATAGTAATATGCTTGTTATCTCTGATGAAAAAACAGTAGTTTCGTTGGCAGGAGTAATAGGTGGAGAAAATAGTTCTTGTGATTTTAATACTTCAGAAATGTTTTTAGAATCGGCTTTATTTGATCCTTTATATATTTCTAATACGGGAAGAAAATTAAATATTCTATCGGATGCAAGATATCGTTTTGAAAGGGGAGTTGATCCTTCTTATGTTGAAGAAGGCCTGAACATTATGACGGAATTAGTTCTTGAGTTATGTGGAGGTGAAGTAAGTGATATTGTAAAATCTGGATTTATTAAAACTGATACAAATTTTATAGATTATAATTGTAATAAAGTGAATCAGCTAAGTGGATTGACTATTACTTCTAAAGATCAGCAAGATTTATTGCATAAACTAGGATTCGATGTAAAAGTTAATAAAAATAATTTCAAAATAAAACCTCCAACATGGAGACATGATATTGTTAATGAAATTGATATAGTGGAAGAAATTATTAGATTAAATGGTTATGATAATATACAAGAATTTGAGTTGCCATATTATTATTCTAATAAGCCTATTTTGAATATTAGTGAGGTAAGAAATAGATTAATACGTAATTCTTTAGTAAAAAGAGGTTTATTTGAATCTGTTACTTTCTCTTTTTTGTCTGAAAAAGATAATAAACTTTATAGTGATAAGGATACTTTTATGGAATTAGATAATCCAATATCTGAGGATTTATCTATAATGAGAACATCTTTGATACCAAATATTGTAAATAATTTTCTTACTAATATTAATAAAGGTCTAAAAAATATTGGTTTATTTGAAGTGGGAGCTATTTATTTAGGAGATGAAATTGGAGATCAATATAATTCAGCCGCAGGAATAAGAGCTGGTTTAGCTGGAAATAGAAACTGGTCTGATAATACTAGAAATGTAGATTTATATGATGCAAAAAAAGATGTTTATTCTTCTTTATCTGTTTTGGGAGTAAATTTAAATAATATTACTATAAAACTAGCCTCTCCTTCTTGGTATCATCCAGGTAGATCAGGAAGTATAAATTTAGGAAAAACAATTTTAGGTTATTTTGGAGAATTACATCCTAGTCTTACTAAAAAATATGGTATTAGAATAGTAGCTTTTGAAATTTTCCCTGATAGTTTACCTAAATCATTTAAAGCTAAAAAAAATAAAGAATATAAGCAGTATAATTTAATGCCTATAAAAAGAGATTTTTCTTTTTATATAAATTCAGAAATACACTCAGTTGAAATAGAAAATACTATAAAAAGTACATTACAAAATAATGCCTTGGTTAAATTAATCGAGATAAATATATTTGATTTATATGAGGATACATCATCAGGAAAAACCAGAATATCTATAGCTTTAGAGATCATTTTACAACCTATAGAAAATACATTAAATGAAAATGAAATAAAGGTTATATCTGATTTAATAATAGAGAAAGTTCAAGAAAAAAATAACGCCCTTCTTAAGGACTAATATAGATGAGGTTAGTTTTGCAGAAATTATTAGATTGCGGATAGAATGAATGTTTAAAAAAGGAGAGGTGGCCGAGCGGTCGAAGGCGCACGCTTGGAAAGCGTGTATACAGGTAACTGTATCGTGGGTTCGAATCCCATCCTCTCCGCCATAAATGTAATTTTTATTAATAGTTGAAAATATAATAAACAAAGCACCTCTTATTAAAAGTTGTTATTAATGTTTAGTTACACATATTTATTAAACAGTTTAATTAGTTGACTAAGTGCTATTTATTGTGGATGTTTAAAATTATTTTTATAGGATTATTAATTTGAAATTTCGTGATAATGAGATAGAAAAAGTGATAGCAGACCTTACTAAATGGGGATATGCTATTACAAAAAATATTATATCTGATGAAACCTGTATTGAAATGGGGAATGTTCTAGATGAGTTTGAAAAACAACAATTAAAAATAGGTAATACTCATCGAGTCATCAAAGATGGACAATTGCTCATTCGTAATATTCAGGAAAATTTTCCTGAGTTATTTTTACCCATTCTAGATCTAGAAGATACGTGGAGTATTTTGTGTAGTATTTTTAATGATACGCCTATTTTAGATGGATTACATGCAAGTCAATCAGGTCTCATTAATGGAACAGTTCATATTGACAGTCTCCTTCCTATTACGAAGTTTAAAGATACAACTGATATTATTGTTACTGTTGCATTAGATGATTTTAATGCAGAAAATGGAGCAACCTGGATTTGGCCTTTTAGCCATAAGTCTGGAAGACGAATTCAAGAATTAAAAAGTGAGGATCAGCCTGATATAAAAAAAACGGGAATTCCTCTGATTGCTCCAAGAGGTTCAGTTGTTTATATGCTTGGACAAACGTGGCATCAAATCCGGAAAAATATGAATAATCAAAGGCGCTGGGGACTTATAATTCATTATAAGCGTTGGTGGATTAAACCAGCTCAAGATTTTACAAAGTGTGGACCTGAAATTTATCAAATGCTTTCACAAAGACAAAAGATTTTGTATGGGTTCTCTACAAAGCCTCCTAGGAGTGTAAGGAAACGGTTAAAGACAAAAATGAATCCCGATATGTTGCCTGAAGATTATTATGAAGCACTTAAGCTTTAAATAAACGTTTAATGACATTCGAGTCAAATCAATTACGGAGGAACTTTTCAGGATTAAAATTAGAAGTTATAAGCACACTGGAATAACTTTTAAAAACAATGAAGATCATTGATCAACCCCACCTCTCAAGGAGAAAATCATAAATGCAATTTTTGTTAATGGCTAAAAATATAGTAAATAAAACACCTTTTATAAAAAAGTTGTTATTAAGGTTTTGGTTTGTTGTAATCATGAAATTTGTATTATCTTTTAAAATCGTGAAGCACGTTATTTTTCAAAAATTTGATAATAAAATTGATAGTGATAGATTAATGATTAATGTAGGGGGAGGACATTTTATAAAAAGGCATTGGCGTACTTTAGATGTACCCTATGGAGTAAGGAAATATTGGAAAGGTACTATTCATTATCAGCATGATTTATGTTCAAAAACACCTTGGCCATTTATAGATAATTCAGTTTATATTTTTTATAGTTCTCACACTTTAGAGCATATACATCCAACTTGGCTAGCTCATAATTTAAAAGAGGCTTATCGATGTTTAAAACCAGGAGGAGGCTTCAGAATAACGGTTCCTGATTATGATCTTGCTTATGATGCCTATAAAAAAGGTAATCTTACATTTTTTCATAAAGACCAATATAATTTACCTAATATAAATATTTATAAGGATGATTATGATGGGAAACATATGTTGGAATATGCATTTTTAAGATATTTTAGTTATCATATGTGGAAAAGACTAAAGGTTGAAGAGATTCAGAAATTGTTTAAGACGTTAGATAGATATAATTTTGCAGATGAATTAGTAAATAACCAGCCTATTGATTTGGTAGGTACTAAAGCAAATATTGGCGCTCATGTAAATTGGTTCAATCCAGATAAGTTAGTTAAAGTTATGGAAGATGCGGGTTTTGTTGAGGTAGCTATAATGAAACGTCATAAAAGTAGATTCAAGGAAATAAGTAATGATAAAGTTACTTCACGTACTAGTGGTTTTGATAATTCTTATCCATTAATATCTTGTTATGTAGAAGGTTATAAATGATTAATAAACCTAATATTATTGGAATTATACAAGCTAGAATGGACTCTAAGAGATTACCAGGGAAATCACTCAAAATACTTAGAGGTAAACCTATGTTAGAGCATATATTGAATAATGTTAATGGATCTGAACTAGTTGATAAATTTGTGGTTGCTACTTCCAAATCTAAGTCTAATAAAAGTATATGTGATTTATGTGATAGTATGAATATTGATTATTATGAAGGCAATGAATTAGATGTGTTATCTAGATTTGTAGATATTTCTAAATTTTATAATGCTGATATTTTGGTTAGGCTTACTGGAGATAATCCATTTGTTGAACATAGTTTTATAGATTGTATGGTGCAAAAATACTTAAATATATATAATAATTATGATTATTTGCATAATTTTGCTGGTTGTAATTTTCCTTTTGGTTTGTTTGTAGAGATTTTTACAAAGGATGCTTTAATGAAAGCATCTTTAACTAAGTCTAAAGAAGATAAAGAACATGTTACTTTGTTTTTTAAAAAAAATAGTAAAAATTTTAAAATTGCAGCTGTTAAAGCTGAAAATATATATAAGTATGAAAGGTTAACGGTAGATACTGAGGTTGATTTTAATATGGCGGAAAAAATAATGAAAGAATTAAATTATCCAAAGAATTCTTTTACTTATTTAGATTTAACTAAATAATTGAGTGGAGGTTATATAATAAAATATGATAATAGCTGATAAAAATATAGGAGAAAAACATGAACCATTTATTATCGCTGAAGTAGGCATAAATCATAATGGTGATATTGAATTAGCTAAAAAAACTATACTTAAGGCAAAAGAATGCGGAGCATCCGCAGTAAAACTTCAGACTTTTAGAGCTAAAACTTTATGCTTGCAAGCAGCTCCTTATTATAATCTTTTTGAAAAGTGCGAGTTTTCAGAAAGTCAGATTCAAGAATTAAATGAATTTTGTAAAAACTTGAATATCAACATTTTTTCGGCAGTATTTGATGAGTGGGCAATAAATTTATGGTCCAATCTAAATACAATCGCTATAAAAATAGCTTCAGGGGATATTACTCATATTCCTTTATTAAAGCATGCTGCATCGAAAGGTTTTCCTATGATAGTATCTACAGGAGGCGCTAGTGATCTAGAAATAAAAAATGCAGTTAAAGCTATAAAATCAGTAAATAATAATCTTCCAATTTCTTTACTTCATTGTATTTCTAATTATCCAACAAATATTTCTGATCTAAATTTAAATTGTATTAGAGAAATGAAAGAAAATTATAAAATTCCTATTGGTTTTTCTGATCATACTATTGGTATTAGTGCCTCGATTTCAGCTGTAGCAATTGGCGCAGATTTGATAGAAAAACATTTCACTTTAGATAAAAATTTAGAAGGGCCAGATCATAAGTTATCATCAGATCCAAAAGAATTTAAGGAATTGGTTCAAGGCATTAGAATAGCTTTTAAAGCTAGGGGAAATGATAGAAAAAAAGTAGTTGAGCATACAGAATCTATTAATGCGATGCGAAGAAGTGTTACGTCTAGTATAGATATAGCTAAAGGAACAAAAATTGAAAAAAATATGCTTGTAATTAGAAGACCAGGAGATGGAATTCAGCCAATTGATATAGAAAAAATTATTGGTTTAGAAGCAAAAATAAATATAAAGAGTAATAAAACTATTTATTGGGATGATATAATTTAATGCATGATGTTGCATTTTATACCCATGCTATTCCAGAGACTGGCTTTGGTCATGTAGCTAGATGCGTAAATATTGTAAAACTTTTAAGAAATTATAATAAAGAATTAGATATAGTTTTTATAGGAGAGTTTTCTCAGAATGCTATTGAATGGATTAATAGCCAAGTAAATATAAATTATGTTGAGCCATCTCATTCAAATGTAGCAATATATGATAGAATGGACGATGCTGAATTTCCAGAAAGGTTTTCAGCATCTAATATAAGAGTTATAGAAAATAAATGTAATAAGCTCATTTTTTTTGCAAATTCACCTATAAAACCCAAATTGCCAGAAGATATTATAATTATTGGCCAATATTTAGATGTAAAACAATCTAATAATATTAATTCATTTTTTGGTTTAAAATTTGCCCCAACTCTAAATAGTAAGAATAGCAATACTAAAAAATTAAAAAATAATATATTTGTAGCGTTAGGTGGAGCAAAAGGTTTTAATAATATAAATAAATGTATGGAAGCTATCTCACATATAAATTATTTTAAAACCATAGATGTATTAGAATCCCCTTTAAATCCGTTAAAAGATAATATTATTTCATTAAGACCAGATCAGAAAATTACATATCATAGTAATATACCAAATATAGAGGATAGTTTATCTAAAGCTGGGTTAGTATTAGCAAGTTATGGACATTTAGGTTATCAGGCATTAGCTCAAGGAGCAGCATTATGTTTAATAGGCCAAAAAAAATGTCAAGCTGAATATGCTAATACACTATCTAAATCTTCATTATGTATATCTGTAGGATTAATAAATGAAGTAAGCATAGAAAATATTGTTATAGCTCTCGAAGAGACCATTAAAAAAGCCGATATATTAAGTAAAAATGCTCAAGAAAAACTGGATGGTAAAGGGTTACAAAGAATTACAGATATAGTCTATAGGTATATTTATTAAAAAATTATAAAAATTTTTTAATACGTTCATTATTCCTCTTCATTATTCTAGTTGCTCTTTCACCAGAATATAATGTCCAAGATTCATATTTTCTTTTTCTAATAATTGTATGTGCACCAGCAGCAAAACCATCTGGTAAAAAGACACCTGGAGATACTATTGTATTAGAGCCTATTGTCACATGGTTACCAAATTTAATATCTTCTCCTATTCCGCCAATTTGAGATTCTTTTGGAACTGAAGGTAAAAATAAGCAGGCTGAAAGAAATTCATTCGACGTGCAATTAATGTTACATCCGGCTGCAATACCAACATATTTTCCAGTTTCAAAGTTATAACCACCTCCATTTATAGTTACATTAGGGCCTATATGAGAATAATCACCTAATTTTAAATTTGCAGATATATAGGTAAAATCATCTATTATACACCCATTGCCAATAAATACATTTTTTGGGTTTCTAATTCTTACAGTTTTTCCTATTATTGCACCTTCGCCTAAATAGCCAAGCTCATTAAGATCAAAAAATATATTATCCATTTTAGCTCCTTTTATATCTGTGCCCAATTTTTACTTTATCTATTATAATTCTTTTAGGAATCATATGGCTAGATAATTTCATTTTAAGAAACTTTTTAAATTCAATTAAGTCAACAGATTTATTATTTATTTCTTGTATTATTAGTTCTACATGTTGGCCAGTAATCGGATTTGATCTAGCATAAGCTTTACATAAAGATACATTTGGATAAGATAAAGCAACAATTTCTATTTCAGCAGGCATAAACTTTAGTCCTCCTGTATTAATTACTTCATTTTTTCTTCCTATAATCTTAAAAAAACCATTTTTTTCTTCAACAATATCATTGGTATTCATCCAACCATCTTTATCAAATGGGGAGTTAGAGTTTAGGTAACCAAGCATGCCAGAAGTAGACTTTATATAAAGGATATCATTTTTGATTTTGCTTTTAATACCTTCTCCTCCAATTTTCATATATAAACTATTTCTAGCTTTAGATTTAACACGCACTACTCCTATTTCAGACATACCAAAAGTTTGACGGAAATCTACATTTGGTAATAATTTGCAAAGCTCATTAAGAGTGGTTTGATCCATTCTTTCAGTTCCATATGTAATAATTTTAATACATTTAGGAATTTTTAAAGGGACATAGCCACTTATTAGCATCATACGTAAAAAAGTTGGTGTAGTTGGTAAAACTTCTACCTTATATTTTTTACAAGTATCTAATATTGAGGCTACATTTCTTTTTTCAGGTGCAATGATTACACCTTTATTAAATAATGTATGAAATAAAGTATTTATTCCTCCCATATGATCAAATAATAAAAAATTAATAGTTCTTAAAGTAGGTCTTGGTGTCTCAAACTTTTTAAGTACTAGGCTGAAATCATGTAATATGGCTTTTGGTTTTCCAGTAGTACCAGTGGAAAAAACAATCAATCCTGGTTTTTTATTTACTCTAAGTTTTTCTATTAGAGGGTGAACCATATTATTAGATATATTATTAATTTTTTCATTCTCTATTACCCAATTTACATTTGAAGAAGAAAAGAAATATTCATGTTGTTCCCTTGTATCTTTTGTAAGAGGCATGATTATAGCTCCTAAGTCAATTAATTTGAGTAATATTAAAATTGAAATAGGATTAAAATCTCCGATAAGAGCTACTACGTCTCCTTGCTTAATTCTAGAAATATCAAGCTTAATTTCTTTATTTATATCTTTAAAATAAAGATTTTTTGAAGAATGAATTAAAAAAGGATATTGAACATTTTTCCATTTTTTTTCTAATTCTTCAATAATACTCATTAAATACCGCCTATATTTAATACCTGCCCACTTAGAGATTTTGATTTGTTATCAAGCAGCAATTCTACGAGATCACTAACATCGTCAGTATTAAATTTTTTAGGAATAATTTGGGTTTTTATTAGTTTCTCTATAACTGATTTGTTTACACCTTTAATAAGATCTGTATCTATAGGTCCTGGAACTAAACAATTTACATTAATATTAAAATCCGACATTTCTCTAGCAAAAGACCTTGAAAAACCTTCAACACCTGCTTTAGAAGCAACATAGACAGATTCTCCTTTAAGCCCTAGAGCAACAGCTATAGTAGAGAAATTAATTATTCTTCCTCCTTTATTTTTTATCATTAATGGAGCAAATAGCTGGCAGCAATAAATTGTACCTATTAAATTCACTTGAATTAATTTTTGTGTAATAGAATTAGGAGTCATAATAGCAAGATTCATTGAAGCTACCCCTGCCGCATTTATTAAGCCAGTAACATTAATATGTTTTTTTTTTATTATTTGAGAAACCGATTTTACTTGCTCATAGTCTGAGACATCACATGAAATGGAGTAAGTATTAAGATTATTAACTTTTCTGGCTAAACTTAATGTTTTTATGCCTTTTTTTTCAAGACGGTTTACAATTGCAGCACCTAAACCTTTGCTAGCACCTGTAACTATTATCATTATTCTATACTTTTGGCTTGCTTGTTAAATTCTGCTGCTAGTGACTTAACAGTTCTAAACATACCCTTTGATTTAGACATAGCATTCTCTGATGTCCAATCAAATTCGAATCCGGCTTCAGATGCTTTATCTTCAAGTGATAAGCATAATTCAACTAAATTCATAGAATCAAGTAGGCTTTTATCACCGATTAAAGTAGTTTCTTCATTTATAATTTCTGTACTATTTTGTTCTGATGCAACATCTTTTATAAAAGTTACTATTGTTTCCATAGTTTGATCGAATTCCATTTAGTGTAATTTCCTTCTATATTATTTTGGAAAATATATTACATTGTATTTGTTAAATAATTTTAGTTAAAAATTAATTTATAAAGGTACATGATATTATATCGCATAATTTAATATTAATTACTAGAAATTTTTGAATTTAATATATCTTAGATTAGGTATAATTATTAGCTATTACCAATACCTAGGATCCCATAGTTTATTACTATATTTTTTTCCAAATTTTATCACTTCTTTTAAGTCAGTAGCATTAACTTTACTATTTTCAATATTATCTAAAGTTGATAATTGCTCTATATTATCGAAGCCTAAAACTAATTTAGCTTTAGGGAAAATTTGTTTAACACATAAAATAGCTAATTCAAAGCTAGTAGTATTAAGTTCTCTTGCTAAGTTATGAAAATAATAAAGAGGCTTCTTAATATCATCTAAAGAAGATGATACTTCATCAATATTCATTAGTAATAACCCTTGAACAAATATTGACCTTATTTGAACCATACCACCTTTATGTAAAAAATTATTTAGTTCATTGGAAGCAATAATAGATTGGTTAAAAATATTTCCTGGTACTTGGATTATATTTACTGATGTATCAAATGGTATATGATTAAGGTCATATATAGAAAATCCAAAATTTTTAATCAATTTTTTTTCTAACTTTTCTAATATAAAACTTTTTACATTATGATTTGACCAATCTAAATGGTTATGTAGAAGTATTCCTTCCAAATTTGAACAGTTAATACTTTTTATAGATTGATTAAAAATATCGTTTATATTTTCTGATGCAGATTTGTGTAAATCTAATATTTTTGTATATATTTTTAGGTCAATATTTCTTTTCTTTATCCAGTGTCCTAATATTTTATGAGAATTTTTATAAGCATAAGCAGTATCAAATGTTTTAAAACCTTTATTATAAATTTTGTCTAGAAAATTTAATCTTTC
>Ga0315327_10000111_pt1 | contig 34321 bp, 33 predicted proteins | sample M110032315metaG_FD_203460 | JGI IMG/M metagenome (GOLD analysis project Ga0315327, IMG submission 203460) | Ammonia-oxidizing marine archaeal communities from Monterey Bay, California, United States - M1 100m 32315 | ecosystem: Environmental > Aquatic > Marine > Coastal | place: USA: California... | reverse complement strand
ATTTCTAATGACTTAACTGAACCCAAAAAAGCTGAACCCAAAAAAGTAGAGCAACCTGTCCAAAGTAACCCTGGAGATTTATTAGCATTAATGCCAGGAAAAATAATCAAAGTTCTAGTTAGCGAAGGACAAAAAATAAAAATGGGTGAACCAGTAATTATTATGGAATCAATGAAGATGGAGCAAACTATAGTGTCTTCAGCTGACGGAGCAATAGAGAGTGTAAATGTTAGTGAAGGTGAGACTATTGAAGTTGGCTCAGTAATGATAGTAATAAGGTGATAAATTGGATGACATTAAATTAATATTTGAGGGTTTAATAAGTATCTTTGAAGATCCAAGAGGCTTAGTGATGTGGTTTGTCGCAGGGTTTCTATTATATTTTGGTATAGCTAAAAAAAAGGAGCCGCTATTATTAGTTCCAATCTCATTTGGAATTTTATTGGCTAATCTTCCTCTTGGAGAGGCAGTAAAGCCTGCAGCCAAAGAAGGTGATCCGATGGGCTTTTTACTCTTTTTCCAAGAAAATGGATTGCATACAGACCTGCTTCCATTATTGGTTTTTTTGGGGTTAGGAGCTCTAACAGATTTTTCTCCAGTAATTTCGAACCCTAAAACACTTTTATTGGGAGCAGCAGCTCAAGCAGGAGTATTTTTTGCATTAATTGGAACTTTATTGCTTGGAATGACTCCATTATTTGATTTTAGGCTATTAGAAGCTTCTGCTGTTGGAATTATTGGAGGTGCAGATGGTCCAACTACAATATTTATAGCCTCAAATATGAAAGCATTAAGTCAGCAATATGGGGTAGATATGCTTGATATAGTTGGAGCAACTGCAGTTGCCGCATATTCATATATGGCCCTAGTTCCGTTGATTCAACCTCCAATTATTAAGCTGCTTACAACAAAGAAAGAAAGGCAGATCACTATGCCTGTTCCTAAAAATATTGTTACTAAGAGAGCAAAGATTTTGTTTCCAATAATATGCACTATTATTATAGGAGTACTAGTCCCTAAAGCAGCGCCATTAGTTGGGATATTAATGTTTGGGAATTTAATGAGAGAGTGCGGTGTTGTTGAGAGATTAAGTAATACTGCACAAAATGAACTCATGAATATTGTAGTTATTATCCTTGGGTTAGCTGTCGGATCTACTATGCCAGGAGAAGTTTTCCTAAAGCCTGCAACACTAGCAATATTTTTTCTTGGCTTGTTTGCATTTATTACTGCAACAATATCAGGTTTATTGCTTGCAAAATTAATGAATGTGTTTAGTAAAGAAAAAATAAATCCTATGATTGGGGCGGCTGGCGTTTCAGCAGTTCCTATGGCCGCAAGAGTTGTTCAAGAAATTGCTCAAAAAGAAAAGCCAGGAAACATGTTGCTAATGCATGCCATGGGTCCGAATATTGCAGGAGTAATAGGCACAGCAACAGTTGCAGGAGTTCTCCTGACTTTAGTTGAATCATTAATTAAGTAAGAAAGAGGCAAACAATGTCAAATTTTATGAGTGGAGTTTTTCCAATATTATCAACCCCTTTTGATTCTAATGACAATATTATATTTAGTGATGTTGAGTCAGAGGTTGAATATGCGATAGATTCTGGGGTTAGTGGAGTTGCAATTGCACTTGCAAGCGAGGTATACAAGCTAACAAATTCAGAGAGAGATGAATTGCTTAAACGAGTAGTAAATTATTCCAATAATAAGATAAAAGTTTGCATGAATACAACGGCAGAATCTACAAAGTTATGCATTGAATATTCAAAAAAAGCTCAAGATTTTGGTGCAGATGCTGTGATGATAGCGCCACCTTCATTTGGAGGTGTCGATTCAAATGAAATAAAAAAATATTTTATTAATGTAGCTGAAAAAATAGAAATTCCTATATTTATGCAAGATGTGTTTGATACACCTATTTCTCCAGAATTAGCTGTTGAATTATCTCAATCAAATAAAAATTTATCATATTTAAAGGTTGAAGTACCTCCCACACTACCTAGGTTTAATAGGCTGAAAAATATTGCTGGTAGCAAATTGCCAATCCCATTTGGTGGTGCTGGAGGATTATTCATGATTGAAGAGATGAGAAGAGGATCTAAAGGCACAATGCCTGTATGCGCAATACCTGAAATGTTTGTTAAAACTTTTAATTTATGGAATGAGGGAAAAGAATCTGAAGCAGAGGAATATTTTCATAAGTACATTCCTTTGATTAGAACACTTGGTCAGGGCTTAGGGATTTGGAACTGGCTTCCAAAATATATATTGAAAAGAAAAGGAGTTTTTACCGAGGCATATGCACGAGAGCCTTCTCTAAAACCTGATCGAAATCAAATATATGAACTTGATAGGATGATTGAAAGGCTAGAAACCTGATCGAAATAAGTATAATAAATTTTATTTTTTTATCCTTTTGCCTTTTAGTCTCTGGATATTTTGCTGGATTGGTAGGAATGCCTTTGGGCCCAATTAGGGTATTCTTTATGTTGTTATTTGGAGTTGAGGCGTTGGTGGCATTTGGAACAAATCTGGCAATAAGTTTTTCTATGATGATTCCTACAGTTTGGAACAATTTTAGAAGCAAAAGGATAGATTTAAGAATGGGTATTATGTTTCTTATTTCAGGAGCTATTATAGGGCCATTATTCGGAGGATTATTAAGCGAGGCACTTTCTCAAAACTTCCTATTATGGAGTGTAACTATATTAATATTTTTGTCAGGCTTTTTAATTTTTAAAGCTGTGCATTTTCCTTCTAAAAAAATAATCACTAAAAAAATCCCCTTTCTAAAGAGTGTTATTGCATCTTTATTAAATTTGATTATTGGAGCATTAGGCGGAGCAGTAGGAATGGTTTTGGGAGCATTGAGGTATCCGGTAATGGTAAATTATCTAAGGGCTGATGCTAAATCTGCATCAGCAACAAATTCATATATTAATCTAATGTTCACAGTTTTTGCATTTATCGGACATTTAGTTACTTCTGGGTTTTCTGGGAATAGTCATTTTGATTTTATCTTATTTTTACCTCTAGCTATTTCGGGCTTTATAGGATCGTATTTTGGTTCAAAACATGTGAATAAATACTCAAATTCATTTATATTAAAGACACTTTATATTTTATTATTTATAATGGGTTTCTTAATGTTGATAAGGGAAATATTATAATGACTAAAATTACTGGAAGCGATTTAATAATTAAATGCCTTAAAATGTATGGCGTTGATACCATATTTGGTATTGCTGGTGATCATATTCTTCATCTTCTGGATAAACTTATTGACCAAGATTTTAGGATGATAGATGGTAGGCATGAAGCAGCATCAGTTCATATGGCTAATGCATACTCTAGGATTTTAAGAAAGCCTGGAGTCGTTATGTCTACGACACCAGGTCATGCAAATGCTCTGGCTGGTCTTGCAAATGCTATGCATTCTGAGGCGCCTGTTATTAATATTGCAGGGTCAGCAGATTCTTCAAATATTGGTAGAGGAGCTATGCAAGAATTTGATCAAATAGGTATTGCTAATCCTGTGACTAAAGGGTCTTGGGAAATACCTTCCGTGGAAAGAATTCCCGAATATATATCTTTAGCCTTTAGAACCGCAATGGAAGGTCGAAGAGGCCCAGTTCATTTGACTATACCTCACGACTTACAGGAAGCTGAAGTAAATGAAGAAGTTTTTGCAAGATTTAAGAAAAGTTCTTTAGATGATAATGATGATTGGCTCACATATCCTAATCCCACGCAGGTTAATAAATGCCTGAATTTATTAAGTAAAGCAAAAAAGCCAATGATAATTGCTGGCCTTGGGGCTGGAGCTACAGTATCTGAAAAAGACTTGGATAAATTTTTACTTAATACAAATATTCCATTTATGGGAGTAGATACTGGAAGGGGTTTGGTGGGAGATTCTCATCCAAATTCTATAGGTATTGGGTATATTCCTCTTAATAAAGCTGCTCAAAGATTAGATGAATGTGATGTAGTTTTGTTGCTTGGAGTGAAACTAGATTATCAATTAGGATTTGGGGGTTCTCCGCCATTTAGCAAGGAAACAATAATAATAAGTGTTGATCCTGAAATTTCACAAATTAATCGCCCAAGAACAGTTAGCCTTGCTATAAATAGTGATGTAGGATCTTTTGTAGAAAAAATATCTGGTAAATCTGAAGAATTTGAATGGCAAAATAACGATTGGGTAAAATCTTTGAAAGAAACAAAAAAAGCTTACTTAGATGAGATGGATAATTTGGCTGACAATTCTCTTCCTATGCATCCCATGGAAATAAGCAAAGCGATTAGAGAAAGTATTGATGAAGATACCTTTGTGGTTTTTGATGGAGGAGATTATTGTCATTATTCTAGAGCAACTATACCAATAGAAAATTATCTTAGAACAATGTATGTAAGTAGTTTTGGCATGATTGGTGTTGGACTTCCTTATGCAATAGGAGCCAAGGCTGCATTGCCAGATAAAAAGGTCGTTTTAGTGGTTGGAGATGGCTCTCTAGGCTTTCATGTTCCTGAAATAGATACATCAGCAAGACATAATTTGCCGATTACAATTGTTGTCGGAAATAATAGTTTATGGGGAATTGACTATTGGATACAGAAAGGTCTATATAATAGAGATGTGTGGACAAAATTAGATCAAACAAATTATGAACTTATTGCTAAAGGTTTTGGAGCCAATGGAGTAATAGCGGATAATCCAGCAGATCTAAAAAAAGAAATTCAAAAATCTTTAAATTCAAATAAAATTTCATTGATTAATGCTATTGTAAAAAAAATATCTAGCCCTGTTGCAGATGCAGCAGTTACTAGAAAGTTAGGAACTCACGGATAATGCCTTTTTTTGATCAAAATGACCTAGAGTCCAAAGAGATTCACCCTGGAATCAAAGTTAGAATAATGTGGGGAGAAAAAATAATGATGATGTTAGTTGATATATCACCTCATGCAGAAGTTCCAACTCATACCCATCCAAATGAGCAAGCTGGAAGAGTTTTATCTGGATCATTTAAATTAATAGTTGATGGCGAAGAAAGGCTATTGAAAGAAGGAGATCACTACTTAATTCCTCCTAATGTTCCACATAGCGCACATGGAAACGATTCTAATTCGCTTGCTTTAGATATATTTTCTCCGCCAAGAGAGGATTATAAGAAACTTTAATTACTTTTTAGTTTCCCAAAAAATATCACCAATTTCTTCTAAAGTCGCCTTAAATTCTTTTGCTTTTTCTAAATCAACATTCACTTTTACAAATGATCCAAGTTTACAGGCATTCCAAACTTTTTCATGTAGATCAGGATATTTTTCTAAGTGTTCTGGCTTAAAATAGTCTGTCCATATAACTAATATTTCATCCTTTGCTTTTTTGGCGTGTATTTCTTTTGCATTCACAAATCTAGCCATAGAATTTCCTAGAGAAGCTGAAGGACCTGCTGAATAATCTAGTCCTTCTATTAGTTCTGTCATTCTAATAACAGTTTGGGCAGCTTGAATTGCATCATTTGGATCATAAATTCCACATGGAATATCACAATGTGCTAAAACAGTGTCAGATTTTATTAGGTAGTTTTTAATTCTTTTTGAACTTATCATAACAATTACTCCTAGAGAGTTTATTTTATGATTTAATTATCTGAATTTTTTTTTAAATGTAAAGGAATTTATAATGTATGTTTCAAAAAATTAGATTTCAAAAAAATATAGTATTAGAAAATAGCATGAATCCTAATATATATGAAGGCGATGAGATTCTTATAAAAAAAATATTTTTTAATTATGTGCCTTCTAGGTTTGATATTGTGAAAGTAAACTTGAACAAGGAGAGTTATATCAAAAGAGTAATTGGTTTGCCTAATGAAAATTTGATGCTTAATAAGGAATCTGTCTATATAAACAATAATGAGCTTGAAGAAAAATTTAAATTAATTCAAGCCGAATATTCTCCTTTAGAAATTAATTTGGGAAAAAAAGAAATTTTCTTAATGGGGGATAATAGAATTAATTCAATAGACAGTAGAGTATTAGGTCCATTTAATTTAAGTGATGTAGTGGGAATCTTTAGTCAGTAATTAATTTAGCCACTTTTCTTCCACTAATTACAGCACTCTCCATAGTTGATGGCCATGAAGTGTTTGTCCAGTCTCCAGCAAAAAATAAATTATTAAAGGGAGTATCTATATTTCTCTTGTTAGATGAATTATCAATGCATCTAAAAGTCGCATTAGGTTGTTTTACTACGCAATATTTTTCTAAATCACTAACTTTTATGTGAGGAAATAATGAGATTAGTTCATCTAAAAACAATTTTTTTATATAAGATTTATCTTTATCTATCCATTCCCATGCTGCACTTTGAGATATGACTATATGATTATCCTTTTTGTTATGATTTTTAGAAACATTAAATACCCATTGGATTTTACTGTCTGCTGATGCAATATACCTTTCCTTAATAACTGACTTTTTGAACCAAAAATGTATTCCAATAATTGGAGATGTTTCAAGTGGAGTACTATTAATATTTATATTTGAATCAGATAATAATTTTATTGCTGCACTTTGAGATGTAGATATTATGAAATTTTTAGCTCTAATAATATCTCCATTAGATAGTTTTATTCCAACTAATTTTTCTTTTGATGAAATTAAGCTTTCTACATTTGTTTTTTTAAAAATTCTTGATGAACCTTTTTCTATAATTTTTTCAATGGGTGCCCATAATGAAGATAAATTTGTTTTAGGTAGCCCAAGGTAAAGTTGCTCTTTACCAAAAAAACTTCTTTTAATTACAGACAGTGCTACATTTGTTTCAACGATTTCTAGATTATCATTAAGTGCAGGCTTTATGATTAATTCCCAAAAACACTTGATTGATTTAGAGTTTTGTTTATTATTGTTTAACCAGACCCCAAAGTTTTTTTCTTTGAAGTTGCTATTATCTATATCTGTAAATTTTATTTTTATTAATGCAATTAAGAGGTAGTATTTTTCAATAAGATTTAAGTGTTTGTATCTTGCTAATGAAATAAACAGCCCAAAGATTGATTTAAAATATTTAGAGCCAAGATAAGAAGTTTCGCCCTCATAAATTACAGGAACTTGAAAATTATTAACCTTGATTATTTTATTTTCAGAATCTATATCTTTTATTAAATTAACAAATTCTTTGCAGGCTCCTACTATAACATGCTGTCCATTATCTACTATTTCACCTGTATTCTGATCTTCAAATGAAAAAGCTCTTCCTCCTAGAAAAGCTGATTTTTCTAGAAGCAAAACTTTTAATCCTTTGTTATTGAGGGTGATTAATGAAGATAGGCCAGATATGCCTCCTCCTACAATAACCACATCATATTTTTTTGAATTTTTAATCAAGATATTTTTTCTTATTTGATAAGCTAAGCCCGAATAAATAACTAGTTATTGTTTTGATAGTTAATATTGATTTTTCAGATTTTGTAATCACTGGCCTTACTTGAAGAGTTTCGTAATTTATTTCATGTATTTTTATTAGTACTTTTCTTCCGCTGCTAACAAATAAGCTTATTGGTATTTTTTTATATCCTTTTAAAAGATTTATTAACTGAACGCCATCATTGAACATATCCCAACATCTTCTAGATTCAAATTCTATTAATTTATTGAAATTATTTGTTGAAGTTTGGTTAATAATTTCACTTTCTTTTACATTAAATTTTTTTAAATCTTCAATAGGAATGTATATTCTTCCTAGCTCTGAATCTCTTTTAATATCTTGCAGGAAATTAGCAATTTGTAGCCCAGTGCAAATCTTGTTAGATAAATTAATATGCTCTGTAGAATCATAACCAAAAATCTTTAAAACGATTTCTCCAACAGGATTAGCTGAAAGTTTGCAATAATTAATGAGGTCCTTATATGTTTCGTACCTATTATATTTTGTGTCTAAATCATTTGCTTTAATGAGACTTTTAAAAGATCTTTTAGGTAAATCGAATTTAGTTATTGTGTTCATTAATGGGAATAATCTGTCGCTAGGGTTACAATTTTTATTAAAGCATGTGTCTAAATCATTTGCCAAATCTTCTAGTTGTATAGTTGCAATATTTTTTTTCATATCTCCAATATCATCAACTGTCCTACAGAAATGATAAATCGCAGTCAAATGAGGCATTAAATTTGTTAAATAAAAAGATGACCAAAGAGGAAAGTTTTCGTAAGTTTGTTGAATTTTTTTTCTATTATTTCTATTTTGAATATTCATTAATAATCTAAAATTAAATTTTTAAAAAGAGCTTTTAATTGAATTTTTTTTGAAGATAAATATTCTTTTGGATCTCCAATTAATATGTTATAGGTATCTATTTCATAAGAAGTCAATGTCTCATTAATCGTGAAACATAAGTTATTTATTCCATCGAATTTATTTAGTGATTTCAATTCTTCAATAATATACTTAGAGTAATTATTATTGTTTAAACTAACTATTCTTCCATATGAAAAATCTAAATTAGATTTGTATACAGAGTACCGTATAATTTTTTGTTGGGAGGATTTAATTTTTATTGAGCTAGAGATCATGCCTCTGCCCCATTCTAGTTCTGTTTGATTAATATTAAATAAATCACTTGGAATCACTATCTGATTTTTTAATATTGATGAATTTATTGGGTCTATCAAGCCAATAAATATTGATGAATTTATTTGTTTATAATTATCTAATGACCATTTGATTCCAACTTTGCATTGAACTATTGACTCATTGCATTTGAATAACATAACTTCGTCTTTTAAAACTTTTGAGTTAGCAATATAGATTTGCATTTCTCCTGGGCAAGGTGTCAATTTTAAACCTGATAACTCTAGGAAATCTTCCATTTTAATATCTTCTTTAGTGCAAATTAATATCATTTAAGCTTCTCTGTTCATTAAAAAATTTGTTATTTCATTGAATGTTTTTTTATGTTCATCGGAAGTTGGTATATTTGAAATAGTATTTTGTATTTTTAATAAATATTTTTCAGCTATATTGTCACATTTATTTCTGATATTAATCTTATCCATTATATTTAGAAACTTATCGATATCGCCATCATATATTTCATTTTTTTTCATTATCTCATTTATTTCTTTGCCGTAAGTTGAATCACTATTTATAGTTAGTATTATAGGAAGACTTTTCTTCTTCTTTCTTATATCCCCTCCAACAGGCTTTCCTGTTTTGTCAGTCCCCCAAACTCCTAAAATATCATCTCTTATTTGGAATAGTAATCCTATATCTTTTCCGAAATCAGAAATTAATTCTAAGTCAGATTTAGCAAGATTTTGATTTGATGAAATAGCACCTAAAATAACTGAACATTCAATTAATGCTCCAGTTTTTAAACCAATCATTTTTAGGTATTCGTTTTCTGAAATTCTAGATTTTTTCTCAAAAGATATATCTAGAAATTGTCCTTCCATCATTTTTAAGTAACTTTCAGTAAGTAGTTTTTGTGAAAAAAATAATTTTTCATGACTAATCCCATGTTCAAGTAATTTTCCTAATTTTTGATTTCCTAGTACCAGTATTGAATTTCCTGTTATTAGGGCTTTTGGTATCCCCCAGATAGTCCATAATGTAGGCCTGTGTCTTCTTAATTTGTCATTATCTTCTATATCGTCATGAATTAAAGAGAAGTTATGAACTAATTCTACCGATATGGAACATGGTAAAGCGGCATTAATATCTCCAGACAGTGAATCGCATAAAGCAATACATAAAGCAGGCCTAAATGCTTTTCCTTGATAGGAATTTTCTTTGCCATTATCTTCCCATCCAAAATAATTATTAATATATTTTGAAATATCTCCATCATATGAAAGAACAGAAGATTTCAAGTAATCACTAATCATTACTTCATATTTTGTTAAAAAATTAGGTTTTTTAGTAAATTTTTCCATTTATAGATTAGATTTTACATTCCAATGAGCCAAAAAACTAAGTATATTTGTAAGTAGAAATAAATAAAAGTATTGTTGACATGATCTGTATCAAGTTATAATATGCATTATGCAATAAGAAATAGAATATGGTATATATAAATATATATTGAAAGGAAATAGTGGTTTTACCTAGAAGAGAAGATTATACAAATGAGGCATCTGAGGCACTTGAAAGAGCGCATGCTTGGGCATCAGATATGAGAAATGCTCAATTAGATGCTGAGCATTTGGCATTAGGAATGTTGTCCATTAAAGATGGTATGGCAACTAAAATCTTTGATTTTCTTGGTGCTGATTTAGAAAAAATTAAGAAAGATTTAGAGTTCTCTTTAAAAAAATTTCCTACTTTAGGCCAAAAGCAATCATCCACCAGAATGATTTATATTGAACCAAGATTGAAAAAAGTTCTTGATGAAGCGCAAGAGGAAAGAATGAGACTAAATGATGATTTTATTGCAATAGAGCATCTATTGAAGGGCTTAGTTTCACTTGAGGATGGAGAAGTTAATAAGCTATTTAATTTTTATGGCATTACTGTAGAAAAAATCTACCATGCCTTAAAAGAAATTAGAGGTAGTCAGAGAGTTACAGACCAAAGTGCCGAGAAAAAATATCAAGCATTAGAAAAATATAGTGTTGATTTGACAAAATTAGCCAGGGCAGGGCAACTTGATCCAGTTATAGGAAGAGATAAAGAGATTCAAAGAGTACTTCAAACTCTTACTAGAAGAACAAAAAATAATCCTGTAATTATTGGTGATGCTGGAGTTGGTAAAACAGCTATTGTAGAAGGTCTTGCGCAAAGTATAGTAATAGATGATGTTCCAGAATCTTTAAAGAATAGAAAATTACTTAAATTGGAAATGGCATCTTTACTTGCTGGTGCAAAATTTAGAGGTGAGTTTGAAGAAAGATTAACTGCCGTAATGGATGAAATAAGAGCAGCGTCAGGTGAAATTGTTTTATTTATTGATGAGATACATATAGTAGTTGGAGCTGGAGGCGCAGAGGGAGCAATAGATGCTGCAAATATGATGAAGCCTGCGCTTGCTAGAGGAGAGGTCCAATTAATTGGGGCCACAACTCCAGAAGAATATAGAAAATATATAGAATCCGATAAAGCACTTGAAAGAAGATTTACACCAGTAAATGTTAATGAGCCTGATCAAGAAATAGCTATAGAAATGCTGAAAATACTGAGGCCAAGATATGAAAAGCATCATAAAATTCAGATCACTGATTCGGCATTAGAAGCTTCGGTAAACTTAAGTGCAAGATATATGACTGAAAGATATCTTCCTGACAAGGCTATTGATTTAATAGATGAAGCAGCAGCCAAACTTAGAATTAACTCTGAGTCACTGCCGTCTAATATTAAAGACTACGATGATCAGATAAAAAATTTATTAGACAAAGAAGAGGCAGCTTCAGGTAGAAATGATTTTGAGGCAGCTGCAAAATTAAAATCTGAAAGATTAGGGCTGCACAAAGAAATGATTTCAGAAGATAATAATGAAAAAGTAGATAAAACCAGAATTGTAGACTCTGAAAGTATAGCCACATTGATAGCCGAAAGAACTGATATTCCTGTAGCTAGATTGATAGAAAAAGATAAAGAGAGACTTTTGAATTTAGAAAATAGACTCCATGAGAGATTGGTTGGTCAAGAAGATGCTGTTACAGCACTATCTAATGCTATTAGAAGACAGAGATCTGGTGTTAGTGACCCCAAAAGGCCAGTAGGAACATTTATATTCTTAGGTCCTACTGGTGTAGGAAAGACAGAGTTAGCAAGAGCATTAGCAGAAAGCTTATTTGATGACGAAGATAATATGGTTAGAATCGATATGTCTGAATATATGGATAAAGGATCTTCTACAAGATTAATTGGCGCTCCTCCTGGATATGTCGGCTATGATGACGCTGGCCAATTAACTGAAGCAGTAAGAAAAAGACCATTTAGGGTTATTTTATTTGACGAAATTGAAAAAGCTCATCCCGATGTAATGAATTTGTTATTACAATTACTTGATGATGGCAGATTAACAGATGGTCACGGTAGAACTGTTAACTTTAGGAATACAGTAATAATTATGACTAGTAATCTAGGCTCATCTCATATTGCTAAAGAATCAATAGGATTTTCAGGATCAAATAGTGAAATTCAAAATAGGAAATCAAAGGTAGAAGATGCTTTAGTTGAACACTTTAGGCCAGAATTTCTTAACAGAGTGGATGAAACTATAATTTTTGACTCTTTAACTCATGAAGAACTTTCAAAAATAGCATTGATAGTTACCAATAAGTTTATTGAAAGAGTCGGGAAGTTAGGAATTGTGATGAAGATATCTAAAAAAGCACTAGATTGGCTAGTAAAAAATGGATTTGATAAGTCTTATGGAGCAAGACCTTTAAAAAGAGTTGTTCAAAGAAGTATAGAAAATGAATTTGCTAAGAAAATGCTGGCAAGTGAATTTATGGAGGGGGATTCCGTATCAATTAATGTAAAAAATGGAATTTTATCAATTGACAAAGATAAGAAGATTGAAAAAAATAAAACCAGAGTTAAGACTAAGTAAAAGATAAATCCTTTAGTTTAATTATGATAAAATTTGATTTGTGAATCTGAATCGAAATGAAAACCAATCAGCAGGAGCTATCTTATTATGTGCTGGAAAAAGCTCACGAATGAATGGTTTAGATAAACCCACTTTAATTTTTGATAATATTCCAATATTTATAAAATCCTTGATTAAGTTTATAGACTCAAGCTTATTTTCAAAAATAGTCCTAATCGCATCAAAAGAAAATATTGCAGATATAAAAAAATTAATTTCTGATTATAAGTTTCCTCAAGAAGTGATATTAGGAGGGGAGAGGCGCCAAGATTCTGTGTCAATTGCTATTGATTATCTAAACCAATTTTCTATTGATAAAGTGGTAATTCATGATTCTGCAAGACCATTATTTTCTGAGTCAATATTAACTAAGGGAATGCAATTATTAGATAATAATAATGGAGTAATTCCCATTATACCTATTCAAGATACAGTAAAAAGAGTTAGTTCCAATGAAGTTATTAAAACATTAAATCGTAATGAGTTATTTAGATCCCAGACTCCTCAGTTTTTCAATTTTAATATTTTAAGCGAGTGTATTAGCAAGACTTCAAAAAAAATAAGTTATACAGATGAATCAGAGTTATTAGAAATAAATGGATATAAAGTTAATTGTATAAATGGAAATATAGAAAATCAAAAAATAACTACCCATGACGACCTAAAATTATTGCAAGATTTTGGTCGGAGCATTAAATTTAAAAATGGTATTTCTTTAGATGTACATAAACTAATTGAAGGAGAAAATTTAATATTAGGAGGCTTAGAAATACCATTTGAAAAATGCTTAGAAGGACACAGTGATGCTGACGTTGTACTTCATGCGATTTCAGATTCAATTATCGGAGCACTTGGACAAGGAGACTTAGGAAAATATTTTCCATCTAATCAGGATAAATGGAAGAATGCATCATCTGAAATTTTTTTATTTAAAGCAATAGAATTAATGAACGAATTGAATTTCGAGATTTTTCATATAGATATTCAGGTTATTCTGCAGGAACCTAAATTATCAGACTTATTAATTAAAATTGAACAAAACGTATCAAATTTACTAAACTTGAATATTGAAAAAATAAACTTAAAAGTAACTTCTACTGATAATATTGGATTGATAGGATCTGGAGATGCTATTGGAACTTTATGTGCTGTTACATTGAGAGAATCTAATGATTGAAACATACGACTCTTTTTCACGAAAATATAAGAAATTAGGACCTCCAAAAAAAATTAATTTGTATGTCTGCGGAATAACTACCTCAGATTATTGTCATTTAGGTCACGCATTTTCTTCTATAATATTTGAAATTTTGGATAGATTTTTGTCTCATCAAGGTTTTGAGGTGTATAGAGTGCAAAATTTTACAGATGTAGATGATAAAATTTTAAATAAATCAATTCAAGAGGGCACATCTATGAAAGAAGTTGCTGAAAAATATACCAAAGCCTTCTTTGAAGACATGGATGCCCTTGGTATAAAAAGAGCTTCAATTTATCCAAAAGCCACAGAAGAAATAAAAAATATAATTTCATTTATATTAGAATTAGAAAAAAAAGAATTAACTTACATTAGAAATAATAGTGTCTATTTTAAAACAAATAAATTTAATGATTATGGAAAACTCAGTGGCAGGAAATTAGATGATGCCAAAACAGGCACTAGGATTAATGTTGATCTAGAAAAAGAATCTCAAGAAGATTTTGCGTTATGGAAATCAGTAAAAAGTGAAGAACCGGGCTGGGAGTCTCCTTGGGGATTAGGTAGACCAGGTTGGCATATAGAATGCAGTTCTATGGTAATCAATACTATTGGAGAGACTGTTGATATTCATGGCGGAGGGATTGACTTGATATTTCCTCATCATGAAAATGAAATAGCTCAAAGCGAATCTTTAACTGGTAAGAAATTTGCAAATATATGGATGCATAATGGAATGGTAAAGCTTTCAGGCGAAAAGATGAGTAAATCATTAGGAAACCTTATTACAATCAAGGAAGCCTTAAAAAAGTTTGATTCTGATCAAATCAGAATGTGGATACTATCATCTCATTATAGAAGCCCATTAATTTACTCAGAGGAACTAATTTCTAGTCAGTCTAGACCACTGTCTAGATTAAGAAAATCTTTAAAAAATATAGAAAATAATAATATTAAAAAGACAGATTGTTCAAAGGAAAAAGAAACTTTTATTAATGCTTTGTCTTCTGATTTGAATACTCCTGTGGCCCTTTCTCAGGTACTTTTATTATCTAAGAAAATTAATTCTGGTAATAACGAAGGTCATGATACCTCTGAGGCAAGAGAAGCACTGAATTCTATGCTTTCTGTTCTTGGTTTATGCCAGAATATAAATGAGTTTAAAAAAGATATAGATGATGAAGGAATAAAAGAATTAATAAATAAAAGAGAATATTACAGAAAAAATAAAGAATTTGATAAGTCTGATCAAATAAGAGGTGAATTAATAGAAAAGGGAGTCAAATTAATTGATAAGCCAGACGGAATTACTGATTGGGAGTTTATTTAGAATCTAACATTTAATACAGCAACAACAACAAAAATTACTGCCAAGGCAACAGTGCCTCTAAATAAAAGTCTTTCAAAGCCTCTTCTGACTCTAAATGAACTTTCAGCTTGACCAAAAAGGGCAGTTCCATTTCCTCTAACTTGCAAAAGTATTATTGCTATTAAGGATAAAGATATTACTATTTCTATTATTGTAAACATTATTTCTCGATTATATTCATGATAACGTTCGACAGTTTATCAGAGTCATGGTGTCCTTTAAAGTTAGAATTCATTAAGTCTTTTAGAATTATCTCTCCCCATTCATTATTTAAGTTTCCAATTTCCACACATTTACTTGTTGGAAAGTCTTCTCCTAAGTTACCAATGTTATTATTTATAATTATGTAATCTAACCCTAAATTGTCACTGTAATTTAGTAGAGTTTGTACGTGATCGCATGCATCAAATCCAGTAGTTTCTCCTAATTGAGTAGCTATATTGCAAACATATATTTTTTTAGCAGCAGTATTTTTGAGAGATTCTGAAATTTTAGGGACAAGAAAGTTAGGTATTATACTAGTAAATAGTGAGCCTGGACCTATTATAATATAGTCTGAATTCATAATAGCCTCTGTAGCTTTTGGATTTGCAGAGGGAGAAATAGGATTTAGGTTTAACCTGGAGATACCTGAAGAATTTTTTTGAATATTTGATTCGCCATCAATTATAGTCCCATCTTTCATATTTGCAGATAAGTTTATCTGTTCAAGAGTTGAAGGTAATAATTTACCTTTCACATTTAAAATTTTGCAAGATTCTTCAAGCGCTTCTTCAAAGCTACCAGTAATTTCTTCCATAGCAAGTATAAAAAGATTACCAAAAGAATGCCCAGATAATGGGTCATCTCCTTCAAATCTATGCTGAAATAATTTTTGTAGTATTGGTTCAGTATCTGACAATGCTACCAAGCAATTCCTGAAATCTCCTGGAGGTAATATTCCAAATCCTTCTCTTAATCTTCCTGAACTTCCTCCGTCGTCTGTTACAGATATAATTCCTGAAATATCTATATCTTTATTTCTGAGGCCTCTAAATAAAGCAGAAAGGCCTGTTCCGCCACCTATTCCAATTATTTTTGGTTTATTATTCATTTTTTAATTGTTTGATGATTTCGGTCTCAGCAGAATTAGGATTAGCAGTCCCCTTAGATTGCTTCATGACTTGCCCAATCAAAAATCTTACAGCAGTTTCTTTTCCATTTTTATAATCATTTACCGCCGCCTGATTAGACTTAATTGCATTTTCGACAATATTGGAAAGTTCATTAGAATCTTCCATTTTTTGGAGACCTCTAGATTTAGAAATATTTTCTGCATCTTCATTGGTTAAGTATATTTCTGATAATAAATCTTTAGCAGTATTTTTATTTACCTTATTTTCTTTAACAAGCATGATTAATTTTCCAAAGTTATCCGGAGAGATTTCCATTTTTTCTAATTCATCGTCTTTCTGAGCATTAGAAATAGCATTTAAATCTACATTTATCCAATTGGCTACATATTTCCCATCTAGCTTTGTTGATGAATTTAGTACTTGATCAAAAAATTTAGCCTTTTTTTGGTTAGACACCAAGATTCCTGCATCATATGAAGATAGATTGAAATCATTTATGTATCTAGCCTGTTTATCTTCAGGGAGCTCTGGAAGAGCCTCTTTGATCTCGTTTACAAATTTTGCAGTTATTTTTATGGCTGGTATATCTGGTTCTGGGAAATATCTGTAGTCATGAGCATCTTCTTTTGACCTTTGAGGAATACTCTTTGATTCTATGTCATTCCAGCCTCTCGTTTCTTGGACTATTCTTTCTCCTGAAGCTACAGCCTTTTTTTGTCTTAAAATTTCATATTCTATAGCTCTTGCTACAGCCTTAATCCTATTCATATTTTTTATTTCAACTTTTTCATTAAGTTTTTCTGTTCCTTTTTCTCGGATACTTACGTTTGCATCGCATCTAAAACTACCCTCTTCCATATTTGCTGTGCCTATTCCAAGATACCTAACAATTGATTGCAACTTTATTAGGTAGTTTTCAGCTTCTTCAGAAGATCTAAAATCAGGTTCTGTAACTACTTCTAGGAGGGGCATGCCTGAGCGATTTAAATCCATAAATACGGAATCATTTAGTTCATTATGAATTAATTTAGCTACGTCTTCTTCCATGTGTACTCTATTTATACGTATCAAGGATTTTATTTCTGATGATTTATTTTCAACATTGATCTTTCCATTTGTGGCTATGGGCATATCAAATTGAGATATTTGGTATCCTTTCATTAGATCAGGATAAACATAATTTTTTCTATCAAATTTTGTTACATCTGATATATCACAACCTAGTGATAGCCCAAGCTTGATTGCTGAATTTACTGCTTCTAAATTAACTGAAGGTAGTGATCCTGGTAGCCCAAGGCACACTTCGCAAACTAAGCTGTTAGGTTCCATTTCTTGATATGATCCAGAACATGAACAAAACATTTTGCTGTTCGTATTAAGTTGCACATGGACTTCTAGTCCAATCACAGGTTCAAATGACATCAGAATATTATACTTCATTTTAATAAAAATTAAGATAGAATTAATATATTAATAAGAATTTTTGTATAGATTGGAAATTTAGTATGGTATCTGATAATAATTCAATATCTCGGAAAACAAAATTAGAAGATAAAGATTATAAATGGGGATTTACAACAGATGTAGAAACTGAAGTTGCTCCTAAAGGGCTTAACGAAGAAATTGTTAAGATGATTAGCAAGAAAAAATCAGAGCCTAAATGGTTATTAGATTGGAGACTCAAGGCATATAATCATTGGCTTAGCCAAGATGAAAAAGAAGGTGAGCCTGAATGGGCAATGGTTGATTATCCTCCGATTGATTATCAAGATATTCATTACTATGCAGCTCCTAATTCCTCTGATTCCCCTAAATCTCTGGATGAAGTCGATCCAGAAATGCTAGAAGCATTTGAAAAATTAGGAATACCTCTAGAAGAAAGAGCTCAACTTGCTGGAGTTGCTGTAGATGCAGTTTTTGACAGTGTTTCTGTTGCTACAACTTATGAGAAACAATTAAAGGAGTTGGGAATTATTTTTTGCCCATTAAGTGAAGCAATAAAAAATCATCCTGATTTGGTTAAAAAATATTTAGGAAGTGTCGTTCCTTATTCTGATAATTATTTTGCTAACTTAAATTCTGCAGTTTTTTCAGAAGGGTCATTTATTTATGTCCCTCCTGGAGTTAGATGCCCAATAGAACTAATGACTTATTTTAGGATTAATACTGCTGACACAGGTCAATTTGAGAGAACTCTCATTGTGGCAGATAAAGATTCTTATGTTAGTTATTTAGAAGGGTGTACTGCTCCAATAAGAAAGAACAGTCAATTGCATGCAGCAGTCGTAGAACTTGTTGCCTTGGAAAATGCAGAAATAAAATATTCTACATTGCAAAATTGGTACCCTGGAACCAAGGAAGGGGTTGGAGGAGTTTATAACTTTGTAACAAAAAGAGGGAAATGTTTAGGTAAAGGGTCTAAAATTAGCTGGACTCAGGTAGAGACAGGATCTGCAATTACTTGGAAATATCCAAGCGTAATTCTTCAAGGAGATAATTCTGTAGGTGAGTTTTACTCTGTAGCTTTAACTAATAATCGTCAGCAAGCTGATACTGGAACTAAAATGATACACATTGGAAAAAATACTAGGAGCAATGTAGTTGCGAAAGGTATTTCGGCTGGCGAAGGTAATAATACTTATCGTGGTCAAATTAAAGTGCTTCCTTCGGCAGAAAATGCTCAAAACTTTACTCAATGTGATTCTTTACTTATAGGAGATAAATGTGGGGCTCATACAGTTCCATATATAGAAGTAAAAAATCCTTCTGCTAAATTAGAGCATGAAGCATCTACATCTAAGGTGAGTGATGATCAGCTTTTTTATTTAATGCAGAGAGGTCTTAATGAAGAAGAAGCACATCACATGATAATAACCGGGTGGAGTAAAGAAGTTTTTAAGGAGCTTCCTTTTGAATTTGCTGTTGAGGCAGGCCAACTATTAAAAGTTAGTTTGGAGGGAGCAGTTGGTTAATAAAATATTAGAAATAAAAAATTTGAAAGCATCGGTTTCGGAAACAGGTGAAGAAATATTAAAAGGGTTAAGTTTAGAAATTGCAGAAGGAGAAACTCATGTAATTATGGGTCCTAATGGAGGTGGTAAAAGTACCCTTGTAAATGTGATTGCTGGGAGAGATAGTTATGAAGTTGACTCTGGTTCTATTAAATTTAAATCAAAAGATTTGTTGAATATGACTATTGACGAAAGAGCTAGAGAGGGAATTTTCTTAGCTTTTCAGTATCCTTCTGAAATACCTGGAGTGAGACCATGGCAGTTCGTTAAAGCTGCAGTTGATGCAAAAAGAAAGGCTAATGGAGATTCTGAATTATCTGTTAGAGAATTTTCAAAAATTTATGATAATAATTTAAAAGAGATCAACATTATTCCTGACTTGATGAAGCGATCTTTAAATGAAGGTTTTTCTGGAGGAGAAAAGAAAAGAAATGAGATATTTCAAATGATGATGCTTGAACCTAATCTTGCATTATTAGATGAAACTGACTCAGGCCTTGATGTCGATGCTCTTAAAGCAGTAGGTGATGCAGTAAATAAGATGAAAGATACTAAAAGATCTTTTTTAATTGTCACACATTATCAAAGATTGCTAGATTATGTAAAACCCGATTTTGTCCATGTATTAATAAATGGAAAGATTGTTGAATCTGGAAATTATGACTTAGTGAAAAAAATTGAGGCCGATGGATATGAAAGCTTTGGGGACTAGGTATGAGTTACTTAGATCACTATAAAAAGCTGATTGAAGCTGAATTTAAAAGCAACAAAAACTTTAACTTTATGAGAGCTGTTACCCCGGGGGCAGATTATTTTATTGAAAATGGATTCCCATTAAAGAAAAAAGGAAATGAGAGATGGAAATATCTTGATCTTAGAAATGTAACAAGCTCAAATTTTACCAAAAGTATTTATGAGGAGAGAATATCTAATGACTTTGATTCAGTTTTAGAAAAATTAGCCCCATGCGGAATTAATATTGTAGAAGATGAAATTCTTATAGTTGGGGATAATAAAAATCATTTATCTGGAAGAAATTTTGTTGATTCTGAAGGAATAGGAGCTTCTAGTCCTTCTAAAACAATTATTGGTGAAATTGCTGATCCAGAAGAAGATGGTTTTATTGCATTGAATGCAGCAGTTGCTGATATAACAAGCTTTTCTATTAATGAAAATTTTTCGCAAAAAGCCCTTAATATAGTATTTGCTGGTCAAAGCCAGAGTGACCGCTTATCTACTGAAAGAATGTGCATAAAAATACATGCAAATACAGAAGTTACAATAAATGAGATTCACTTTGATTCAGATTTCAATACTCTTAATATTCCTGTTTTAGAAATATATCTTGATAAAGATTCAAAATTAATTCATAACAAAGTTATTTTAGGCTCAGAAAAAGATATGAACTTTAACTTTACTAGGGTCTTTCAAGAAGAAGGCAGTTACTATAAAAATACTTCTTTTTGCCATTCCCCTTCTCTTGGCTCGAATGATATTAAAGTTATTATGGCAGGGCAGGGCAGTGAATGTGATTTGGGAGGGATATATTTCACTGATAATAAAACCCAATTTAATACTCATGTAACAGTTGATCACCTTGCACCAAATTGTAAAAGCAATCAATTCTATAAAGGAGTTCTTTCCGATGAATCAAAAGCTGTATTCAGCGGCAAAATATTTGTTGAGAGGAATGCACAAAAAACATATGCCACACAAAAGGATTTAAATTTACTTATGTCAAAAGGGGCTGAAATTGACACAAAGCCAAGTTTAGAAATATATGCAGATGATGTTGAATGTTCACATGGAGCTACAGCCGGACATGTAGATGAAAGCTCATTGTATTATATGATGTCTAGAGGGATAGAAAAGGAAATAGCCACGCAAATGCTTGTTAGAGGTTTTGTTGATGAAATTATTGATTCGATTTCTGACGATAAGATAAGAAAATTTGCATTAAATCAAACTGAATTAATTTTGCCAAACCTATCATTTAAATAAATGGACTTAGAAAAAATAAGGAAAGACTTTCCAATATTAAAAACTAAAATCAACGGAAATGACTTAATTTATCTTGATAATGCAGCTACGTCACAAAAACCCAAATCAGTTATTGATTCTTTGGTTGATTATTATGAAAAATATAACTCTAATGTTCATAGAGGAGTTCATTCTTTGAGTGTAAAAGCTACTGATGAATATGAAAAATCAAGATCTAAAGTTAGAGATTTTATAAATGCTAACAGAGACGAAGAAATAATTTACACAAGAAATGCATCTGAATCTCTAAATATTATTGCTTATAGTTGGGGCTCTAGAAATATTAATAAAGGTGATGATATTTTTATAACACCATTTGAACATCACTCTAATATAGTTCCATGGCAAGAATTATGCAGGAACAATAAAGCAAACTTAAAATATATCCCTCTTACTGAATCTGGAGATGTAGATTTAGATAAATTTAAATCTATGATTGGTGCAAAAACTAAGCTTATTTCAGTTACACACATGTCAAATGTTTTAGGTATTTTACTCCCTGTAAAGGAAATAATAGATATAGCTAAGTCTACTCCAGCTGTTACAGTAATAGATGCTTGCCAGAGTGTTCCACACATGCCTGTTGATGTTAAAGATTTAGATTGCGATTTTCTTTGTTTCTCTGGACATAAAATGCTTGGCCCAACTGGCATAGGAGTTTTATATGGAAAATTTGATATTTTAAACGAAATGCCTCCATTTCTTTTTGGTGGAGATATGATTAGTGAAGTCACATATGAAGATGCTAAGTGGAATGATCTTCCTTATAAATTTGAGGCGGGAACTCCTAATATAGCTGATGCGATTGGTTTAGGGGTTGCTTGTGATTATTTAAAAAATATTGGAATGAAAAATGTATGGAATCATGAGGTAGAAATTGGTGAATATATATTTAATAAATTTAATGCATTAGATAATTTTGAAATATTGGGTGATAAATCAAAAGAGGAAAGGGGAGGTGTAGTTTCTTTTAGTCATAACAAAATTCATCCTCATGATATAGGAAGTGGATTAGATAGGTTTGGAGTAGCTATTAGGACAGGGCATCATTGCGCTATGCCTTTAGTTCGAAGTTATGGCATAGTCGCTGCATCTAGGGCAAGTGTTTATATTTACAATACTAAAGAAGAGATAGATATTTTTATTGATTGCCTTTTAGAAGTTGAGGAGTATTTCAAGTAATGAGTGATTTATCAGATTTTGATGATATGTACCAGGAAGTGATTATAGATCATTATAAAAATCCCAGAAATTCAAAAAAATTATCAGGTAATTATGATGAGACCAAGGCCCATAATCCATTTTGTGGAGATGAAATAGAACTTCAACTGATTATTTCTGATGATGGAATAATTGAGCAGGTTAGTGTCACTGGAAGAGGTTGTGCAATAAGCCAATCATCAGGCTCGCTAATGAGTGATTCTGTATATGGAAAATCGATTGAAGAAGCAAGGAATATTAACCTAAATATCAGATCAATGCTTAAAGATGAGGAGCTATCTGATGAAGATTTGGATTCTCTTGGTGACTCTTATGCTATTGAAGGCGTCAAAAAGTTCCCCGTGAGGATTAAATGTGCTCTTCTTTCATGGGCAGCTTTGAAAGATTTAATAGATAAGCACTAATAAGGTTTATCTATTTTTGTCTCTTCATTTTTATTCGCACCACCTGATCTTAATTTTTTAAAATCCTCTTCTATTTTTTGACCCAAGAATGATGCATCGCTTCCATGTAGAACGAACCTAGATCCTAAATTTAAAGAAAGATTGCTTTCCTGCATTGTTGCATGATGAATCATAACTGGTATTGAATGACTTTCAGATATACTGATTATTTTTTTTAATGCGTCAACATATAAATCCGAATCTTTTTCATCAGGAATACCCATTGATGTTGTTAAGTCATTAGGTCCTACAAATATTCCGTCAATTTTTTCAACTGAATTAATCATTTTTTCAAGATTATTCATTGCTGGGACACTTTCAATTCCTAATATAAAAATCTTATCTTTATTTCTATTCCTTAGGTAATCTTCAGATTTCTTGCTTGGGAATTCGCCTGTATTCAGTGCTTTTTCTAAGTATTCACCTTTTAATGGGTTAAAGTATGTCCTTCCAAATGAAAGTTTTAGCTCATCTATATTTTCTGTATATGGAACTAAAATTCCATCTGCGCCTGCATCTATCATTGCTCCAGCAACTTCTGGATTTGGCGAAGTGATTCTTACGATACTAGCGATTTCAATAGATCTTAACGCTGCAGTCAGCTCGCTAATTTCTAACCTTGTTCTTGCTGCATGCTCTGCCTCTATGACAACATAATCTAAATATTCTGAGCTTAAAGATTGGATTAATCTTGTTCCTTGAATTCCCCATAGCATTGTTCCATAAACTTTTCCTCCAGAATTGAGAGTCTCTTTTAATTTATTAGGTAGCACTTTAACCTCCGTGTGTATAAAATAAATATATAATATATGTTATTAGTAATCAAAAAAATATTTCTTACTATAAAATATATATATATAGTTATAAATAATATTAATAGTAATAAAACATGGAAAATATTACTGATCAGAAAAATGAAGTTTACCTAGCAGAAAGATCGCAGAGATTTTACGCTTTTTTTATTGATGCAATTTTTTCATTTGGTATTAGCTTTGTAATTCCATTATTTTTTTCATTATTTTCAGTTAAATCTGGAAACATTGTGTCAATCATTAGCTTATTGATAGTAATTATTGTTCAAGGAAATTTTTTAATTAAGGATGGCCAAACTATTGGAAAGAGATTAATTTCCATTAGAATTATTGATTCAAACACACTTGAAGTGCCTAATATAAGAAATATTTTTATTATTCGTTATTTAATGATCTGGCAAATACCTAACTTCTTAAGTATATTTTTTATCAATGATGATAGTTTTCAATTTAACTCATCTACTCAATCTTTTTCATCCACTACTTCAGAGAATGTAATTTCATTTGTAGCTCTTTTAGTGCTTGTACAAACATTATTAATATTCAGATCTGATAGGAGATGCGGCCATGATATTTTATCTGGAACAGTAGTAGAAAAAATAGAGCCGAATAAATTAGATCCTAGAATATTCAAAAGATAAATTAGTTTTTTATATCAGCAAGTATTTTTTTTAGTTTTTTATAAACTTCTTTTGTTTCTTCGTTTTCATTGCAGGATATTATATTTTTTTCATCTGGATCATCTAATACATTAAACATTCTGTCATCCGAATATAATTTCCATTTTCTTTCTCTTACAAACTCTGAGACAGGTCTTTTGAGCCTAGGACTGTTCGGATCAAAATAAAAGTAAATCCATTCTCTTGGATTTCCTTTTTTTCCACTAATTTGAGAATAAAAAGATCTGCCATCGGTTATGTCATTATGCTCAATATTGCTTATATCTAACATTGTAGGTAAAAAATCTGATGCATCTACAAGGTCATCAATCACTGTTTCTTGAGGAACAGCTTTTGGCCAATTGCATATTAAAGGTACGTGTGTCCCTGTGTCGCTTGTAAGCCCTTTTCCTCCAATAATTTCTTTGTCACCCATCATAGAAACAATCCCTCTTGTTGTTCCATTATCGCCCGCATAAATTATTAAAGTGTCATCTCTTAAATTAAGTGATTCTAATTTTGAAACTATTCTACCAATTATTTTGTCATGATATTCAACCATATCCTTGTAGAACTTTGGATCATCATCCCAATTTTCAAGTTCATCAAATGTTGTCCCGCCTAGGGTTTTATTTGATGGAGGCTCAAAAAGTTTATATTCTTCACTATCAGGAGTTGGTTCTTTTGGATCATGAGTTAGTGCCATGGGAAAGTAAACAAAGAAAGGTTCATCTTGATTTTTTTCAATAAAATTATTGATATAGTCAGCAAATATATCATCTCCATATTGTTCTTTTGTATCTTTTAAGTACTCGCCGTTTTGGTAAATTATTGGATCTTTATATCTAGATCCTTTTTCTTCAGTTTGATGAGCATGCCATACACAATATTCATCAAAACCTGCATCTTCAATTTTTTGGCCTTTATTTCTATCTTCAGGTTTTTCGCCAGGAGGGTTATAAGAATACAATTGCCATTTTCCAGCTATACAAGTTTTATAACCATTTTCAGAATATATATGACCAAATGTTCTTTCTTTAGGATCCATTAATCCAAACCCAATATAATTTCTAAAATTATATTTTCCTGACATAAGCTGCACTCTAGTTGGCGTACAAAGAGGTTGAACATGAGCATTATTAAAGCGAGCGCCTGTTTTAGCTAAATTGTCTAGATTAGGTGTTTTGTAGGAAGTTCCTCCATAGCAACCTAAAGTTTCATATCCAAGGTCATCTGATAATATAAAAATTATGTTTGGTTTTTTATTCATAGAATTAAAAAATTTATTTTATTAATAATAGTTATAAAAGGATTTTGTTAATATGTCTATAGAGATAGGGGATAATTGCCCAAGTTTTGAATTAATTAATACTTCAGGCTTAAAAAAGAAATTAGAAGATTATTCTGGAAAGTTATTAGTTATTTATTTTTATCCTAAAGACAATACTCCTGGGTGTACAAGAGAATCTTGTAAATTTAGAGATATTTACTCAAAATTTAATGAATTGAATTGTGAAGTAATAGGAGTAAGTGCTGATAATAATGATTCTCATAAGAAATTTTCCAGCAATTTTAATCTAAATTTTGATTTATTATCTGACACTCATTATAAGGTTTCTAAAGAATTTGGAACTTTTTTTATAAGTGAACAATTTGGTAATTCGATTAAAAGAGAAACTTATCTTATAGATGAAACCGGAATCTTAATTGAGACATGGAAAGATATTAATGATCCAGAGAATCACCCGCTTGAAGTACTTAAATTCGTACAAAATAGGGTAAAAACATAATATATAAATAAGAAAGGATTAATTATGATAAAGTTTCTAACTAGCCCACCATTTCTTATTGCTTGTTTGATAGTAGCAATCATTGTTATTTTGGCTGTAGCTACTGGCGGAAGATAATATAGAAATTATTTAATTTAATTTATCTAATAATTTCACTAAACTTCTTAGTTCTTCTGGAGTCAAAGAGCTTAATTTTTTTTCAAAGTCTTTTATATTAATGCTATTTAAATAACTTTTTGCTTTTTCTACATCTTCACTAAAATTTAAATAAGATTTTATTTCCTCGGTGCTTAAATTTGTAATAGAAGATATTTTGGTTAAATCACCTTTTAAATTTTTATTGAGATAATTGATAGCTAATGTTCTATCTTCATCGTTTAGCATATCCTCTAAGCTGGTATAGCATAAAGCAATCGCTGTTACTTCGGATCTATCTACTTTTCCATTAATTACACCGCAAAAAATTGAGCTGGTGTTAACTTTTTTTGCCGCCATAAATCTTTTGGTGCCAAGTATAAGTGAGTATTTATTGTCTTCTAACGAAACAATTATAGGCCTAGATAAACCTTTTTCTTTTATGTCTGCAACAATATTATCTATATCCGCTTCATTTATTAAATCTTCATTGATATTAGAAATATTAATTTTTTCTAGAGAAATGTTTTTAAATTCTTGAATTTCTTTCATTAACAAACATTATAAAGAATTGATACAAAAAGAAAGAACTCCCACCCATTGCTGAGTGAGAGCTATCCTCCCGATACGGAATAGTGGTTCTTCTTTCAGATGCAGCGTCCCTTGAGTTCACCTTTCCAATTTCCCACTCGTTACGTCTAACGTTGAAATGATCTTACACGGTTACGTATATGATGTCAATAGGTAATAAAAAATTTCAGACCCTTAAAAAAATTAAGGGTCTGATTCCGTATCAACACGAATATAATTCATGCCTTTCTTATGATAATCATTCCCCGTGAATATTATCTACTTTTTTCTAGATTGCCCTAAAAGTTTATCCTATTTTTATGAGACTATCTTGCTGTATATCCGCCATCTACAGGTAAGTTAACTCCTGTTATAAACGATGCTTCATCAGAACAAAGAAATAAAGCTGCATTAGCGATTTCTTCTAGTTCGGCTAATCTACCCATAGGATGAAGTGATTTCATATGATCTAAAATTTTGTCATCTTTAAATAATTGCTCAGTAAGTTTTGTTTTGGCGTATCCTGGGCATAATGAATTAACCCTTATATTAGATTTAGCAAAACCTACTGCCATATCTCTAGTCAGTTGAACAACGCCACCTTTAGAGTGAGCATAAGAATTTAAGCCTGAGCTTATCTTTGGGTCGTAGCCTACTAATCCTATAATTGATGCTATGTTTAGTATTGCACCCCCTCCATTTTCTTTCATTTTTTCTACAGCAAAATAAGACATTAGGTATGAACCTTTTAGATTTACATCTATTACCCAATCCCATATTTCTTCAAAATCATATCCCTTGGGAGCATTTCTTGGATTTACCCCTGCGCTATTAATTAAAATGTCCACAGAACCTAAGGATTTTATGGAAAAATTAACTAAATCTTTGGTGTCTTTTTTTGAGGAAACATCACATTTATATGTGATGGATTTTTTGCTCGGATCTAAAATTCCTTTTGTTTTATTTAAATCTTCTTCATTTATATCTGCAAGAACAATATTTGCTCCTTCTTTATTAAATAGTTTAGCGCAAGCTTTGCCGATGCCAGATCCAGCTCCAGTTATTATTACTGATTTATCATTTAATCTCATAAGAAAACTTTTTTATTTTTTTATACTATAGTTTAATAATCCCTAAAGGATCAAGAATTGAATTATGGACAAGAATCAACACTTAAATATTAAAAATATCCAAAGACCTATTTTTGACGCTATCATAATAGGCGCAGGATTTTCAGGTTTATATCAATTGCATTCCTTGCGCAACTTAGGTCTTTCTGTAAAAGTGATTGAGGCTGGCAGTGGGGTTGGGGGCACATGGTTTTGGAATAGATATCCTGGCGCTAGGTGTGATTCAGAAAGCTTTACTTATTCATATTCTTTTAGTAGAGAATTATTTGAAGAATGGGAATGGACTGAAAGATACCCAGGTCATACAGAGGTGGTTAAATATTTAAACTATGTCGCTGATAAATTTAATCTTAAAAAAGATATTTACTTTGATAAGCGAGTGATCTCAGCTCACTACAATGAAAATAATAATAAATGGCTAGTTAAAACTGACTCTTTAGAAGAATTTGAATGCAAATATCTTATAACAGCTGTTGGTTGTTTATCTTCAAAAAATATACCTAATTTTGCTGGATCGGATAGCTTTTTAGGTGAAAACTATCATACAGGTGATTGGCCTCACGAAGAAGTAGATTTCGCTGATAAAAGGGTAGGGCAAATAGGCACGGGATCAACTGGAATCCAGTCAGCTCCTGAAATAGCTGGAAAATCAAAACACCTGACTATATTTCAGCGTTCAGCCAATTTTAGTGTGCCTGCAAGTAATCATCCATTAAGCCCAGAATATAAAAAATATATTAAGGAAAATTATGAAGAAATAAAAAATACAATCCAATCCAATACGAATGGACATTTTTTTAAATTTTCTGAACAGAAAATATTTGATGTAAGCGAGAAAGAGCGTGAAAAAATATTTGAAGAAGCATGGCTTAATGGAGGATTGGGATTTAGAGCCTGTTTTAATGATATTGCATTTGATAAAAAAGCTAATGATCTTGCATCAGATTTCATAAAAAGAAAAATTCGAAAAATTGTTAAAGACCCTCGAAAAGCTAAAATTTTAACTGATATTGATCATGCTTTTGCTTCAAAAAGGCCACCAATTGATACAAATTATTTTGAAACTTTTAATGAAGATAATGTTACTTTAGTTGATCTTAAATCATCTCCAATTGAATCGATTACCCCAAAAGGAGTAAAGACTAAAGATAAAGAATACGAACTAGATATTTTGGTGTATGCAACTGGTTTTGACGCAATGACTGGTCCATTATTGAATATAGATATTAGAGGACGTGGAGATCTGAAATTAAAAGATATGTGGAGCGAGGGGGCAAAAACTTTTCTTGGTCTTCAAGTTTCAGGGTTCCCAAATTTGTTTACAATTACAGGTCCTGGAAGCCCTTCAGTTTTATGTAATATGGTTGTTCCAATTGAGCAGCATGTTGAATGGATTAATGATTGCATATCTTACATGAAAAATAATAATATTGATTATCTAGAAGCAGGCAAAAGATCTATGGAAAATTGGACAAAACATGTCAATGATGTTGCAAATGAAACATTATTTATTCATGCTAAAAAATCTTGGTATTATGGTGCAAATATACCTGGTAAGCCAAGAGGTTTTATGCCTTATGCAGGTGGAATGGCCAGATATAAAGCTATTTGTAATTATGTTGCAAATCAAAATTATTTAGGTTTTAAGTTTAGTAACTCTGATAAAGAAGAAACATTTATTCCTTCTAAAATATCAGTTGATATATTAATAAAGGATTTAATGACCAATAAAAATAGCTAAAATAAAAAAGGAGTAATTATGAGATTTGGATTGGCAGGAATTAGTCACGAAACAAATACATTTCACAGTATCCCTACTGAATATGAAAATTTTGAAAAAAGCGGAATACTGCTAAGAGGAAATGAAATAGAAAAACTTTATGAAACCCCTTCTACAATAGGTGGTTTTTATAAAGCTTCTAAAGATTTTGGCTTTGATATAGTGCCTTTATTATTTGCTAATACTGGACCTCTTGGAACGATAACATCTGAAACATTTGAAAAATTAATTTCAGAAATATTAGATCTGGTAGAAAGTAATGGCCCTTTTGATGCAATCCTAATGAATCTTCATGGAGCTGCGGTTTCAGAAGAATTTCATGATATGGATGGCGAAATTACAAGAAGGGTAAGAAATCTTATAGGCCCTGAGGTGCCTTTTGGCATTAATCTTGATATGCATGCAAATGTTTCTGAGCAAATGATATTGAACACAGATATTACTAACGTATACCAAACAACACCTCATTTGGATGCAGATGAAACAGGGTATAAATGCGCAGAACTAATATATAAAACTGTTGAAAAGGAAATTATTCCAGTGCAATCAATTGAAACCCCTCCTCTAATAATAAATATAGTAAATCACAATACTAATGAGGATCCCATGAAATCAATTCTTTCAGAATCTAGAAAACTATATTCTGATGATGAAGTTCTTTCTGTAAGTGTTGCTGAAGGATATCCATATTCTGATATAAAAAAAATGGGGATGTCATTTGTTGTAATTACTAACAATAATATGGATAAAGCTAAAGAATATTCAAAAAAAATAGCAAAATATGCTTGGGGTAAAAGATTTGAAATGGATTCTTCAGCTCCATCAATAGAAGAAGGCTTAAGGGAAGCAGTATCAATTAGAGAAAAACCGGTAGTTTTAATGGACTCTGGAGATAATATAGGAGCAGGATCTTCAGCGGATTCTACTCACATACTCCACAAGGCAAGAGAAATAGGTGTTAGCGGCATTCTTCAAACTCTATATGACCCAGAATCTGTTGAAAAATGTATGAATAAAATTGGTTCCATGATTACACTAAAAGTGGGAGGAAAAAGCGACTCATTGCATGGTGACCCAATTGAAATAACTGGCACTGTAAAAAGATATTTTGAAGGAGAATTTGAAGACCTTGGAAAAACTCATGGGGGGTATAGATATTTCGATGCAGGGGATTCAGTGGTTATTGAGACTGAGGATGAGAATACGCTAATACTAACTAGTAAGAGAATTGGAAATACTAGTATCCAGTTATATTATTCATTGGGACTAGATCCAATGAATTATCCAATAATAGTAGCTAAAGGGGTAATGTCTCCGAGGCCAGCTTTTGAGCCAATAGCTTCAAAAATAATTGCTTTAGACTCTCCAGGAGTTACTGCATCTGGACTTCATAATTTTAATTTCAAAAATATAAGAAAGCCAATGTTTCCTTTCGAAAAGGAAGAAGCTTCTTATGATTAAGACTTCTTACTTCCTAATTTAAATTCAAGTGAATCTAGTCTTTCTGATATAGGAGGATGTGAATAATAATACTTACTATATAGTGGGTCTGGAGTTAAATTAGATGAATTATCTTTCGCAAGTTTTATTAGCCCAGAAATCATGTACTTACCATTAGTGTGCTTGATAGAAAAATCATCAGCTTCAAATTCCCTTTTTCTGCTTGTGTAGGAAAAAATTGGCCTCATAAAAAATATATAATAACTAGATACAACATAAAATAGAAAAATCTTTGAATATATTGTTAATTCATTAAGCCCATGACCTAAAAAAAAGCTATTTGAATTATAAGTTAATCCAAGTATATAAAAACTAAAAAAACTTAATATTGTAGTAACTAAGAGCCCTTTCTTAATATGCCCTAATTTAGCATGCCCAAGTTCATGAGCAAGTATTGCTTCCATTTCGTTAGGAGTTATAGTGTCCAGAAGAGTATCAAAAAATACTATCCTTTTATTTTTTCCAAACCCAGTAAAAAATGCATTGCCATGCGTGCTTCTTAAGCTTGCATTCATTACCATAAGCCCCTTGGACTCAAATTCAACTTTCTTTAATAATTTTTCAATTGGTTTTTTAAATTTTTCATCTGTTAGTGGTTTAAATTTATTAAACAATGGGGCAATTAATGTCGGATATAAAAAAAATAAAATTATTTGAAATATTAAAATTGATATAAAAGAATATAGCCACCAATAAGAGCTAAAATTTTCAACAATTATTACAATTAAAGAAAATATAATTGATATTAATATGATTGATAATACTAAGCTTTTAAAAAAATCTAATATGAAAGTTTTCTTTGTAGTATTATTGAATCCATATTTTGCCTCTATTTTAAATGTGGAATAAATAGCAAAAGGAATGTCTATAATCTCAGAAATAATAATGAATGCTATTCCTAATAAAACTGCCCCTAACGAATTTATATCAGTGATATTAATGACTGATTTAGTTAAAAAATTTATTACTCCACCAAAAGTTAATAATAAAATAAAAATTAAACTTGAAATTGAAGATATAAATTGGAATTTTAATTTTGAAATATTATAATTATTTGTGTGTATGTATTCATCATTAGTTATGATATTTGAAAATTTTTTTGGGACAACTTTCCTATTTTTTTTAATAAATAAAATATTTCTGTAAATTAAATAATTCTCTATTATTAATTTACAGAATATCAGAGATAAAAATATAAAAGTAAAATTTAAGGTATTTAAAATTTCCATAATTGTGAGATATATACAAATTCTTATTAAAGGCCAAGATAAAGAAACTCTATCTCTTAACTACTAAGATTTTTAAATCTAATTAGTTTTGATTTACTTTATCATTTCTATTTACAAGTATGTAGAAGTATTTCCTGCTATTTCAAATCGACCTGCAAAGTATGTCAAAGTATTTCTAGATATTTAGAAGTGTGTCCTGATAGACCATAAAATACACCTGCAAATAATTTTTATGTAAAATAACCCCCATGAAAAGGGTTTTATTCATATTGCTTATTGGGCTAGTACTTGGGTGTTCGAGTGTAGCCAATGAAGTATCAGATCCACACAAAATATATCGACTTTCTGATTTTTCGGAGATTGGGTGGAAGCAAAAAAAACCATTTGTTACAGATTTTCCGCAGTCTGATAAAGCGTTTTGGGGCTACTTTAAAGGACACGAAGTAGGTTTGATATTATATCCGTCCTCTAAACTAGCAAATGAATATGGAATCCCAGCAGCAGACAATCAAATAGAAGTGATAGATGGTAAAAAAACAATAAATGTTGAGAGATTCGTCTGCAGAGGAAATACAGGCAGCATAGAATCTCCATCTTGTCCTAATCCAATGCCAATGTATTCAGAATATGTGGTTAAAAATAATGTTGTTATTTTATGCGAGATAGTTAAATCCTTAATGAAAGGGTCAAAAATAAAGGCTGACTCTACTTCATTCTGTGAAGATTTTGCCAAAAATTTAGAAAGTAACCAAAAATAACTCAGCACTCGCAGTACCACATATTAAAATACATATAGCCCCAACGCCTATCGGCGTTCATATATATAGTTATGTATATTTTTCGCGTGGCACTTCTCTACATGCCTCGTGGTAGCCACTAAAAGTGCCATGTTTTGCCACAAATTCCAATGGGTTGGGGTAGTAATTGGGGTAGTAAGCAATATTATTTACTGAAGCAGTAAGCGTTATCTGTAAATCTAGGTTCAATTTAATGGTGGAGCTGAGGAGGCTCGAACTCCTGACCCCCTGCTTGCAAAAACTATCGGATTATTAATATGTTTTCACATGTTTTAATATCCTTATTTCTATAAATTCATTTTATTAATTATCCTTTAATATCTTTTAATATATGTTCTAGGGTATTTTCTAGGGTACGATTTCAGATTTAATCAATTTCTGATAATTTTGTAAGTATGATTTACGAATTTTTACATATACTTGTAGTTTTGCAAGTGGGACTGACATCTGGACTATTATTTATATTTTCATTTGCCGTTAATCCCGGGCTAGCAAGGCTTAATGAGGAAGAATATTTTCGTGCTATGAAATTTATAAATCAAGTAATTTTAAATCCCTTGTTCTTTTTGGTGTTCATTGGCCCTGCAATAACAATGCCAGCATTAACTTTTATGACCAGGAATGATTCAGATATGTTTATTTTTACCCTGTTTTCAACAATTTTATACATATCGGGTGTGATATTAATTACAAGTTTTAAAAATGTTCCACTAAATAATAAATTAGAAAAATTAGACCCAAAAGAATTTAAGGACGTTTTTTTATGGTATAAAAAACCTTGGAATTTTTGGCATAACATTAGGACTTTTGTTGCAATTGCCTCTTTCATTATTATTATTGTCAATTTAGTTTTTTAACATCAAAGTCAATTCAGGCATTCAGCATACCTCCGTCATTATATGATCACTGCATAAGCT
>Ga0315327_10000107_pt1 | contig 35046 bp, 33 predicted proteins | sample M110032315metaG_FD_203460 | JGI IMG/M metagenome (GOLD analysis project Ga0315327, IMG submission 203460) | Ammonia-oxidizing marine archaeal communities from Monterey Bay, California, United States - M1 100m 32315 | ecosystem: Environmental > Aquatic > Marine > Coastal | place: USA: California... | reverse complement strand
TAGAAAATCAGCATTTGATAATTATGATACGATTTTCTGCGTAGGAGAACACCATCTAGATGAAATCCAAAATACTGAAAAATATTATAATCTAAAACCAAAAAATTTAATAAAATATGGTTATGGGCATTTAGATAATTTAATACAAAAATATTCTGAGAATAATATTGCATCACAATTCATAAAAAATCAATCTACAATACTATTAGCACCTTCCTGGAGTAATAATGGAATATCTGAAACTATTGGAGAAAAAATAATTGAGATACTCTTAAATGATTTTAATGTTATATACAGGCCCCACCCAATGACACAAAAAAATTCTGAAAAAAAATTGAAACAAATCGCTAAAATGTTTTCTCAAAATAAAAATTTTCGGCTTGAAACTGATATCAAAAACTTTGATTCATTTCTTGAATCTGATATTCTAATTACTGACTGGTCTGGCTCTGCACTAGAATTCTCCTTTGTATTTAAAAAACCAGTTATTTTTATAGATGTCCCAAAAAAAATTAATAATCCTGAATTTGATAAAATCTCTTCTGTACCAATTGAAGTTAAAATTAGGAATGAAATAGGTAAAGTAATCTCTGCTAATGATCTAAGCTTATTAGATAGTGAAATCAAAACACTCCTTTCACAAAAAAATAAATTTCAAGAAAAAATAATCAAAATAAGAGATGAGTTAATATTCAATATTAATGAGTCAAAAGAATTTGGTGCAAAGGCAATTATTGAGCTATTAAATAAAAAATCATCACCTTGAACCATCTCATATTCAAAAAAGTCATAAATACTGATATCCAAAAAAATTAAATGAATGCAATAATTCTTGCAGCTGGATTAGGTTCTCGTCTAGGTATGTTTGGAGAAAATACTCCAAAAGGTATGATAACAATATCTGGAAAAACATTACTTGAAAGACAAATTGAGATACTTCATAATTGTGGAATTAATGATATAACTATTGTTACAGGGCATAACTCAAAACTAATTAAATATCCAAATATTCATTATATCGAAAATCCAAATTATTCTACCACAAATATGAATGAAAGCTTGTTCTGCGCTAGAAAAAAATTTGATGATTCAATTCTTGTCTCTTATTCAGATATAATCTATGAACAAAAAGTGATTGAACAATTATTAAAATCTAAATCTGACTTTTCAATAGGAATAAGATTTGATTGGAAAGAAAGTTATGAAAATAGAACTCAACACCCATTATCTGAAGCAGAAAATGTTATAGTAGAAAATAATAAAATTATTTTTTTAAGAAAAAATCTATCAACTTGTACACAAAATCAAAAAATTGGTGAATTTTTAGGCTTAATGAAACTAACAAAAAAAGGAATCAATCAACTTCTCAATAAATATATCGAACTTAAAAATAATAATACAAAAAATTTTCATAGTTCTGAATCATTAGAGAAAGCTTATCTCACAGATATGCTACAAGAAATGGTAGATTCTGGATCTACTTTATATCCAGTCATTCTAAGTGATTTATGGTTTGAAATTGATACTGAACAAGATCTAGAACGAGCTGAAAAATTACTTTAAATCTAATTGTGACCTTTTGGGTCAAACCACTGCATAGATTCATCTACAGCTCTTTTTACATTATCTTTACCAATAAATGATAATTCTCTTTGGGAATCTCCAACTACTTTTCCACCTAATCTCAAAATCAGTAATTTACCATTACCTCTAAAGTTATGATAGACAAATGGTTTTATGTAAACTGAATCTCCTGGTCTGATTGTTTCACAATATTGTTTATCATTATACGACCAATTTAGTGAAATATTTTCTTCACCTATATTGTAAATGTACTGATGTAATCCCATTCTAAGATCTAGTACAGATTTCTTATCATCAAAACAAACATCAATTTCAAAAGATTTTGAATATGGAAGTGTAGTTGAATTGGCTAGCTCAGTAAAACCATATCTCTTCTCATCTTCAGGAAAATCCCAACTATTAGATTTATCATGATGATTAATGATTACTTTATCTTCTATCTTATTATTAGGCAACAAATCCCTAGTATTAACATTCAATACTCCTGCAATTTTTTCAATCTCTGATCCAGAAGGTTCAACTTGACCAGATTCTATTTCTTTAATTTTTTCTTCATGAATTCTGGTTCTTTTAGATATCTCTTTTACTCCAATGCTACACAACTGTCTATGAAATTCTATAAGTGATGAAACTGTTTGTTTATTTGATGAAAAATCTAAAGCAAATTCTTGTCCAAGTTCTGAAGAAATAGCAGATAATTCTTGCTTCACATCTCCTAAAATTTTATTTCCAAATGTTAATGCCAGAATCAAACCATTTTCTTTTGCGCCTTTTCTAGTAGCAAAAGTGTGAGGGGTAAAGGGTGTGATATACATGGAATCACCAGTATTCATTATTGCAACTTCTTTCGTACCGTCACTTTTTTGATAGTAAAAATTCACTTCTCCAATAAAATAGGTGAACTGATGCATGAAGTGTCCATGATTCCACTGAACCTCTAAATTATCTGCCTCATTATTTTCCACATAACATAATTCCATAATCCATTCTGGTCTAAATGGTGCCAATGAACTAGAAACCGTATCCCTATATTCGTAATATGGTTTTCCTGCTCTTTCCATAATTCTACTAGATTTCTCAGACTGCTCTGATCTCATTATCTTTACACCTGTCATAGAATCATCAGAAATTATGTGGAAATCTCGTTCATTTACAGGCCAAATCTTTACTGCATTTTTTACAATCTCGTTCGGTAATTCGATCTCTCCTGAAATTATTCCATTAATTACTTCTAGATCCACATGTAATTCTCTAGCTGCATCTTCAGGTCTTCTTTTCAAATCATTTAAAATTCCTAGAAAGTTACTTCCTATTCGTTTTGATTCTTTAGTAATTTCAATTGTATTCTCAAGAGATTCCATTATATCACATTGTATATCTTAACATAAATGGTTTATGATGAAAACTAACTAGGAATCTTTACTCCAACGTTTTTTCTGAGTTGATAATATCTAATAACTTGATAATATCCTCCTTTGTAACTAATTTAGGATTATTGTCTAAATGTTTTCTGTCCTTTAGAATCAATTCGCTAGCATCTTCTAAATTCATTTTTAATTTTATTGGTTCAAAACTTAATTTCTTTATTAAATTTTTAAATCGATCAAAAAATTTTGAATTATTAAATTTATGTGAAACTGTTGTTGTAAAAGCTAATGCATGACCATGAGAAATTCCTTCATTAGAGAAAACATATGAAAGTGCATGTCCTAAAGTTGTGGAACAATTTCCAAATCCTATGCCTGAAAAAAATGATCCTAGAACAATACTTTCTTTATTCTCGGTTATAATTCCATTTTCAAGATATCTAAATGCCTCTTCACAGCAAAATTTTGTATATTCATTTCCTAATTTACTATCGTACCCTTCACTACACTGTGCTAAGGCATCAATAAATGAATTCTTAAAAATTTTATTTGGAGTATTCTCAATAAAATATGAATCAATAATTGCCTTATCCGCAAATAATCTATCATCATGAAAGCTCTGTTTTTTGTTATCTACTTTAAGAACAGAAATTCGTGTAACTTCACTTCCACTTCCAAATGTAGTTGGAATCAATATCTTTTTTTTATTCATTTTAAATCCACAATATTTTGCCACATCCAAAACACTACCTCCTCCTAAACCAACTACTCTGGAAATTTTTTCATTACCAAATTTCCTAAGTATCTTATCAACTGTCATCATTGAAGGATTATTCTCAACTTGATCAAAAATGAAATAATTTTTTAATTTGATATAATCTATCCACCCTCTTTCATTAGCACCTTTAGATGTGATTAATAGACAATTATCTGGAAAATTATTTTTTGATGCAGAGTATCTCCCATATGCAATTTCAGATGGCTGTTTAATTGTAAACATAAAGCATCATTGTTAAGTAAAAATTAATAGTTAACTTATCCTTAAAAATATCGTGAATTCTAATTCTGATAAATTAAGAAGTATTATGCAATCAAAAGATATCATTAAGGTTGGTGGTGCATTTGATGCCATGTCTGCAAAATTAGTTGAAAATAGTGGTTTTGATGTAATATGGGCTGGTAGCTTTTCTATATCTGCAATTAATGCTGTTCCTGATGCAAGTATTCTCACAATGACTGAATTTTTTGACGCTGCTTCAAAAATGGCTTATGCATGTAATATTCCCGTAATAGCAGATTGTGACACTGGATATGGGGGTCCTGATAATGTTAGACATTTAGTAAAAAAATATGAAAATGCAGGAATTGCAGGTATAAGCATCGAAGATAAAGTATTTCCAAAACAAAATAGTTTACTTGAAAATGCATCACATGAACTATTGTCTGAAAAAGATTTTGTTGAAAAAATAATTGCCGCGGTCGAAAGTAAACAAAATGAGAATTTCCTAATTATAGCAAGAGTTGAAGCTCTAATTTCTGGAATGGGAATGGATGAAGCACTAAAACGTGCATCTGCATATGAAAAAGCTGGTGCTGATGCTATTCTAATCCACTCAAAACAACAAACTCCCGATGAAATATTCCAATTTATGGAATTATGGAATGGTAATATACCGATAGTTGTCGTTCCTACAACTTATGATAATGTAAAAATTGATGAACTGATCTCTCATAAAATTAAATTTGTTATATACGCTAATCAAACTTTAAGGGCATCACATGCTTCTATGTCAAAATTACTTTCTCTATTAATTAACGCTAAAAGTATTAATGAAGTGAATGATATGATGTCTACCATGAATGATATTTTTAAACTCCAAGATATGTATGATACTCAACAAAATGTAGATCAAAAATCTAATCAATAGGATACCAAATTGAATGAAAAAACACAGAGAGAAATTTTTCAATATTTAAAAAAAAATTATATAAAAAATTTTGTTGGTGTTCCGGATTCTACATTAAAACATTTTATCGATGAAGGTCTAAAAAATAAAAAAATTCTGATTGCAAATAGAGAAGAAGAAGCAATAGGAATTGGAGCCGGAATGACTCTTGCTGGAAGTCCTACATTAATGTTCATGCAAAATGCGGGATTTGCAAATTCTATTAGTACTATTACTTCGCTAATTCAATTATATGAAATCCCCATACTCTTTTTGATTGGTTGGAGAGGATATTTGAAAAATGATGCACCTGAACATGAAAAAATTGGACAAATTCAACCACAATTATTGAAAAACATGGATCTTGAAAATAAAATTTTAACAAATAAGACATGGAAAAAAAACTGTAATTGGGCGTTATCAAAAATTAAAAAAAATATTCCAGTTGCCTTAGTAATTAGGAGGGAATTCCTTGATTAGAAAAGAAGCTGTGAACATAGTTTGTAATTATGTAAAAAATGATATTATTGTATCTGCAAATGGATTCATTAGTAGAGATGTCTATTCTAGTTTAGAAAAAAATACAAATTTCTACATGATTGGATCGATGGGACTTGCATCTTCAATAGCATTAGGAATTGCCTTAAAAAAACCTAAAAGAAAAATTTTTGTTTTTGATGGAGATGGAAATATTCTGATGAATTTAGGATCTTTAGTCACAATTGGCACACTACGACCAAAAAATTTCATCCACATAATTTTTGACAACAAAATCCATGAATCAACTGGCGGTCAACCTACACAATCAAAAAAAATCGATATCTCAAAAATTGCAAAAACTACTAATTATACGACTTATTCAGTAAATACAAAAAAATCACTTGAAATTGTTTTGAATAAAATACCAAAATCAAAAGGGCCTATACTCATTCATGTATTAATTAAAAAGAGTAATGCCAAAAGTTCCCGCGTAGATATTAGTCCTAAGATGATTAAAAGTAGATTTATGAAAGCAATAAGTGATTAATTATTTTTTAGTTCTACTTATTATTCTGAATTTTATCTTTTCCCAATACACTTTGATTGTAATTCCTACTCCTACTAGTGCTCCAACAATTACTTGCAAAAGTACACTTGATGTTCCTGGATCAATATATGCATAAGCATTGTTCATAATTATACCTGAAAATAAAATTATTCCCATCAAAAAAAATATTTTTTGGAACATAATAAAAAAAATGAATTCGTGAGTATTAATGTTTCACTAGCTTTTAATAAAATACTATTTGTGAATCATCATGAAAATACTAGATTCTGGTCTAATTCATCCATTCATGTTTGCTTTGTTTCCCATACTCCTAATCTATGTAAATAATATTGCAGAAATTTCTTTAGAATCTCTATTCCTTCCAATCATTATAATCTATGGAGCCACAATAGTACTTGTTGTAATAATATCAAAAATTATAAAAAATCTAACAAAATCTACGCTAATTGTATCATCATTTTTATTAATTTTTTTCACAATTGGTCATATTCAACTATTATTACGCGGGAATGAAGTATTCGGATTAAGAGCCGATAGTCTTACAGTAATGGGAATTCCATACGTAATTCTATTATCAATTATACTATATGCGATTTATAAGAAAACAAATGTAACAAAACCTAATCAAATAATTAGTGTGATATCAATCGCCATAATACTCTCATTTGTACCTAATGCAATCTCTAACTCCTCTGAAGCAGTAACGAATCAGTTCTTTGAAAAAATTGATTTTGATACTGATAAAAAACCTGATGTATATCTAATAGTCTTAGATGGTTATGCTGGTGCTAAATCACTAGAAGATAATTTTGGATTTGATAACTCAAACTTCCTGAATTCTTTATCCAACTCAAACTTCTATGTCTCTAAAAATAATTTTAGTAACTATGAATGGTCAAATCTCTCAATGAACGCATTATTAAATATGAACTATCTTGATAATTATCCTGATTATTCAATTGATGATTATCTCCTGCTACGAGATCTCTATAATAGTAATCTAGTCATGAAAACTTTTCAAACTAATGGTTATCAAACATTCTTTATTGATGGTGGTGCACCATTTAGAAATATACATGTTAGTACAGAAACTTTATGCCACGCAACCGATAATGGATTATTACAAAACCTGATTGATACCAGCATGATCTCATTGGTATCAAAAAAATTCTCCACAATAAGTTGGAATGAAATTCGAACGTGTGCATTTGAAGAATTAGAAAATATTCCAAATAAATCAAATAAACCCATATTTGCGTACGCCCATATCAATTTACCACATCATCCTTACACTTATGATTCAGATGGAAACTTAATCGAATATCCTGAAATTGATGAAGAACTAACAGAAAAAGAATCTAATCATAGATATGTAAATCAGGTTAAGGTTGCCAATAAAAAAATTTTAGAAATCATACCAAAAATTATCTCATCTTCTGAAATCTCCCCAATAATCATACTTACTTCTGATCATGGATGGGGATTTTTTCATCATTTTGAACAACCCTTAGAAGAAAATAGAACTTTCTTACTTCAGAGACATAATAACCTCCAAGCATTCCATCCTTCAACAAATACTGAATCATATGATGATTTAACTTCTGTGAATGTCTTTCGTCAGATATTTAATGATAATTTTGGAACAAATCTACAATTATTAGACAATAACGCATTTTTTGTTAAAAAGGATACTGTTACGTCAAATTATATTTCTCAGACTGATGTTACAGAAATAGTGAAACCTAAAAATTAATAATAAATTTAAGCTAAATGCTGTCTAATCACTTTAATAACAAAATCTTGCTCCACCTTTGTTATGTTAGGATATAACGGTAATGATAAAATCTCTCTGAAAAGCTCTTTTGATCTAACTAGTTTATCTCTAACTTTTGCTTTTTGTTTAAAAACTGTAAATGTAGCTAATGGTTTGTAATGAACAGAAGTTATTATACCTTTTTTTGATAAATTTTCGTAAAGCTTGTCTCGATTAATTTTTGCATTTTTTGAAACTCTTATTATATACAGATGACATGAATGATCTTTAAAATCTAAACCTGTTGGAGTTAACAATCCATTAATTCCTGAGAGAAATTTGTTATAGTATACAAATGCATTTTTTCTTTTTTGATTCAATAGTTTTAATTTCTTCAATTGACTAATTCCTAGTGTTGCTCTTACTTCATCTAATCTGTAATTGTAACCTGGTTCTCTAATATCATATTCCCAAGGTTTACCTTCTGAATATCTGCTCATCAATGTTCTTGTTATTCCATGATTCCTTGCTAATTCTACATTTTTTGCAATTTTTCGATCATTTGTAATAATCATTCCTCCTTCAATTGTTGAAATATTTTTTGTGGGGTAAAAACTAAAACAACCTGCATCCCCAATCGTACCGACATGTTTAGACTTGAATTTTGTACCTATTGCATGTGCACAATCCTCAACAATCTTTAACGAATTTGCTTTAGCTATATCTTTAATCTCATCCATCTGACAAGACAACCCTGCAAAATGAACAGGCATTATTGCCTTAGTTTTCTTTGAAATTGCTTTTCTAATAGAATTAGAAGAAATATTCATTGTTTCATTGACATCAACAATTACTGGCGTACCTCCTGCTAGGATAATTGAATTTGCGCTTGCTGCAAATGTTAAATTAGGAACTAGAACCTCATCTCCCTGCTCTATTCCAATTGCATTTAATGATAAATGAAGTGCAGATGTTGCATTAGATACCCCTACTGCAAATTTTGCTTTTGTTACTTTTCTGAATGCAGTCTCAAATTGTTTTAGTTTTGGACCATTAGTCAAAACTGTAGAATTTAATGTTTTTTTCATTTCTAAAATATCACTTTTATCAATAAATGGAACAAAAAATGGAACTTTTGTTGATTTTCCATAAAATGAATAATTCTTTTTATTTTTCATACAATTTCCATACCTTCTGATGTATTAAATTATCTTATCAATTCCTATCATGCAATATTTATTCTACAAGTTAACTAGGAAAATTATAGTAATCATATTAAATTAAGAAAAATTCAAAATTAAGTAGTACGACAATTGAATAGAATTAAAGGATTAACAACTATTGGAACCACTGATATCTTAGGCTTAGCTACAACCACTGTATTCTGGTTTCTTCTAGCAACCCTAATTGATCCAGGCGAATACGGAACTATTTTCTATTTTTTAAGTATCGCTGGTATAGTATCTTATGTTGCACCATTAGGAACTAATTATGTCAATACGGTTTTTTCTGCAAAACGAATTAAACTCATTGGGGAATTAAATTTAATTTCTGTAATCACTACAGCTATTGGCTCAATACTACTCTTGATTGTGACACAAAGATTTGATATATCATTATTAGTTTTTGGAATGGTTTTCTATAATCTTACAATTGGAAAAATGCTTGGAGAAAAAAAATTTAATCTGTATGCAATAACTAATCTATTCCAAAAATCTACTACTTTGATATTTGGATTTATCTTCTTTTTTCTATTTGGTTTTGAAAATATACTTTATGCTTTAGCCTTGACTTATTTACTACATATTATAATATTTTTCAAAGAACTTGAAATTAGAAAATATAATTTATCTGAACTAAAGTTAAAATCACATTTCATACTATCAAATTATTCTAATAATATTGTCACTATGTTAAGTGGCCAAATGGATAAATTAGTAATTGGAATCTTACTTGGTCTGACTGTATTAGGAAATTTTTCATTAGCTATGCAAGTTATTACTGCAATGATGATTCTGCCAAGTATAATTACAAAATATTTGATAACTGAAGACTTGTATAAAATAAAAAATAATGATTTTAAAATTAAGATTACAATATTTTCTATAATTCTTACTGCCTTAGGAATATTTTTAATTCCTGAAATAATTCCACACATACTCCCAAAATATCTTGATGTAGTAGAACCCATAAGAATAATGAGCTTAGCAATATTACCGGCAACATACTCTAGAATTCAAATATCAAAATTACTTAGTCAAGAAAGAGGTTCCATAATATTAGGAGGCTCACTTGTCTACGTCGTAATTCTCTTTGTTGGTATATTCTCCATTGGAAATTCAATGGGTATTATTGGATTAGCAATTTCTCTTGTTTTATCTCAGATTTCTCAAGTTATTGCACATAGTATACTAAACAGAAAATTTCCGCATAATGATTAATCTCTAAAAGAAGACTCTATTAGTCTCTTTGAAGCATTATTCCTATTCTTCAAGTATCTTTTTAAAAATAATTGTGAGTTTTTTAATAATTCATCTTTTTGCTTCTCATTATTAATCAAATCAAATATTTTTTTAGTCACGCCTTCATCATAATACACTGATTTGACTGCGTTATATTTGATAAATTCAAAATCAATATCATTCTTTTGTAATTGAATATTTAGAGTTGGTCTCCCTAAAATCATTGATTCTAAAATAACACTACTAGCATCAAAATTATCTGTTGCAACATTAACATGCAAATCACAATCACTTAGCAAATCTGTTATAGACTCAAACTGAAGAATTTCTATATCTGATATCTTTCTAATCATCTCTGTTAAAATTTTATTACTTTTATTTTGTTGTGGATGCAATTTGAATTTAATTTCTATTTCTTTATTTTGATTAGAAATTTGAATTAAGTCTTTAATCACTTTTTCATATCTGTTGTACAGATCTAATCTATAACCTTCCATGTGGGTGATTATAGGCCTTAATGTAATTAATAATTTAATTTTCCCACTTATTTTATTTTTAATCAATGAATGTGAATCATATTTTGGACTACCTGATACTAAAATTTTATCTTCTGGTATCGATCTAACATTTATTAAATAATCTTTTACTGTATCTCCCCATACGGCAATTTTATTCTTGATACAATGAAAATCATCTAAAACATCAAAATATGATATATCTTTTGTATAATTTGCAAATGCATGTTGAAGAAGAGTTATAGGTATACTGTTACTAGATTTCAAAAATATTTTTTCAGTCTCACCTGAAAAATTCATTGCCATGATACCCAAAACATCCTCTCTATGATTTATTGATTCTGCGATTAGTATTGTATTCAAACATTCATCAATTCTTTGAATTATTGTGCCTTTGATCTTTTGTTTTATAATATGATTAAAATCAATGTTTTGAAATTTACATTTGGGAAGAAAGTCTTCATACATTTCAATTTGAAAAATTTTTTCCAATATTTTTCTCCTTAAACTTTCTCTTCCATTTATCATATCCTGATTTATCCAATCATTAGGAATCATCATGCATGAATTTGTTTTCTTAAGTATTCTTATGGACTGGAAACTTGAAATCACTGTTTTACGATTATTCAAAAGAATCGCTTGGAAACCCTGATTATTGATTTCCATCAATATATTTTGATGAATTTCTGGATCAAACTCTAATAATAATATTTTTTTCTTATTTGCAACTATCTTTGTAATGCCAAAAATTGTTCCATAAACTCTCTCCAAATTTTTTTTAATTAAATAATATCTCTCTCTCTTTACAGAAATTTTTTTTTTTAAAAATCTAAAATTTATAGGAATATTTATTGTTTCAAAACTCATTAATTCTTCTTCCATGACATCCATAAACCTCACTTCAGAATCAATATCTACTGTAGATAATACATCCTTCATGTTTGAGGGAACAAAAATTGTTCCAAATTTCTGATTTTTAATTATATTGAAAAATGCCACAATCTTAGGTATCTTCTCCATTAAAAATTCGAGCAATTCATTTCTATCAATTACTGTAGTAAGATCTACATCATGAATTTTGAACTCTAAATTTTCTTCTTCTTCGTATCGTTTTAACCATGTTGAACAAAATATGAAAATATCTTTCCTAGTTTCATCTGTGAGAAAGTCATCAATAATATCATGTTTAATGCCTTTTTTTAATAAATTCTCATGCGAAATAAAATCAAATGCAATAAATTTTGAACTATCGTCGATAACCATTCCCTCAATTTGAGATTGTGTAGTAGTATCGAGAATGTATAGTCTTTTCATCTACTAATTTTTATTATTTTTTCTTTGTATAATAGACTAGTTATTCATTCATTAAATTTATTTCTCTAACTGATTCTTTATGATTATGATAGGATGTATAATTCAGGCACGAATGGGATCTACCCGTCTTCCTGGAAAAGTTATGAAAAAACTTGACCTACAAAATTATAGTTTAGATTACACAATAAACCAACTTAATGAGTGCCCTTCATTAAAAAAAATAATCATCGCAACTACTATGAATCCTGAAGACGACGTAATTGAAAATTTTGCAAATGAAAAAAAAATTAACATTTTTCGTGGAGATTCAGAAGATGTATTATCTAGATACTACCACTGTGCAAAAACTTTTTCTCTTGATTCTATTATTAGAGTTACTGGTGATTGTCCATTAATTGATCCTAAAATTGTTGAAAAAGGTATTAAGATTTACCTTAAAGAAAATTGTGATTATCTTACAAATACATCTCCCAGAACATTTCCAGATGGTAATGAGACCGAAATTTTTTCCTTTTCTGCATTAACAAATGCATTTAATAATGCAACTCTTCCGTCTGAAAGAGAACATGTTACTCCTTATTTTCGAAATAATCCAAAAGATTTTCGAATATATAATTTTACAAATAATGAGGACATTTCAAATTTACGTTGGACATTAGACTACGATATAGATCTAAAACTGATTAAAATTATTATTTCAAAAATTCAAACACGTCCAATACATATGAATGATATTCTTGATTTATTTGCAAAAGAACCTCAACTTAAAAAAATTAACCAAGATCATAAACCTAATGAAGGCTATCTAAGATCTCTTAAAAATGATGAAGAATATCTTCGAAAAAAAACTAGTCCATGAAATTCATGGTAGACGTATTATCTAGGATAAATCATACTAACTCTTTATAATTGATTTAAAATTTAATACTGTAGAATATGAATGCCAAAAAACTTTTTGATCTATCTGATAATGTTATATTGATTACAGGCGCTGCTGGAAATCTTGGATCACAGTATGCTGAAGGATTAAGTCAAGTTGGTGCAAATGTTGTTTTATGTGATCTAGATTTTGAAAAATGTAAAGAAATATCTGATCATCTAAAAGAAAAATATGATGTAAATCCAACTCCTCTGAAATTAGATCTTACACAAAAAAAATCAATTTCAAACTCAGTCAAAAAAATTATGAAAAAATATTCAAAAATTGATACTTTGATAAATAATGCTGCATACCAAGGAACTGAAAAAACCAGAACTACTTCTTTCGAGAATCTATCTCTAATTGAATGGAATAAAGCAATCTCTGTTAATCTTACAGGCATATTCTTGATGTGTCAAGAAGTAGGTAAAATCATGAAAAAACAGCATTCTGGAAATATAATTAACATTAGTTCAACATACGGTATTGTCGCACCAGATCAAAGAATTTATGGCAATAGCGGACAAAACGCTGCATCGTTTTATTCTGCAACAAAAAGTTCTGTAATTAATCTTACAAGATATCTTGCATCGTATTGGGCAAATATTGGGATTAGAGTAAATACTCTATCACCAGGTGGTGTTAAGAATAATCAAACAAAATCCTTTATCAACAATTATTCAAAAAAGACTATGCTTGGACGAATGGCATTAAAAGATGAATACGTTGGAGCAATAATATTTCTAGCATCTAATGCATCGTCATATATGACTGGTTCAAATCTTATTATTGATGGTGGTTGGACCGCTTGGTAAATTTGAAATAAAATATGAAATTTTCAGCACCCATCTTAATTGTAGGATTTGGTTCTATAGGAAAACGTCATACTAATAATTTATTATCCCAAACTAATTCTCTATTAATAATATTAAGTAAAAGAAATGACATAAAAGATTCAGATTTTAATAATTATAGAAAAAATATATCTCGAATCAAAATATACTCAAATTTAAATGACTGTTTACAACATGAACCACAAGTTGGTTTCATTACCAATGAAACAAGTTTACATGTTAACTATGCGTTAAAATTAGCAAAAAGAGGAATGGATCTTTTTATTGAAAAACCACTATCAAATTCCCTAACTAATATTTCATTATTAAATTCTATTACAAAAAAACATAAAAAACTAGTAATGGTTGGTTGTAACTTTAGATTCTATCCTCCTCTAATGAAAATAAAACAGTTAGTAAATAATCATATAGTTGGAAGAGTCATATCCGTTCAATCTGAAAATGGTTCATACCTGCCAGATTGGCATCCTTATGAGGACTATTCAAAAGGATATGCAGCAAAAAAAAAATTAGGCGGCGGTGTAACACTTACTCAAATTCATGAATTAGATTATTTGATCTGGATATTCGGACTTCCTCAAAAAAAGAAATCTATTATTGGAAAATTTAGTGATCTAAACATAGATGCAGATGATCTTTCTGCTTTCATATTTGAATTAAAAAATAAAATTTTAATTGAATTACATTTGGATTATTTCTCAAAACCATTTTATAAAAGACTCAAAATAAGATGTAGCAAAGGCATAATTTATTGGAATTCGTATGATAATAAAATTAAAATCTATAAAAATTCACAAAATCGATGTTCTATTATCAAAATAAAGAATAACTATAATCTATCTAAACAAACTAATCAAATGTATATTGACGAAATAAATTATTTCTTAAATTGTCTAATTAAAAGGAAAAATCCTATGAATAATCTTGATGATGCAAAAAAGACTCTAGATGCTCTATTGAGATTAAAATCTAAATAGATTTTCTTGTCTCATATTTGGATAAAATCTTTGAAATCACTCTCTCAATTCCTTTTTTAAGATCTATTTTTTGCAAATTCTTTATTTTTCTTTTTCTAACCGAAAAATTCATCATATTATTAATACTATTTTTTAATTCATTTTCAAAATTATCTGTGATCTCAAGATAATTTCCAGTATGGAACTTTCTAACAAAATCATGTTGTTGTTCTCTTTTATTGACTGCTATTGATATGATAGGAATATTTAATGATCCGACCTCGAAAACTGTTCTCCCATTTGATGTTATAACAAAATCACAATCAACCAGATACTTTGATAACAGATCCACTTTTTCTATTACATTAATTTTGTAATTACATGAATTCATATCTTTTATAACTGAAAATAATTTCTTTTTATGCTGAAATCCTAAACCAAGAATTATCTCAATTTCAATATTTTCTAATAATCTGAACTTCTTAATTATTTTAATAATCTTTAATGTATTGTTATTTTTATCTACTCCTCCTAATGTTATTGCAATCTTACTAATTTTCTTTCTAATCCCTTTCTTTTGAAAAATACGAAATTCTTCTCTAACACATGCATATTCTGAACCATAACACTCATGATTCATCTTTTCTTTACTTTGGAAGATAGGATTAAACACCAAATCTGCAAATTTTCTCCCCTGTCCCAAATCCTCAAAATTCACAATAAAAATATCCATACTCTTTAATTTTCTTACATAACTTGCGGATGTATTTAATACATCATTAAAAATTATATCTGGTTTAAAATCGTCTAGGATATTCCAAAATTCATTATCATTTGAATATAGTTTGACATTATACAGATGCTCTTTAAATTTTGTCAAGCCCAAACTTCTATTCTTTTTCATGAGAACTAAAATATCCTCATTTCTTATTTCATTAAGAACTGTCAACATATTATAAACATGCCCTAATCCAATACTAGTATCTGCCTCAACTTTTACAATTATTCTTTTTCTTTTCATTACACTCTCAAGAGCTGCAAAATCATGATACGTATTTGGTGAAAAAATTTCTTCTGTAGAAATACCTAGTCCATATGTTTGATTAAGATCTTTTTCTAATAATTTTTTACAATTAAAAGAGACAATTTTTTTTACTTTAACTATTTTTTTTGATAAATGAATTAATCTTGATTTTTTATCAATGTGTCCAAAAATCTCATCAGATTCTTTCTCAAATCCATGTAATGATGAAACATTATCGTTTAATTCTGAAAAAAATTTCTTTATGGTCTCTTTTTTTATCAATGGAAAATGTGGATGTAAAATTAAACATTTTTTGAATTTTAAACCATCTTTCTCTAATCTCTCTAAAACATCTGTAGCAATTTCTTCTAGTTTTGTATTATCATACGTTAATTTTTTTGGTCTATCTAATACTGGAACCCCATAAAATTCTCCTATTTGTTTAATATCCTCTGAATCTGTGCTAATTACTGTATATGCATTTTTAATCTCTAAAGACGTTTTTAATACATAATATAACAATGGTTTCCCGTTTACAAGCCTAAGATTTTGTTTTGAAACATTACGTCTACCACTCTCTCTTGCTATGATTAAAATCAGGTTAGAAAATCTCATTTCTTTGTTAAATCGTGCCATGTTATTGGCACATCTTCGTCAATATCTTTTGCTGCTATCATACCTATAACATCATCTAATGCTTTTGGTTGAATACCTGTACCTGGCCTCTTAATCATCAAAAGATCTTTTGTTATTTTTGTACCTTTTGATATACTTGTTTTTGAAACTATGCTTCTTCTAGCATATTTTACTGCATTGTCTTCCGGTTCAAAACTGATATCTCGTCGATTACCTCTTGATATTTCAATCAATTGTATTCTTCTTTTTAGATGTCTAAACTCGTCTGCATTTAATGATAGTCGATGATCTCTACTAATTGATAATTCTTTATCATATGTAAAATGTTTTTCAATGCATTTTGAACCATATAATACTGAAAAAGCTGCAATATCTATTCCAAGTGTATGATCTGAATATCCTATGATATACTCTGGAAATTCTTTTTTCAATATAGATATCATCTCCAAATTTGCATCTTTAGGTTCTGTTGGATATGATGTAATGCAATGCATTATAATTATTTTATTATTTCCTTCTTCTTTAAAAATAGAAATTGCATCATGTATCTCATCCATTGTACTCATTCCAGTTGAGATAAAAATCGGTTTCATTTTTTTTGCAACTTTTCTAATTAATGGAAGATGTGTAATGTCTGCCGAGGCAATCTTGTATGCAGGTACATTTAATGAATCTAACAAATCTACAGATTCTTCATCAAATGGGGTTGAAAAACATAAAATATCTCTCTTCTTAGCATAATCAAATATTTTCTGCCAATCACTAACAGTTAACGTATCTAATTTACTAAAAACATCAAACTGTGTTTCGTTCGAAATTCCATCATCCCAATATTTTGGTGCAGTTTTTGTTGTTAGATTAGAAGCAGAGTATGTTTGAAATTTTATTGCATCAACTCCTGAATTTTTAGCCTCATCAATTAATTCTAATGCTTTTTCTATACTTCCTTCATGGTTTGCGCCGGCTTCTGCAATTAGAAAACAATCACTATTTTCTCCAATAATCTTACTTCCTATTTTAATTTCTACCATTTACTTATCCTCTTGATATTCATCACTACAAAATTCTCATTAATTAAACAAATCTTTTTTAGACATAGCATAAATTAATTTTAAATAAATAACGATATAAATGATATTTATCTTTCATTCTTTATGAAAAAACTTGAAAAATTAAAATCAATAAAAATTCTTCTTACAGATGTAGATGGTGTATTGACTGATGGAGGAATGTATTATTCTCCAACCGGTGATGTTATGAAAAAATTTCATGCTAGGGATGGTATGGGAGTTTCTCTTCTAAAAAAACATGGAATTCCTACGGTCATTGTTACAAAAGAAAAAACAAAAATGGTTCGAAACTGGGCTAAAAATATGAATGTGGATTATCTTTATGACGGAATTATTGATAAAGAGAAAATTTTTGAAAAAATCTGTAAAAAGTATAAACTAACTTCATCACAAATTGCATACATTGGTGATGATGTAAATGATTTGGGATTATTAAAAAAAGTTGGATTCTCTGCTACTCCTAATAATGGAATTCTTCAAATTCAAAAAATTGTAGATTATAAATGCAAAAAGAATGGTGGTGATGGTGTATTAAGAGAAGTTGCAGATCTAATTATTAATGCTTAATCAAATACAAACAAATTGTACTAAATACATATTTAGCGAAAAAATTTATTTATTTTATGATATTCATCACTGCTGAAATAGGAATAAATCATAATGGTGATATAGATATTGCTAAAAAACTAATTGATATAGCTTCAGATGCAGGATGTAATGCTGTAAAATTTCAAAAACGTACTATTGAAAACGTATACTCAAAAGAAATACTTGATTCACCTAGAGACAGTCCATGGGGTACTACAACTAGAGAACAAAAATTAGGTCTAGAATTTGGAAAAAAAGAATATGATATTATTAATAAATATTGTACAGAAAAAAATATTGAATGGTACGCATCATCATGGGATATAGATAGTCAAATCTTTTTACGTCAATATGATCTCAAATATAATAAAATTGCATCAGCTATGTTAACTCATAAAAAATTATTAGATGTAATTGCTCAAGAAAAAAAACATACGTTTATCTCAACTGGAATGAGTACAATGGATGAGATACATGATGCAATTTCTATTTTTAAAAAATATAATTGTTCATTTGAACTACAACATAGTAATAGTTCATATCCAATGAAAGATGATGAGGCTAATCTAAAATGTATACAAACTCTAAAGGATGAATTTGATTGTAATGTTGGTTACAGTGGTCATGAATCGTCAGGATATTTAATTTCAGTTTGTGCTGGTGTTCTAGGTGCAACCTCAATTGAACGTCACATCACATTGGATAGAACAATGTATGGCTCTGATCAAGCTGCATCACTTGAACCAAAAGGATTAGAAAGACTAGTTAGAGATGTAAGAAATATTGAGACTGTTTTGGGTGATGGTAAAAAAAGAATCTGGGATTCAGAAATTCCAGTAATGAAAAAATTGCGAGTTTATTCATGATTGATGTATTATGAATGAGAGAAATAATAATATTCAGAAAAAAATTGAGAATACATCAAAAATAATCTTAGAATTAAAATCAATTATTCCAGAAATTAATAAAACAATTAATATTATTAGCAAATGCTTGATTAAAGGTAATAAAATAGTCCTATTTGGAAATGGTGGTAGTGCAGCTGATGCACAACATATAGCTGCTGAATTTATTGGCAGGTTTAATTTTAATCGTAAAAGTTTGTCCGCTATATCACTAACAAGTAACTCATCTACAATGACTTCCATTTCAAATGATTATTCCTATGATGTTGTATTTAGTCGACAATGTGAAAGCTTAGTCAAAAAAGGTGATGTTGTGATTGGAATATCAACAAGTGGTAACTCATTAAATGTAAAAAAAGGATTGCTCATTTCAAAAAAAATTGGTGCCACAACAATTGGACTTGTTGGAAAAAATGGATCAATTAAAAAAATTGTTGATATACCTCTAACTGTTGAATGCAAAACAACTCCTGAAATCCAAGAAGCTCATAGAGTTATTTACCATATTGTCTGTGAACACGTAGAAAAAGAATTAATAAAAAAATATAAAAAATGAATGAAAATCTAAAAGGAAAAAACTGTTTAATTACTGGGGCGACAGGAGGATTAGGAAAAGAGATTGCTAAAGAATTTGTAAATAATGATTGTAATGTTTTCCTAACTGGTAAAGATACTAAAAAATTATCTTCACTAAAAAACGAACTAGAGAATGATAGAGGAATTAAAATTCACTTCAAGAATGCAGATCTTTCAAATACTCATGAAATTGAAAAATTAATTAAAGAAGTAAGAACTTCTTTCTCGAATATAGATATTCTAGTAAATTGTGCAGGTATCTTTCCCGTAAAATTACTTTCAGAATCTAAAATTGAAGATTTTGAAAAATGTTTTAACATTAACATCAAGGCAGCATTCATACTTTGTAAGGAATTTTCACAAGAAATGGTCTCAAAAAAATGGGGTCGAATAGTAAACATTGGATCATCGTCAAGCTATCAAGGTTTTACAAATACATCAATTTACTGTTCATCTAAACATGCACTTCTTGGCTTATCTAGATCACTACATGATGAACTAAAAGAATACAATGTTAGGACTTTTTGTATTTCTCCAGGTTCAATTAAGACTCCTATGGGAAAATTAGTTATAGGTCAAAATTATGAAACATTTTTGAATCCTAAAGAAATAGCCGAATTCATAGTATATACAATATCATTTGATAATGAAATGGTTTCTGAAGAAATTAGAATTAATCGTATGATTCAGCAATAAGGCCAATCTGATATATTTTTTATTTGTTCTACAGGTTTTCCTGAATGATCTAATGTCTCACCGGTTCGGAGTATTTTTTTGACAAAAACTTTCGTAAGAATTCTACTTACACCTAAATCACTTGATCCGTACAAATCCAAAGAGCGTTTAAGAATATCCTTCTGTGATTCATTCATTATAAAATTCATATTAATTGATTTAGGATATAGATAATCTTCTAATGAACTATCTTTTTTAGAGATGAATTTTTTTATATTGTATTTCATATTTGACTTTGGGGTTTTTTCAATATTTTCAAATATGTTTGAGATACAACATGCGTCATAGTTCAATGCATCGTTAAGAAAATCTAGATTTTCATCAGAATTAAGATTATTTTTTAATAATAATTTTTCTAAAGTTATTTTTGCAAATTTTTTCAGTTCAGGAATAAATCGACTCATAGCTATTGCCTTGTGAACAAAAAGCAAGTTATAGCCTAAATCCCCTGAGATGTATGAATCAACAATACCGGGTTTTTGTATATTCTGTACCAAATCTTCACGCTTTAACCAAAGTTCTTGTCTAGTATCTAATTCATATTTATCAAATAATTCTTTTACTCCGCCAACCATCTCCTGTTCAAAAAGTAATTCCAGCCAAGAATATGGAGATAATTTTAGATATTTTATAAACTCTAAAGCGGAATTGAATAATCCATCATTATGATAAATATGAATAAGAAGATGCATTTTTCTACATTTAACATAATCCTCGAAAGATAATGAGTTTGTACTAACACAAACTTCCTCAATCTCTGCTGCAACAATTTGTTTATCTAATACATCGTAATACCCAAAACACCTAGGAAGAATCCTATATCTTGTATTAATATCAAATTCTTGTCGAACCTCAGGAGAATCAATTTCAGTTCCAGGCAACATCATTAACTGGTATGTATTAACATGGTTAAATCTAGCATCAATAACTGTATTAATCGTTTGAAAATGTGATTGTAATGTTTCTCCAGGTAGTCCTAGTATAATTTCACTTCTTGAATCTGCATCAATTTCTGCAGCTTCCACTGCAAGTTCCATCAGACTTTCCCCAGAAATATTACTTCTCTTGATATTTTTCAAAACATTTGCATCCAAACTTTGCACAGAACCAGATAATCTAATAGCGCCTTTCACAAGTCGTGCAGCATCTAAAACTCTAGGCTTATTGTTTTTCCCTGTATCACACTGAATATATTCAGGCCAATTATATTTTGATTGACATTCAGAAATTGACTTACAAGTTTCTAGATCTTCATTATACATTCCAAAATTAGAATCTACTAACCATAAATCATTACGACCTCCTTTATTTTTTGAATCTTGCATTTTTGAACCTATATACTCTAATTCCTTTTTTATTTTTTCTTGTTTATTTCTGTAAATCTTTGTATAATATGACATACCTTCTACACAAAAAGTACATCCAAAAGGACATCCACGTGTTGTTTGAATTACTGGTTGAAGCTTTCCATCAAAGAATTCTTCCATCTTTCCTTCTAAATATGGAGAAGGAATGTCAGTTAGATCTTTAATTCTCTCAACAGAAGATGAAATACGAGGAGTTCCATCCGAACTAATGTAATGAACCGAGGGAAGAAAATCTTTGATATTATTTTTTCTCATTTGCGATCTTATTAATTCGGCTACAAGATTTGCAAATGCAAGTTCTCCCTCTCCTTTAATATGAAAATCAATCTCGGGGTGTGCTCTCAAGAAAGTTTCTTGTTCAGATTCAACCACTGGATAGTTTGGTCCACCCATGACAACTATAGTGTCTGCAGCAAATTCTTTTATCCGTCTAGATAATGCTAATGACAATTCTGAATTCCACATATAATTACTAAAACCAATAATATCTGGAATCTCAGTTTTTAATGCCATCGCTAACTTCTCGGGATACTTGAAAATTCTTATTGAATTTTTTAGCTTCAAATTTTTCTCAGTGAACGTTGCAATTCCTCCAATAGCTGCAGGCATTGATTCTGATGAAATCTGCTGTTGGGTGTAGGTAGGATCTACAAGCCAAATTTTAATTCCAGGGTCATCAACATCAAGATTTATCTCTGAATGTTTAGACACTTGTGCAGCACTATCTTTGGTACCAATTTGAATTAATTCCATATTCCTGAATGATTAAATTTATTTAAAAACGCTTGTACACATTAATGTTAATGGATTCGCTTGATGAGGAATATTGGAATCCAATTAATCTTTATAAAAATGCACAAACAAATAGTAAAAATATCCAATTCACAATTGATGATCTTGACTTCAATTATGATAAAATAATGGTGTGTGGACGAGGCAGTGATAAACATCCAAATTTTCACCCTAGGTTCTCTACTACTTCCACAAATATAGATTCTGAATTATATGTTTTAGTTGATCATACATTCTACCAAAAACAATCAATAAACAGGAATGGTAAATATGCCCTATCAATAATAGTTCATCCTTTAGTAGCACAAAAAATTGAAAATTTAGGTGGTAAAATATTTTGGTTCTCTCCTGAATATCTAGAAAATGATATACCGAAAATTGTATCTGGCAAAATTCCTAAAGAAAATTCAGGACTGGCAACAATCTCATTGGCATCTTTCTTTGGAGCAAAAAAAATTCTATTATCCGGTATTAATTTCTCAAACACAATATACGAACAATTTAATCTAGGAAAAGATATCGTCTTCTCCAATATACGTAATAATGGTACAGAAATATTTTCATTAGATGGAATTTTAGCTAAAAAAATGACTATTGAAGAATGGGATTCTGAATATCATAACTCATAGATCTGAAATGATAGCTGGAATAATCGCCGCAAGAATGTCGTCATCAAGACTACCTGGGAAAGTATTACTACAGATATGTGAAAAAACTATACTAGAAATAATGATTGAACGCGTTAAACGTTCAAAAATCATTGATAAAGTCATTATTGCAACAAGTATTAATTCTGATGATGATGCAATAGAAGAAGTTTGTAACAAACTAAAGATTTCATGTATTCGTGGTTCTGAAGAAAATTTAATATCTCGTTACAAATTAGTTTGTGATCAAATAAAACCTGACATTATTGTAAAAATGGGTGCAGATTCCCCTCTAGTTGATCCATTAATTATCGATAAAATTGTTAATACATTTCTAAATGAAAAATATGACTATGTCAGTAATTATGGAGTGCCGAAAACATATCCTGAAGGCTGCACTGCAGATGTTTATAGCGTAAAAACATTAAACGACGCTTTTCTAGAAGCTAAAAAACCCTCTGAACTTGAACATATCAGTCCGTTCATGTGGAATAGACCCGAAAAGTATAGTTTCTTTCGTGTTGATTATAAAAAAGATATATCAAATTATCGTTTAAGTCTTGATTATAATGAAGATTTTATTGTCATCAAATCAATTTTTGAAGCATTGACTATAAAAAATCCAAACTTCACTCTAGAAGATATAATATCGTGGTTAGACCAAAATCCTGATATCAAACAAATCAATTCCCATATTTCTCAAAGTGAAGGACTATTCAAATCATTTCAAGAAGATAAACTGGCAGGATATGACTGAATAACTATGAATCTCTCTTAATCCAAAAGTCTTTCTTTGAATTATATTTTCTATTAGCATACGTATTCTTTTCAGTTTTTCTTAGCTCTATCTGTTGTGCAATCAACTTCTCATCATAATTGGAATCTATTGGAACTGCCATTCTCCATAATGCAGGAATTGCAATACGTTTTACTAACTCCGCCGCATGCGTTCTAGGATGCGAATAATTCTCAATATGTTCTTGATATAGATTAAATTGTTTCTTAGATAGGAAAAATCTTACAGGCATGGGACTAGAAAATTTGAATTCATTGATCTTTTTATTAGCTTTATCATTTCTCCACGCCATTATATCGTAATTAAATATGTACTCCGGAGTATTATCAAAACGGTCTTTACTGAATAATTCTGTTCCTAAACCAAGAGAAAATTTTTGTAATTCTTCTAAATCTTTTAAAATTAATTCTTGATCAGGATATTTACTCTCAACTAGAGTTTTTGCAATATCAAATGTGAAACGTATCCATTCTTCTAAATGATTTATTAAAATTAATCCAGTAAAATAATGTAAAATATTTATGCCATCTTCACCTCTAACTAATTTTTCAAATTCTCTATCATTAGAATACTTTCTCATAATATCATCTGGTGATTCAAAAAACTCAGCTTTTGATTCAAAAATGAACTCTTCTATTATTCTCTTTACAACCTCATTCTTATCTATATTTAGTAGAATTTTATAAGGTAAATCAAATGTATCTAAATTCATCTGACTTAGATATTTTAGTAATGGATCAAAAAGAACCCCAATCTTCGTCATATACAAAATAAAATCTAATGCTCGTAATTGTCCCCACTCTTCAAAAGATAATGAATTAGAACTAACTATAATCTCTTCAACTTCCACAACATTCTTTCCATTAGATAATTTTGCAAAATCTCTGACTAACACTCGATATTTTGTTTTAAGCTCAAATTTTTTTCTATATTCTAATGTATCCATTTCTGAACCCATTAGCATCATACAATTGAATACCAGAATATGATCAATATTTGCCCTCATTAATCCTCTAAGTGTTTGTACGTGAGACTCAAAAGTTTCTCCTGGAAGACCAAGAATTACTTCTGAGTCTGTACCTAAATCTAATTTCTTAATAGTTGGGGCTAAGCTCAAAAAAGCATCTGTACTAATGTTACCTCGTTTTACATTTTTTAATACCTCTGAATCTAAAGATTGTACGGACATACTTAGTCGAAGTGCCCCGTCTAATTGTTCAATAGCCTGAATTATCTGTTCTTTGTTGTTTTTACCAGTTGTTGTCTGAATCTGTTCGGGAAAACCTCCATATTTTTTTTGTATTTCTCTAATCTCTGAACAAATTTCTAAATCTCTTGGATACATTCCAAAATTTAAATCTGAAATAAGAATATTTCTAGATGAATCTCCAATATTTTTTGCTGCATATTCGATTTCTTGAGATACTCTATCTATAGAAAACATATTCACTCTTTGAACCAATGGGGAACCGTCATTACAATATGTACAACTGAATGGACATCCACGATTAGTTTGAAACATTGGTGTTAATTTTCCATCAAAAAATTTATCCATTAATCCTGTTAAATATGGTGATGGTATATCATCTAAATTTTTTGTTCTAATTACAGGTATACTAAATTGAATATCATTATCTCCATTTCGTGTAATTGCGCCTTCAATAGGCTTCTCACGTATCTTTTGTTTTAACATACTCTTTGAATCTAATTCTATAATTCTTTGAATAAGATTTGAAAAACCTATTTCTCCTTCCAATGGAATGTATACGTCCACTTCGCTATACTTCTTTAAAAATTTCTTCTGTGAGTCTAAATCTAAAGGAAAATTAGGGCCTCCCCAAACAGTCAAAATATTTGGATCTTTTTTTAATGCAATTTTGAAGATATTGTATCCAAGTAAATGATTCCATGCATAATTACTTAATCCTAGAATATCTGGCGGTTCATTCTCAATTGCATTTTCTAGCTCTTTGATATATTTGAATAATTTAATCTCTACTTTATTCCCAAATAATTTCTTACAATAGGATGCAACCAATCCAACATTAAGTGGAAAAACATCAGATGTAATTGAAATCGTATCGTATGTTAAATCCGCAAGATAGATTCTTATCATTTTTCAAAATTATTCTATTTCTAGATTATAAAACTTTGTTCATCAAATCATAGTCCTACTAGAAAAAATATCTAAAATTAATGATTATTCACACTTTCAATTGTTTTTTTATGCTGGAGAATCTTCTTTTTGTGCTCGTCAACTATTTTATCTATTTCATCATGATTTTCATTAATAAAATCTTTTACTGCTGTATCTTCTATTTCCACATCAACAGTTGATTCATTAAAATAAAATTTTCTCGAAATTTTTCTATATAATCCTGTTAGATCACACTCGAATGTATTATCTTCTAACAATTTCAAATATCCATTCAAATCTTTTTCATTGACTTTTGTATTTAATGCTAGTCTGATTGTTTTTGGTAGTTCATCTAAATTTTCAACTTTGTAGACTGATGGTAACTTTGAATACAGGACTTTTCCAAATACAATTGACGATTTCTCGAAGAATGCTGCTTCAAAACCTGAAGAACCTGCAATAGATACAACCAAAGAACAATTCTTTAATAATTCTGTATTTGAAAAAGTTGGGTGGATCACTCTAACATTAGGAATTTTAAGTAATTCATTATATTCAGAAATTGGTCTCCAATCTCTAGTCACATTTGATGGATTCTCCTTCAGATAAAGTAAATGATCTGGTGGGATTGATTTTGCCACATGTCTAATCACCTCTATTTGATTTGTATAGAAAGGTGAATCAATTAGAACATAACGTTCTAGGTCAGTAGACATTGCAAAATAGATAAACTGTTTGGAAAGATCAATATTTTTTAATAATTTTTTATTCATGAATGTCTCTCTTTGTTTCTTTTTTATTCTCAAAGATAACAAATTTTTCAGAACTTTCCACTTAGTTCTTCCAAAATAATTATAATTTGTCTTTATATTATCATTTGATGATACTAAATAATCCATCAATACTTTCAATTCAGAAGAAATAGTTTTTTTACTATCACTATCATAATCTTTTTTTAACTGTGTATGTGACGAATGAGATTGTAAATACTCTCTCATTTGTTCAAAATTTTGATTGTTATCATCAGTATTATCTAAATCATCTGCATGATCTAAAACATTGACATCTTCTGATAATAATACTCTGTAACCTAATTTTGGTGGACTCATCATTACTATTTTACAACCACTTTTTTTACACATTTCTTTACATAGCTCTAAATGATGAAATGATGGCCATTTTGTAAGAAAAAAATCTGGTTTTATCTCTTCTAAGATATTTTCAAACAATCTCAGTGATTTTTCTTCAATACTAAGTATTTCATTTGAGGAAAATTCATGAAAATCATAGAATCTATAAAAAATTCTTTCATTCATTGCTAATTTCCATATATCAATATCGTATTTTTTCTCAACATCTTTCAAATATTCCAAATCAGGTTTACCGTCATTTGTAATCTTTATTTCATCATGATAGTACCAAACTTTCTTAAAATCAACAAATTTTTGACTTAAAAAAAAATTTTTTGGTTTATTTGTAATATCAATAATTGCATAATAATCTGCATCATGCTTTTCTTGCAGTCCTGATGCAAATAGAAAATGTGTTAAATCTGCTCCTATCCATATGAGAATTTTATCTCTTTTTGTAGACATGTTGAAATCATAAAATCTTTTCATTTATTACTTACTGTAAAATTACCTGAGTGAATTATGATATGATTCTGTGATTTTCTTCAATATCTGTTATTTACATTCAGCTTTTATTCGATTCACTTATTTTTTATTGAAAAACCTTAATCATATGATGCCAAATATTCTATTCTTAATTATTGATTCACTTCGATCTGACAAATTCCCACTTGAGACTCAACATAGTAATTGTCCAAATATTTTATCACTTAAAAAAAATGGCACATTATTTTCAAATACCATAAGCTCTGCTAATGCAACTATTCTTTCTTGGTCTAGCATATTTACTTCTCAATTTCCTTTTAAAACAGGAATAAGATCTGCAAGATTTAATAAATTAAATCAAGATATAACTACATCTTTTGATATATTAAAAAATAATGGATATAATATCTACGGCTATCTTCCAAAATTATCTGAAACGATAGGTTTGTTTCCTAAATTCCAAAATGAGGATTACCTATATGACTTCTATGGTGGTCTATCAAATGGTCTTGCTGAAAAAACTATTGAGAAAATTAATTCTTCGCTAAAATCACCTTGGTTTTTTCTCCTGCATTCCATGGATCTACATCAACCAATTAATGTATCCAAAGAATTTGATACTGATGAGTTTGGAAATAATTCTTATGAAAAAAAAATCTCAGAAATTGATCATTATATAGGAACTATTCTAAAAAAAATTGATCTTACAAAAACAATTTTAATTTTAACAAGTGATCATGGTGATTATATCAAATCTACTGAGATATCTGAGCAAAATTTAGATTTTAATCAAAACTCTACTAGAGACCAGTTTGTTCATAAAATATCTAAACACACACCAAATTTCTTAAAGCCTGTAAAAGATCAAGCATTTTTAGCGATAGAAAAACGAAATCAAGAACGAAAATTAAAACAACTACAAAATCTAAATTTACAAGATTACGAAAAACGTGCATTAATTGCTGGAAAAGCAGATAAAGATCACTTCCTCTTTGATGAGCTTATCAAAGTTCCTTTCTTACTTGCAGGTCCAAACATACCTGAAGACTTACTAATTACTCAACAGATACGTTCTGTTGATATCTTTCCAACAATTTTTAATTCTTTAAATATTAAATTCTCTTCTGATATTGACGGAATTAATCTATCTCCTCTTTTAGATGGTATGGAATTCCCTGAGTCTCCTGCATATATTGAAAGTAATCCATTAGTGTTAACAAATTCTAATGATGTTATTGGAATTAGAACCTCAAAATTCAAATATTTTAGAGATAAGGACGATGCGACAAAACGAGTACACTTGTTTGATCTAACTGTTGATCCTTATGAAGAGAATAATATTTCCTCAGATGAAAAGTTAGTTCAAAAATGTGAAAATATTCTAATCTCTATTGTAAAAGATTTCTCTTCGAATAACTCAGAAAATGCACCTGAATCAGATGAAATTGAACAAGAATTACGTAAACTGGGATATGTTTAAGATTTATCAATGAAAATCTTATGAAATAATCTATTGAATCTAATTTTTGTAACAATGGATGGTGCACGGAAAGATCGCACATTGAAGGCAAAAAACTATTCAAAACTCATTGAAAATAGTTTATTTTTCTCTACGGTCATAGCATATGCGCCATTTACAATCGCAGCAATGCATGCTATATTCAGTGGAACTTATGGAACTAAAACTGGAGTTAATAGCTATTGGTCAAACATAAATTTCAAAAAAGATGACTACAAAACATTACCGCTTTATCTTCAAGATAAAAATTATGTAACTCATGCAGATGTCATAAATAAATTGGTATTACCACCATTAGGTTTTGATGAATTTGTTATACATGATGAATTAAATGATGATCTTACACAACGACATATACAATTAATTGATAAATTTAATAAAATTCGTAAGAATGGAAAAAACTTTTTTCTCTATCTTCATTATAGTAATATTCATACAGGAATAATGCAAGAAGTATTAAAAAAATATGATAATTTCTCTAAAGAATATTTTCAAAATCGAACAAAAAATGAAAAATTCTATGATGAGTTATTTTCATCTGCAGATGACTACTTAGGAAAAATAATTGAACACTGTCAAAATCTTAACCTATTCTATGATACACTTCTCGTAGTTGTATCTGATCATGGAATAAGTACCGGCGAAAAGCTTGGTGAACGCGCATATGGAGTATTCTGCTATGACTACACATTAGTATCAACCGCACTATTTCATCATAAAAAATTACCATCTACAAAAATCAATCAACAAGTTCGTTCAATTGACATACTTCCTACCATACTTGAAATTATGAATATTCCAATCGATAAAAACTTTTTACCACTTCAAGGAACAAGCTTACTATCTCTAAATAACCAAAAACCTGTAAATAATCTTGCATTTTCACAATCTGGAAATCCGCTTGGTTCAACCAAGCCGCCAAAAGAGCCCAATGTATATTCTATTAGAACTAATGATTGGAAATATATCCGAAACATACACAATGATTCTGAAGAAGTTTATAATTTGATAGATGATCCACATGAAAACAATAATCTTATTGATATGGAAAAACAAAAAACTAAAGAATTACGTTCTGAACTTGATAGAATTTTGAATTCGTAAAATACAATAATACTGAAATTTTTAAAAAACTATGGCATCTAACATCGATTCTTCGGATATTGAAAAGGAATTAAAAAAACTTGGTTATTGGAATGAACTTTATTCTAAAAATGATTACTTTGGTACTGGACAAACAATACTTGCAAACTTTGCAAAAAACCTCATTTTACAAAATAATATAAAAAATATCCTAGAATTAGGGTGTGGCCAAGGTCGTGATTCATTATTCTTTTCCAAATTTGTATCAAATGTAACATCTATAGATATCTCTGAAAATGCAATAAATTTCTTAAAAAAAATTAAAAATGAAGAAAATCTAGAAAATTTACAATTATTTGTTCATGATATAAGACACCCATTGGAATTTAGTGATGTCAAATTTGATATGGTATATTCTAATCTTGCCTTACAATTCTTTGATCTCTTGGAATTAAATAAAATATTTTCAAACATATATTATGCCCTATCTGAAGATTCATTCTTTTTATTCTCAACAAAAAAACCTGGTGACAAATACCATAATTTTGGTAATAAAATATCTAATAATGCATTTGAATACAAAGGTATTACCAGATTCTTCTTTGAAAAATCTGAACTTGAAAACTCACTAAAAACTTTTTTTTCAATAATATCCTTTGAAGAGGATAAACATGTTAACACTGATGATACAATTAGTGTGTGGTGGAAAATTTTACTTAAAAAATAATTATTTTCGATCACTTATGACAGTAACTATTGAAAAAAGAATTACTGCAGTCATTAACAGAACTGTACCTAAAACAATACTTCCAATACCAATCAATGATACATTAGTGATTATCTGTTGACTTTCTGTGTAAATTTGTACTGTCCATGCAACAAAACCTAAACCAATAATTAAAAAAATGATTCCTGGAATTCCATAAAACTTTAGAGGGTTGTGAATAGAAATAAATTTTATTGTACTTAGTATAACTGAAGTTCCATGCGATACTGGATCATGAGTTGATGTCTCTCCACTATAATGTACTTTAATTGGAACCTCTGCAATTTTTAATCCTAAATTACTTGCTTTAATTAAAATCTCAGTGGAGACTCCCATACCTTCATCTGCAGGTGTGATTAAATCTAATGCCTTATTATTATATGCTCTAAAACCACTTTGTGAATCAGTTAGTTTTTCTTTGATTGATAAATTTGTAACTTTTGTAATTATCTTTATTCCTACTTTTCTATAATTTGGCATCTCTTCAGATTTTGTATCAAGAAATCTTGATCCTACAACTAAATCTACTTCTTTATTTTCTATAGGTTTTGTGACAATAGGAATATCTTCAATTCTATGTTGTCCATCTGCATCAAATGTCACAAAAATATCTGAATCTAATTCCTTAGCTTTTAAAAATAATGAATTAATTGCAGCACCATAACCTCTATTTTTTTCATGTTTAATCACAATTGCACCAAGCTGTTTAGAGATTTCAGATGTTAAATCATTAGAGCCATCATCGCATACAATTATCTCATCTGAATATTCTCTAAGTTGTGTTATAATTTTTGCAATATTCTTTTCTTCATTATATGCTGGTATTCCTATTATTATCTTCATTATTTTGTTCCAAAATCTAACTATAAAATTTAACTGATAAATTATTCTACTCCGTTATAATCGACTTTTTATAAAATCTATTGACTCAACAGGAGATGGATCTCTTTTATTTAATACTGAAGCATATATTGTTGAATAATCTAGTAGGTAGATCAAATTTACTATCTTTGATAATATACTACCTTCTAAAGAATTAACAACATGATATTCTATACTTTTTGATCTAAAAAAATCTTCTAAAATATCCCATCTTTCAATTGTTCTAAAATAATCATCTTTACCTCTAAGTAAAATTGGAGTAACATTAGATTTTCTTTCCCATGCAACAACCCCATTATGACACGATTCTATTACATCTTCTGCCATGGCATGAATTTTTGTATTCTCTTGTAATGAATTTTTATATCTTATTGCTGCAGCTTGTAATCCTGCAGGATAATAGATAGAAACACATTCGCCAATGAATTTAGCCAAATTTAATGAATTATTTTCTTGACCTATATTCTCTGAAGAAATATTATCTCTTGTTTTCTTAAGCATCGATATTGATTCATGAATATCATTTTGCTTGATAGGTAATATTGGTTCTAAAATATTCAATATTGAATATAAGAAACTAGTATAAGATGATCTTGGTGAATGAATCATTGGAATTTTTTGAAAAAACATATCATTTTTTTTACAAAACTGTTCCATTTTACCTCCTGAAGAAAAACTTACAACATTTGCTTTAGTATTCTTGGCATTTTCTAAAACCTCTAGTGATTCTATAGTATTGCCTGAAACACTAGTTACAATTACTAATGTCTTCTCATCTACTGTTTTAGGAAGCAAATATCCTTTAACATTACTTACGTGAATATCTTTCTTTGATAATATTGCACTAATTGTATCCCCTATTGAACCTGAACCTCCCATCCCTGCAAAAACAATGTTATCAACCTCATCTATTTCACATTTCTCAAATTTATTTTCAAATGATTCTACAGCAATCTCTGGCCATTTATCGTAGGTCCTAAACATTGATCTACTATCAATTTTCTCTAAATCGGATATATTCATTACACAGTCGTGATTTTTGTATTGTAAAATACTTAACTACAAAATCATTAATGCCAAAAAATAATTACTCCTCTTTTTTAGATTTTTTATGAGTCTAAAAACTGTAGAATGGAAAGATAATTCAGTTGTAATGATTGATCAAACCAAATTGCCAAATATTCTGGAATATGTTACTTACACCGATTTTAATCAAGTTGCTGATGCAATTCGCACATTAGTAGTAAGAGGTGCTCCTGCAATTGGTGTTTCTGGTGCTTTTGGTCTTGCATTAGCAGTATTACAAAGCAATGCTACCGAAAAAGTTGATCTAATCTCCTATCTTGAGAATGCCAAAAAAATCCTATTTGAAACACGACCTACTGCAGTAAATCTTGCATGGGGATTAGATAAAATTATGGAAGTTGCAAATGAAGCAACTACTGTAGAAGAAATTAAAACAAATGTTGTTGAACATGCCAAACGAATGGCAGAAGAAGACATACAAATCAATATGGCAATGGGCCAAATTGGTTCCAAATTATTCAATGATAATGATACAATAATGACTCATTGTAATGCAGGTGCTTTAGCAACAGTTGGCTATGGTACTGCATTAGGTGTTATCCGTGCCACAAAAGATAGTGGAAAAAATATCAAAGTGATAGCAACTGAAACTAGACCCGTACAACAAGGTTCAAGATTAACTGCATTTGAATTAAAACATGATGGAATTGATGTTAGTCTAATTCCTGATACAGCGGTTGGTTACACCATGGCAAATAATCTTGTAAACAAAATTGTTGTTGGTGCTGACAGAATTCTTAGAACCGGTCACGTCTATAACAAAATTGGAACATATCAAGTAGCAACCATGGCAAAACAACATAACATTCCATTCTACGTTGCTGCCCCTCTTTCCACATTTGATATGAAGAGTAATCCTGAAGATGTTATAATTGAACAAAGAAAAGCATCTGAAGTAACCGGAATTGGAGATAAAAAAACTGCACCAGATGGAATCGATGTAATTAATCCTGCATTCGACATGACTCCTCCAGAATTAATTGCCGGAATTATAACTGAGAAAGGTGTTGCAAAAACCCCCTTTGAAGAATCTATAAAAAAATTATTCCAAGCTAATTAATAGAAAGTTTTTATTCATTTCATGTTACTTTTTGTCATGAGTACTGTTAATGTAGAGCAAGTACGTGATTCATTGAAAAAATGTATGGATCCTGAAGTCCCATTAAGTATTGTTGACATGGGTCTGATTTATGGAATTGATATAACCGAAAATAATGATGTAAATATCAAAATGACAATGACAACAAAAGGCTGTCCATTACATGAAACAATGGTTGATGATGTTAAACGATATACCAAAAAAGTTTCTGGTGTAAATAATGTTGATGTGGAAATTGTCTGGGATCCTCCGTGGACAATGGACAAAATGTCTGATACAGCCAAAGCCATGATGAAAACAATGGGCTCTCAAAATACTCCTGCTCCTATTAATTATGAAACTGCAGTTCCACAAGGCGTAGGAAAACTAGTAAAACAAGAAGATGGCTCTCTAATACTTGCTAATGAACATGAACAAGGATTTATGGTAAATCAAGCAATCATAGATTTCTGGAAATCTTGTAATGGTCAAAGAAAAGTTACAGAGTTGGTAGATCTATTTTCGCAGCAAACTGGACTACAAAGAACACAGGTTGAAAAAGAAGTAATGCAGTTGCTAAAACAGCTTCATGAAGGTGGACTATTGGTTATACCAAATGAAAACGATGCTCCAAATGTCGAATTTAAAAAATCAAATTAAATTTCTTTAATCTCTATTATCTTTGCTAAAACTGAATCCATTTTCACAATTGCACGCTTTTCATCCCAACCTAACGCGACATACCAATCTCCTGCATCATCATCATACTTTGTTTCCAGCGTCTTGATTTTTTCAGATTCAGTTTTGTAATCTTTCAAAATTCCAGACATTGCAAGTGATACTGCATCTTTTTCTGTCTTCAATCTTCTATCCATTAAACCAATGCCAGGACTCATGTCATGATCTAAAAATTATGTCTAATATACTTGATTATTAAAAAAAGGGCCCGATGGGATTCGAACCCACGGCCTGGTGGTCCGAAGCCACCCGCTCTATCCAGGCTGAGCTACGGGTCCAAAAAAATA